>Ga0197142_1002081_pt1 | contig 17779 bp, 16 predicted proteins | sample GBS60_MetaG_FD_148614 | JGI IMG/M metagenome (GOLD analysis project Ga0197142, IMG submission 148614) | Sediment microbial communities from Great Boiling Springs, Gerlach, Nevada, United States - GBS 60_MetaG | ecosystem: Environmental > Aquatic > Thermal springs > Hot (42-90C) > Sediment...
TAAAATAAAAGGATAAAAAAAAAAGCAGGCCCCAAGGTGTTTCAATGGTGTTTCAATTCCACCCGGGACCTGCTTGCTTTATACCTGCTTCCTAACTTATTTTAATCCGGCTGCTCTACCTGCATTGAAAGCTTGGGTTGCACATTTTACAAGAAGTTGCCAAGTCCAATTAGCTGAATGAGAACACTCAGCCCATTTTCCTTTTGCGCATAAATCCTCCGCTTTTTTGAGTTCTTCTTTTGCAAGAGAAAGCCATCCTTTCGCAGATTCCCATTCCCCTTTTACTGCTGGGTCTTTTTGAGCTATATTTTCTATTCCGCCCTGAACAAGTTCTCCTGCCGTTTTTTCAACAAGAGCAAGAGTATCTTTGGCAGTTTTCAGCCACTTCTCAGCATCCTCCCGAGTTTGAGCAAAAACAGGAAGAAGATAAACCGAAAAAGTAAGAAAACAAAAAACAAGGAAGTATCCAAACAACTTTAATAACTTCTTACCCATAGCCTTCTTCACCTCCTTTCTTCATTCTTTCTTAGGCTTAACAATAAGGTATCCTGCCATCTCAAGATGCAGTGCTGAACAGAACTCAGAACAATAGAACGGGAATACACCTGGTTTATCTGCAACGAATTCAACAAATCCTACTTCTCCAGGTTCTATAGAAAGGTTTATGTTATACCCACCAAGAGCAAAACCATGAGTAGCATCCCTTGCTCTCTCAACATTAGTTATATGCATAACTACCTTATCACCTTGCTCAACCTCGATTATTTCTGGTGTAAAGTGGCTACGAATTGCGGTAGCATAAACGTAAACAGTTTTTCCCTTCCGTTCTATTCTCTCTTTCCCCAAAGCCGTAGCGTAAGGAGATTTGGCTTGTTTTACTGGATCCCACCCAACTTCAGGATATACTACCCAAGGTTTGAGTTTATCTGCTTTTATAATTTGAGCGTAGTGAGGCTCTCCAAGAGGAATTGGCATATCATAAACAAGCTCCATCTTATCGCCGGAAATATCAACAAGCTGAAAGTTTTGTGGGTGAAGTGGTCCAACTGGACTGAACCTATCAATTGCCCATTTATTAAGAGCAACAACCCATTTTCCATCTGGTGATACTGTATCGCCCTCGGCAGCCGCTATATGACCTATGTTGTAGTGAACTGGAAGTTTCTCATAAAGCTTCCACTCTCCAATTTTCCACTTCGCAACAACAGACTCTATGAAAACAGAGGTGTAAGCAAAGCCTTTGTTATCAAAAACAGTGTGAAGAGGACCAAGACCTATTGGGACCTGAGCTTCAACTGAATCCTTGAAAGCTATTATTGGGACGCCGAACTTGTCTTTACCCTCAAACTTTCCCTTCTCTATTGCATCTTTTATCTTCTGAATTGAGTAAACAGTTGCGTGAGTATCAAGCTTACCCCCAACAACTATCCATTTACCATCTGGGGAAACATCTACACCGTGCGGAGATTTTGGTTCTGGTGTAAAAACAAGTATTCTCTCTTTTGCAGCAACATCTAATGGAATAACTTTTATTTTGAAACCACCTATACCTACTACCTCTTTTGCTCCTCCTTTCGCAACAATCTCCTCTGCTTTCTTCCAGTTGACTATATGGAGGTAATCCATATCATTTTGAGAAGCGCCAACCTCAAATAAAGGATTAGGAGAACCTAATGGTTTTCCCGTTGCCATTTCTGAGTTAAAAGAGTTACAGAAAGCAAAACCATAGCTTTCGAGTTTCCCGGCATCGCAGAGGTCCTGCCAATATGGCGGAGCCTCTACTGCAAAAGATTTTTCAGGTATTATCCTCCCTGCTTTTCTGTCAAAGTACCAGAATGTTATGAAACCTCTATATTTTTTTTCATATTCGCTCAAAGGTGCATAGGCTCCTCCTTGTGGGACAGCATATTGTGATGGCTCTATTATGTATTCTGAGTTTGGAGTCACAAACGCGGCACCGTGATTTGAATATCCGAGCGGGTTGCAGACTATCTGCTTGGTTTCAAAGTCCCGCAAGTCTATAACAGCAATTCTTGCATTGGCTTTATCTCCTATAAACAGAAACTGCCCATCATAATCTCCATTGGTTTCTGATATAGCCGGATGATGAGTATCAGCCCAGGTGAGTTTAGCCCTGAGCGGATCACAGTTCGTACCTTGAAGTACTTTTTTGTTTTCAGCATCAAACCCATATCCCTGCCACGGTTCAGGAGTAAAGACAGCTATGTATTTAAGTATTCTCATAGATGGTATCCCAATAACTATGACCTGACCTGCGTGTCCTCCAGATGAGAACATTATGTATTCATCAAAAACACCGGTCGGATGATATGTTTTCAGAGCATTTTCAACTGCATCCGGATTAAGCCGACGAGCTTTGGCTATTTCAAGTGCTCTATCATAAGGACCTTGAGCCGTAATGTTGCCTAATATTAAGCTACCTATAAAAAGGCCTGCTATAAACAGACCTATACCTCCTAATACCTTACTTACCTTTTTTATTTTTACCATAATAAGCTACCTCCTTCCCTTTTGTTTTTATTTTTTTATTTTTTAAAGACATTTCTCCCATAAAAAGATCTAAATAAAAAGATCTAAAACTTTCAAAAAAACAAATATCAAAAATCAATTGCTAAAACTTCAAATCAACTAACTTTTTTGTTATCCTATCAATCAATTAACTTTTTTGTTGTCTTAAAATCAAAGCTTTTTCTTTCATTCCAGCTCTTTCAAACTCCTCAGGTTTCCCTGGCCACTTCGGCAGATTCGGGCAAAAAACAGAGCATTTTTCCTTTACTGGACATGCATTGCATACACCAATGCGCAAAACGAAAGCTAAAAATACAAAAATAAATCCCAAAATAGCAAGGTAAAATCCCAAACCAAAAGTTGCATAAGTTTTAAATTGAGCAACAATCCCCTCCCCCAAAATTTTTGGAGTAAACGGAGTTATTTTTATAGGAGCATTAGGATCAAGCTCGTGACCAAACCTATACATCCAAAAGAAAAGGTCTCCGATAAAGATTAAAGGGAAGGTAAGTGAAGGTAAAACAAAAAAAATCGCACCTTTTCTTCCAGAAAAGAGAAAAAACAAAGAAAAGAGTGAAAGAACAATAATTCCAAACAAAGCCATTTTCCTTTCAAATTGTGCGGCTTCCTCCATCTTTTTCATACCTATGTAGTGATTTAGTATATCGAGTTCGGAGACATCTCCTTTTAGCTTTGAAAGGTAAACCTGAACCCTCAGCCCCTGCGGGTACTGAGGAGCTATAAGCGTAAATTTCCAGTATGGGAAAAAGTAAGAAGATAAAATAAAAACAGCAGATAGAATCGCGAACAAAGTAACCAAGATCCTTCTATTTCTCCGAATCATCGGTCCCGGGATCAAATTTTCTATTTTTCCCAAAACTCCCATCTTCATTTAATCACCTCCTCTAAAAAATAAGCAAAGAATGTTCCAGCTTTTACCTCCGTTTCCTTGAATTTTCCATATTTTTTTCTTTTTAATTAATAACACATTATTCTCATGTTATCATTTTTTCAGCTATTTATGAGTGAAGAAAAAGGTAAAATATGTAGTGGGATAATGCTGAATTTTATTAAAATTGAAAGAAGAGGATAAAAGGCAAATTAGTCTCAAAAATGAGAATGCGAGTTTCAAAAATGAGACTGAAAATCAAAAATGAGACATAATTCCTCATTTTCTGTTATACTTTTACAGCAGTTTCACTTATTAAAATGGAGTATAAAGTCGATATCCAAAACTGTTATTTTCCCGTCGCCGTCAATATCTCCTTTAGTTAAGGTTCCAGCACATCTGTGACAATCGTAAATTGTTTTCAAATATTTCTTTTTCAATAACGGAGGGATAAAATCATAAAAGTTTCTTTCGTTTGGATATTTCACTATATTTCACTTTATAGAATTCGTAGAGTCCCTTAGTGCCTTTTGAATAATTACATCGTCTGCAAGCCCACACTTGTTATGGATACTTTGAATTTTTTCACAAGTTCCACATTCAGGTTTGATTCGCAAAGATTTTTGCTTCCTTACCATTGGCGAGCCTAAAAGCTCTTTTAGCAATAATTTCAGCCTTTATCTTCTTTTGAATCCAAAATCTAATTGTGATATGGTATTTCGAGAAGACTTTTCCAAAAATTCAATTAAGTTCTGCTCGGTTGGAGTTTGTTCAATTCTGTTTTTTGCAATTTCAAAATATTTAGTATCGATTTCAATACCTATAAAATTTCTATTAAAGCGTTTAGCTACAACTCCTGTTGTGCCAGAGCCCATAAATGGATCAAGAATAGTATCTCCTTCTTTGCTTCCAATTAAGATTATCCTTTCTAGCAGTTTCTCAGGTTTCTCTGTGGGATGCGATGTTTTATGTCTTTCTGCAGGTATTTCCCATAAGTTTCGCATTTGTTTCCCATTATTTAATTTTGTCGCCATTTCATAATTAAAAAAATATCTTTTTGATTTACTAGCCACCCATATCAATTCGGTAGATGGAACAAAACGGTTTTTTTGAATTAGCGGTGGAGCGTTAGGTTTAAACCAGATAATATCATTTATTATCCAAAGATTTAGTTGCTTCAAGACCATTCCAATAGATGGATGATTATGTAAAGTTCCAGAAATCCATATTGTTCCATCATCTTTTAGAATTCTTACACATTCTTCAATCCATTTTCTATTAAATTCATGTATATTTCCTATTTGATCCCATGAACCTTTATCACATTTAGCTATCTTTCCACTTTTACAAGTTAGGTAATTTTTACCCGAAAGATTATATGGAGGGTCTGCGAAGATTAAATCTACAGATTTAGAGTCCAATTGTTTAAGTATTTCTAAAGCGTCGCCCTTTAACAGTTTTATATCAGGCATTTTTGATAGCCTCTTTCCCAAATATTCTTTGATAAGCGATTTCGTAATATTCTTTATTTATTTCAATTCCAATCCAGTTTCTTTTTAACCTTGAAGCAACAACACCTGTAGTGCCGGTTCCAAAAAATGGGTCAAGAATTAAATCATTTTCATCTGATGAGGACAATATAATCAATTCAATCAACTTTTCAGGTTTTTGGGTAGGGTGTATTGCCCTACCATCTTGCCCTTTTATCCTTTCTTTACCTTGAACAATCGGCAATTCAATAAAATCTATAAAATCTCTTAGCTGTTTTGGTTTTCCATCTTTTGTTTTATGAGGATTAAACTCTTTAATTTTTTCATAATTGAATTTCCAATTATTACCTTTTACAAACCAACAAACATATTCTGTAGAATGAGTAAAAGTTCGTTTTGTTATATTGGGCATAGCATTAGTTTTATACCAAGTTATTATGTTGTTTAATTTAAATCCAATTTTTTTTGCAATAAATATTATCTCTGCTATGTTGTGATATGTGCATGAGACATATAAACTACCGGTGTGTTTTAAAATGTTCCACACTTTACTAATCCAATTTTCAGTAAAAGCAAGATAATCTTCATACTTCCAGGTATCCCAAGCTTCATTCATTTTATAAAATGGTCCCCCTGTTTTATTATTGACTAAAGTCAATTTCCTACCTGATAAACCATAAGGCGGATCTGCATATACTAAATCTATACTATTTTCTGGAATTTCTTTTTCCATTACCTGAATACAATCGCCTAAATATATTTGATTAATTTTCATATTTTTCAGCCACCTTTCGTTGCCAATTCTTCACAGCCTCCTGAATAAATCTTGTCCATTCAGAAAAACTCCCTAAATTCTTTGTTTCATCGACTATGATAGAATATAAGTCATATAACTCCTTATGAGAGAATCTTTTACCTTGTTTCAAAAGATTTAATAGGGTTTCTAATAGGACCGCAAATTGTTCTGTCGTCAGAGGGACTATTTTTTGAGGTAAACCATTATACTCATACTTTACAGAAATCCAAAATTGGGAGTATGTGTCGTTATGAATTCGTGGTGCAATAAAAATACAAAATATTACATCACCTTGATTTTGAATTTCAAAATCTCTTAAATGCCTCATTACTGGTTGTCCTTCTTGCACCCATTGTAATTTTGATATATTTAATGTTACCTCACAAATCGCTTTGAAAGTTGGATAGAAACATTCTATATCTGGCTTGTTTCCAGGAGAATAAGAAACAGGTTCTCCATCATCATCTACTGGATAGTTTGGCTTTATTTGAATTTCATCGTTGATTATTCTTAATGCCTCGGTTATTAACTTCTCAAATTGTTCTGGCTCATACTTTTTTAACTTTTTGGAGTCTCGCAATATTGCTATCATCCCCTCAATTTTGCTTAAATCAGCCATTAACTTTTTTTTCTTTAATCGCTCTTTCAATTCAACATCAATTTTTCTTAAAAGTGAAATGTGATTCTCAATTTGATTCTTGTTCATTGCTTGAATATTTTGAGTTAAAATCTTTTGTTTACTTTGCTCAATTTGTAAATTCTCCTTTTTTACCAAGTTGATAATTCTTTCTTTTAGTGATTGTGCGATTTTTTCTAAATTTTCTTTTTTCTCCCAAGGCAGTGTAGGTTTTGTGATGTCAGTAAGATAATTCAGATATTCCCGTAAATCTTTAAATTCAAAAGCCTTTCCACTGTACATCTCTAAAAGTTGCTCTATTTCAACCTTTCTTGAAGGTTCAAGATCAATATTTCTCCAGTACCCTGAAGGATCCTTTGAAACTTTAAAATATCTTGTAAGTCTAAAGTATCTTAATATATTATCTCCATAATCAAATAAATTGTTTATTTTTTTGTCTGGTACTTTCCTTATCCCATAAAATTCTTCTACAAAATTAAGAATATACCTATCTTTATTTTTTTTCTTTTTTTCCTTTCTAAATTCTAAAATTTTTTCAACATATTCATCAATTTGGTTAAAGTTTATAAGGGTTGGAACAAAAATACTAAATTCTGTCTTATCTAATCCTCTTTTTTCAGATTTTCTATTGATTTTCTCAATCAAATGCATTACTGCAACAAATGGCATTATATTAAAGCCTTCTTTCTCTGAAAAATCTATACTCCATGGATTTGGAAACTGAAGTTTGAGTAAACTTTTGAAGAATATATATCCTATATCATAATCTTCTTCTAAAAACTTATTCCCTAGCTCAGTAATTATTATCTCACCAGAACCTTCTCTTGCTATTGAAAATCCTAGTTTATTCAAAGGATTTACTGATTGTCTTCCTCTCATAGGAGGGTCCTTATAATTTTGGGCATAGAAAATCTCTTGGGCCACCTCATACGGAATTTCTGACTCTGGTTTGTCGTAATACTCTATAAGCTCTGGGGGAATATAGGAAGGTTTATAAAGGCGCTCTTGGATTAATAGAACTTGATATTTTATCTGGTTATTTTCGTCAAAAGATTGTCCCTCTAATTTCTTTAACACTCTTAAAAAATCCCGCAATCTCTCTGGATTTCTTACAGTTGTTGAAATTGACCAAGGTTTTTTCATCACAATTTTATAAATATTTTATTAATAAATATAATATTTAATATATATCTTCATTTGCTAATTTCTTCTCCCTATAAAAATTAAATATTTTGAATGTTCTATCTTCTAAATAGCATATTTTTACCAAATTGTCAAAAAATACAACAATCTTAATTGAGATGTCAGATGAATAAATATAGCGGATGGTGGGTTAGAGAGAAGAGAATTGAGTTCGAAGTACTTCTAAAATTAGAATTAATGGTTAAAAAATTCGCTCTCTTACTGAAAGAGAGAGATTTTATTTTTAAACCTATTTCACAACACATCTTATGAACTTGAAAACAAAAAAAATTCCTCTGAAAAACCAAAAAAATATTATAAGAATAATCTTTATTATATGATGAGAACTGAAATAACAGAAAGACCATCATTACTCAGGAGTATAAATCCAGCGACAGGAGAACTTATAGGAGAATTTGAGAACTCCTCAGAAGAGAAAGTAATTGAAGCCGTAAAAACAGCACGAGAAGCTCAGAAAGAATGGGGGAACCTAAAAATAAAAGAAAGGGCCGAGTGGATACTAAAACTTAAAGAAAAAATAAGAAAAAACATAGAAGATATAGCAGATGAGATAGCAAAGGAAAAGGGAGTATCAAGATTTGAAGCTCTAATTTCAGATGTATTCCCAATTTTAGACCTGGCAGACTTTTACGCCAAAAACACCGAGAAAATTCTCAAAAGAGAAAAAATAAACATAGGAGTATGGGGATTTTTAGGAAGAGAAAGCTACATAGAATATTTCCCTTACGGAGTAATAGGAATCATCTCGCCATGGAACTTTCCTTTTTCAATTCCTATGGGTCAGATAATAATAGCTCTCATGGCTGGAAATACCTGTGTTCTCAAACCTTCAGAGTTCACGCCGAAGACAGGAGTTATTATAGGTGAACTTTTCAAAGATGTAGGGTTCCCCAAAGGAGTTGTTGAAGTCGTAACAGGTGATGGACTTACAGGAGCCTATCTTGTAAAAGCAGGTGTAGATAAAATATTTTTCACAGGTTCAACTTTCACAGGAAGGCTCATAATGAAGGCAGCAGCTGAAAACCTAATACCCTGTGTTATGGAACTTGGTGGAAAAGATCCTATGATTGTGTTTGATGATGTTGATATAGATATCACAGCTAATGCTGCAATTTTCGGTTCTTTCTTCAATACAGGTCAAGTCTGTGCATCGGTAGAAAGACTATACGTTCATAAAAATATATATGAAGAATTTACACAAGCCGTGATAGAAAAAACTAAAAAGTTAAGAGTAGGTCCTGCTCATCTTCCTTACGATAAAGATATGGGAGCTGTAATTTCAGAAAAACAGCTTATGAAAATAAAAGAACATATTGATAACGCAAAAGAAAAAGGAGCAAAAGTCATAGGTGGTGAAATAAAAGATCTTTTTGTATATCCTACAATAATTTTGGATGCTGATCATTCGTTCAAAGTCGTAAAAGAAGAAACCTTCGGGCCAGTTCTACCAATAATTCCTTTTGAAACAGAAGAAGAAGCTATAAACTTGGCAAATGATTCAGAGTATGGGCTTACCTCATCGGTATGGACTCGTGACATAAAAAGAGCAGAAAGAGTAGCACAAAAACTTCAATATGCAACGGTTATGATAAACGATAACCTCATAACTCATGCTATACCTCAAACTCCTTGGGGAGGTGTAAAAAAATCAGGAATAGGAAGAACTCATGGAAAAGAAGGATTGTTAGAGATGGTTCAAATAAGACATATTCATAAAAATAAACTTGGACAGAAAGTTCCATCCCCTTGGTGGTATCCCTTCACAGAAGAAAAATATGAATTTGCACTTTCTCTTACAAACCTTCTTCATTCAAATAATCTAAGAGAAAAAATTAAGGGACTTTTTGGTGTTTTAAAAACAATAAACAGGGTATCAAAACAGAAACTCTGAAATTTTTTTCCCTTCCCTCTATTTACACTTCACATGACACAGCAAAGGAAGGGAAGGAACCTTGATTATATTCTTTTTTTATCTTGAAGCCCAACCAGTATTTTGGAGCGAAAACAACATCTCTATTTTTCATAAAATAGCAAGCCCACCAGGCGAAAGAAGATGGACTTATTATTGCTCCATTACACATTGTAATTATAAGAAAATCAACCTGCCATGGATTTTCAGATATAACCATTCTATCCTTAATATAATGAAACTCACTTTTGATTTCATCTGGCTCATCTGATAAAAAGATAAAAAAAGGATTCTGTTTATTCTCCAAGAACCATTTTATTTGTTTGTGAAAATAATAAAAAGGTAAAACCGGACTTTCATTACAAACACAGAGTTTTTTGTAATCTCCCAATCTTATATGTACAGCAACTCTGTAAAAATTTTGGTATTTTTGTATGAACTTTTCAGCTTCATCTACATATTCTTGCTTGAATTCCAAATTATAAAGAACCTCTCTGTTAAATAACTTTTCTGATTGGAAAAAGTATCGCCCTACATATTTGATTGAATGGATAAGACCTTTTGAAAAGACTACTTCTGGAATTTCAGAGTAGGTATTATCGCATATTTTTTCTTTTTTTAGAGAAACATAACTTATTATTTTATTTTTTGCGAGGAATTCAAAGGTTTCTCTTACAATTAGGTTTTTCTTACAATTCCATACCTGATTCTGTTTTTAAGAATTTTATACTTTAAAAATATTTTGAGGTTTTAAAGATTTTCTGGGATGTATTTTGTTATTTTATCTTCAAAAAAAATAAAAAATCTTTTATCTTTCACATCAAAAAGAGAGGTAAGAAACTCGAAGCCCCAAACTATTATTTTTTCGTTTTTCCCCGCATATGAAGCGAGAAAGGCAAACTGAAACAAATTGTTCCCAAGCTGGCCGTCACTAAAATAAATTATCATTTTTTCTTATTTTCGAAATCTTATCATGTCAAAAATCCTATTTTTTATATTTTTATATTTGCAATATAACTTGAATATTGGAAGTTTTGCCTTTTGTAAGAATTTTAGCTCTTGAAAACCTTTTTTAAATTAAAAAAATATAAATAAATAAAGAAGATTTAGGGGGCTATAAGAAAAGCATTTATCAGTTAGATTAAAAATTATCTACTACCACATTATAAAAAAATTCACAAAGAAAATTCTTGTATAAGAACAATAGATCTTCAAGAACAAAATAATAAAAATAAATGGAGAAAATAAAAGTAGAAAAGCAAAATAGGATTCTCAAGGTTACCCTTTCAGTGCCAGAGAAAAAGAATGTTTTAGACGAGAAGATGATATATGAAATAACCCAAGTTTTCACAGAAGAAAGCAAAGATAAAGACATCAAGGTTGCTTTAATTCAGGGAGAGGGTGATATATTTTGTGCAGGTGGAGATCTCAGATGGATGAAAGAAAAAGGGCAGTTAGAATACAACGAAAATCTCTCTGACGCAAAAAAACTCGCAAAAATGTATGAATCGATATGGAATTTCCCATCACCTGTTGTGGTAAAGGTTCAAGGTGGAGCTTTTGGAGGAGGAGTTGGATTTTTAGCCGTATCGGATATATCTATTTGTGAAAAAAATGCAAAATTCAGAACACCAGAAGTTAAAATAGGTCTAATTCCAGCAGTAATTTCTGTCTTTCTTCTGAGAAAAATAGGGATGTCAAATTTGAAATTTCTTGCTCTTACAGGAAAAGAGATTGACGCTTTTGAAGCTCAAAAAATCGGACTTATAAACATAGTCTGCGAAAAAGATGAGTTAGATAAAAAGGTAGATGAAATCATAGAAGAGATAAAGAGCAATTCAAGCTATGCAGTAAGGAAAACAAAGGAGCTTATTATGAAAATTTTTGATTCAAGTTTCAGTTGCTCGCTTGACCTTGCATCGCACTTTTTGGCAGAAGCAAGAGCTTCAAAAGACGCAAACGAAGGGATTTCCGCATTTTTTGAAAAACGAAAACCAAAATTTGATTGATAAAAACATACTAGAGAAAATAAAAGAAAACTTTAAAATAAAGCATGTTCCACGAATATCCAAAAGAAAAAGCTGAAATAAGGAGAATATTCCTTTTTTATAACAAAAAAGCTTTCTACAACAGGAACTCAAACTCGTCAAGATTCATCCACCTTATGAGAAAATTTGAGGAAGCAAAAATAATTCCAGAAAAAATTTTTGTTTTACCAGATAACAAAATAGATCTTGAACCGAAAGATGGTGATGCTCTCTTGATTTTCGGCGGAGATGGAACAATTCACAGAGTTCTCACAAAAATATTCAAAAACTTAAAGGGAACAAGAATCTTTCCCAAAATACTCATAGGACATCTGAGGGGCGGAACCATGAACACAATAGCAACCTGTCTCCAAATCTCAAAAGTAGAAAAAATTCTCCTCAATATAAAGGAAAACAAAAAAATTGACGTTATTCCCAGAAACCCAATCGAAATAAAAACAGAAAAAGATGTATTTTACGGTTTTTTGTTCGGAGCCATAACTCCCTTTAATTTTCTTGAAAAATATTACTCAGGAAAAATATTGGGACCAATAAGAGGTGCTGAAACTTTACTGATTGGAGTATTAGAACTTCTCAAAAAAGAAGAAAAAAGGGAAATCCTAAAAAAGCAAAAATGTAAAATAAAAGCTTCGTTTCATGAAGGAATACATCCCCTTGAAAATGAAGATGAATTTCTTCTTATAGGAGCTTCCACAATCCATTCCTTTGGTTTGAATTTTTCCAACTTCCCAAAAGCTCCAAAATGCAATGACTCATTTAACCTTATAGCTTACTCTGACTCACTTTTAAAGCTTGCTGCTTATCTACCTTTAATTTACTTTGGAAAATTACCGAAGGATTCTCTTAATGAAATTGTAAAAGATGTTGAGATAGAAAGTCAAGAAAAAGTAGGTTTCACAATAGACGGAGATTTATATTCCGCAAAAAAAATAACTTTGAAACCAGCTCCAATGGTGTTTTTCATTACATAGTTTGAAACTTCCCAGCAAAGCCAAAAAGTAAAAAAAAATTCAAAAATTTGAACACTCGTTCAAAAATTCCTGAAAAAAAAGAATTAAGAGATAAAAAAGAAAAAATAACTTTGATTACTGCTCTTGGATTACAAAAAAATAAGAATGAAAAAATAAAAAAAGGAGGTGAATAAAAATGGATTTTGGGCTTTCCCCAGAGGTTGAAATGGCAAAAGACACAGCAGAAAAAATACACAAAAAATTAGAAGGTAAAAGAAAAGAAATATTCGAAAAAATAAAAAGGAATGAGTTTGTTCAGGAAATATGGGATGAACTTTCACAGGCAGGTTTCACTGGCGCGATAGTACCACCAGAGTACGGTGGAACTGGAATGGGTATGCTTGCAAGTGCAGTGGCGATAGAAACACTTGCAAAATATGGAATAGGAAATGCACTTTTTGTTCTTACACTATGCGCTGAATCTTGCGTTACAAGAAACGGCAATGAAAAAATCAAAAAAAAGTTCTTACCTCTTATGGCAGAGGGTAAAATAAAATGCGCTCTCGGAGTCACAGAACCAGAAGCTGGAACCAATACATTCAGAATAAAAACTCTGGCAGAAAAGAAAGGAGATAGATATATAATAAACGGAGAAAAAACTTACATCACAGGAGCAGATGTCGCCGATTATATATTACTTGTCACACGAACAATTCCTTACGGAGAACTTTCAAAAAAAGGTCTACCCAAAATGTTTGGACTGTCTCTGTTTCTTGTAGATCTTAAATCAAAAGGGATAAAGCTTTACAAACTCAACACAAGAGGAATAGAAGGTATGAACCAATTTACTGTGGTATTTGAAGATGTAGAGGTCCCGGAGGAGAACCTGGTCGGAGAAGAAAACCAAGGAGTATTTGTTATGTTCAACGGACTTAATCCAGAGCGAATTTTAGCAGGCGCAGGAGCATTGGGTTTGACAGAATTTTGCCTGCAAAGAGCAGTAGAATACGCAAAACAAAGATGTGTATTCGGAGAAAGACCTATCGGAGCCTACCAAGCCATTCAACATCCACTGGCAGACGTAAAAATAAGACAAGAAGCAGTTAGACTTACAGTTTACAAAGCCGCATGGGCTTACGATAAAAACCTACCTCCACAAGAAGTTATGTTTTTATCAAACTCATCAAAATATCTCGCAGCTGAACTCCTTCTTATGGCAGTAGACAGAGCTATACAAACTTATGGAGGAGCTGGATTTGTAGAGGATAACTTCCTTATAATTTTGTGGGATTCTGCAAGGCTTCTCAAAACTGCTCCTCTATCAAACGAAATGATCCTTAACCTTACAGCTGAACATATTCTGGGATTACCAAGATCATACTAATATAAAAAATAAAAATAAAATTCCCCTCAATTTCTGCAAATTCTATCAAACATTGAAATTAGATAAAAAATATAAAAAATGGAATACAGAGAATTTGTAGGACTTGATAGAAAAGTATCTGTAATAGGATTTGGGGTATGGACTGTTGCTTCTGATTGGTGGGGAGTGAAAGATGAGGAACTGAGAAAAAGACTACTTATAAAAGCGGCAGATGAAGGTATAAACTTCTTTGATACAGCAGATGTATATGGTGATGGCTACGGTGAAGAAATATTAAAAAAAGTTTTCGGCAGAAAACTCCAAGATTTCGTCATTGCAACAAAGGTAGGATACAATTTCTATGACTACAAAAGAGATGGGCACAGAGAACACCCGCAAGATTTTTCTGAAAATTATATAAGAAAAGCCCTTGAAAACTCACTGAAAAGATTGGGAGTAGAAACAATAGACCTGTATCAGCTCCATAATCCAAAGCTTCAACACATCAAAGATGATGTAATTGAACTTTTAGAGAAATTGAAAGAGGAAGGGAAAATAAGAGCATACGGAGGCGCATTAGGCCCAGATATAGGTTGGGTTGAAGAAGGGAAATTATTGATAAATAAAAAGGTTCTCAATATTCAGATAATTTATAGCATACTTGAACAAGAGCCTGCAAATACTTTCTTTGAAATAGGCAGACAAATGGGAGCAAAATTTATTGTAAGAGTACCACACGCAAGCGGACTTCTTGATGGTACAGCCGATGCTAACACAGTTTTCTCATCAGGAGACCATAGAAGTTTTAGGAAGAAAGATTGGATGGAAAGAGCTTGGACAGCAGTAAAAGAACTAAACCTTACAGAAAAGGTAAAAGGAATGACGATAGGACAAATAGCAATAGCATTCTGTCTTTCAGAACCATCTGTTACAACTGTTCTGCCTAATATCACAAAGGAGGAGGAGATATCGGAATGGGTAAAAGCAGCAGGCAAAAAGTTAGACGATGAAATAATAAAAGAAGCAAAAAAAGTATATTACGAAAGATTACATCCCTATGTCGTTATGAGATCAAGCTAAAAATAGGCTAAAATAAAACAAAGAAAAGCAAAAAGAAAACCAAAAATAAAACTAATAAAACTAAAATAAAATTCAATTCCAAAGTAAATAAATTTCAATTCAGAAAATTTCAATCTAAAAATATATCCGCTGAAATATCTGGAAAAAAAGAAGGGGAAAAAGTGATGTAGCTTGTAGATATTGCATCCGGCCTAATCCTTGCAAAGAGCCCTACATTATGAGGTCTTATACCACCTGAAAGTTCAATAAAAACTTTAATTCCTTCGGATGAAGAAAAATCTCTTATTTTCTTCAAAAGTAGCTTTGCGTCCCTATGATCAAAATTATCAAGCATTATTATAAAACAACGTTGATAAAGTATATCATCACTGAAATTAATTCCTTTATCTTTGAAAATTTTCGCAATTTTTAATGCATAAGAAAGCTCTTTTTTGCTCTGAACCTCTATTGTTATTCCCTTACGCAAAAATCTTCTTAGCTTCTCATCCTCGAGCTTCTCAAAAAAACTCAAAAGATTTTTCATTCCTCCGAACGCTTTTATGTGATTATCCTTTATCATTACCCCTGATGAAAGATCTAATCTGTAGGGTAATCCGCCACCGACGCATACAGCATATTTTTCTAAAAATCTAAGACCGGGAGTAGTTTTTCTTGTAGCCAATATATGAACCCCAAACCTACTCACAGCATCAACAAGCCTACGAGTTTCAGTAGCAATAGCAGAAAGTCTTATAATTAAATTAAGACATAATCTTTCAAGAGAGAGTAAAAATCCTATGTTATTTGACCATACTTCAAAAATTTTCTCCTTGTATTTTACCATATCTCCGTCTTTTTTATATTGTTTGAAGTAAAGTTTCAAGTTCTGAGAGTAAGGTTTAGCAGATTGATTGAAAATTTCTTGTAGAAAATCCGCCCCAGCAAGTAAAAAATCTTGCTTTGTTTTTGAAAAGAAAATAATTTTACCACTCCGACTCAGATAATCTAATCCAAGAAGATGAGATGTCAAATCTCCAAAGACTTTATCTTCTGATAACCACCTCGTAAGATTTTTTATAACCTCATATTTTGCTTTTGTCTTAACGGAAGTCAATATCTTTTGTTTCAGTTCGTCAAAACCTTCCATTTTTTATTTTCCCTATTTATTTTCCATTTTCTATCAGAACTTATCAAAAGGTTTTGGAGTAAAATATTTATGCCATTTTTCAATAGCGAAACTATCTGTCATACCTGCTATAAAATCTATAATACGCTGCTCGGGAGGTTCAGATTTAAGAAAACCTTCGCTCTCAACTTCAAATATATCAGGATTATTGAGATAAAATTCGTAAAGATCTAAAATTATTCTCTCCACCTTTTTTGTATCACTCATAACAACTTCGCTTGTATATACCCTTTCATATAAAAAACTTCTCAAACTTTCCATAGCCCAAAGCATATCATCAGAACACTTTATATCGTTCGCCTTCATTGAAGTATATATAACATCTTTTACCATCCTATCTATTCTATCTCCATATCTTTCACCAATTATTTTTCTTATTTCAGATGGCACGTCTGAAATCTTTATTATTTCTGCTCTTATTGCGTCATCAAGGTCATGATTTAGATAAGCTATAATATCGCTCAATCTTACCACCTTCCCCTCAGAAGTCACAGGAATAAATTCTGGATTATCAGGAAATATTTTTCCCATACCTTTTGAATGTTTCAGAATACCATCAATAACCTCAAAAGTAAGATTCAATCCTTCGCCATTCTTTTCTATTTTTTCAACTACTCTAACAGATTGCTTTGCATGATGAAAATCAGGAGCAATTTTTCTCATAGCGAACTCTCCCGCATGTCCAAAAGGCGTATGACCAAGATCATGACCAAGAGCTATGGCTTCCGTTAGGTCTTCATTCAAACGGAGAGCACGGGAAATAGTTCTTGCAATTTGCATAACTTCCAGAGTATGCGTAAGACGGGTCCTGTAATGGTCTCCCTTTGGAAGTATCATGACCTGAGTTTTTCTTTTTAGCCTTCTGAAAGCTTTTGAATGGAGAATTCTATCTCTATCAACTTGGAAACAAGTTCTTATATCACAAGGTGGTTCAGGAATTTTTCGTCCTCTTGATTTTGAGCTGAGTGTAGCTAACGGGGAGAGGGTTTTTCTTTCTATTTCCTCCGTTAGCTCACGAGGTGATTTTTCCATCCTATATTATTATGGATTTGTTTGAACTTTTTCAGGTTCCCAAAGCAAATCCTTAAAGCTCTTACCTCTCAACTTTGCCTGCAAAGATAATGTCCTAAGTTTTGAGAAAGCGTCAAATGTGGCTTTTGTTAAGTTTATCGGATTATTTCCCCCGAGCGATTTTGAGAGTGCATTTTTAACTCCTGCAACATACAAAATAGCTTTAATGGCTCCCCCTGCTGTGAGACCTGTTCCGGGAGCTGCCGGTCTAAGTACAACACGCGAAGTTCCAAATCTACCTTCAACCTCGTGAGGAAATGTTCCATTTACAAGTGGGATAACAACCATATTTTTCTTTGCAGCATTTATAGCCTTTCTTACCGCTTCTGGTGCTTCCGGAGCTTTGCCCATACCATATCCAACTGCACCTTTCATATTTCCGACAACACAAAATGCCATAAAAGAGAATCTTTTTCCTCCTTTTGTAACGCGAGTGACACGAGATGTTGTAAGAACCCTTTCCACTATCTCGTCGTCTTCTTTCGGGATATATCTTTCAAGGTATTTGTAGGCATTTCCTGCATACATCCTTCCTCCTTTTCCCCATTTTCCCATAGGCTAATTCCTCCTTTAAAATCAAACTTTAAAATTAAAGTAAAAACTTTAAAATTTCAAAATTCAAGTCCTCCTTCTCTCGCTGCTTCTGCAA
>Ga0197142_1002082_pt1 | contig 17774 bp, 14 predicted proteins | sample GBS60_MetaG_FD_148614 | JGI IMG/M metagenome (GOLD analysis project Ga0197142, IMG submission 148614) | Sediment microbial communities from Great Boiling Springs, Gerlach, Nevada, United States - GBS 60_MetaG | ecosystem: Environmental > Aquatic > Thermal springs > Hot (42-90C) > Sediment...
TGTATATTTTTGTGTTAATTCTTTATCTGTGATAGGGGTATAAGTTGAGTTTCCATAACTATCAATTGTTACTTTATAAGGTTGGGTATTGTATTTTAGTAAAAGTGTTCTAAATATTTTATTACTATTATTTTCTATATCTATCCTATTTGCTAAAAAACTTGTATCATTATAGTAAGAAGAATCATTGAAATAGTAACGATTGTATTCAGTAGATATTTTATTAAAATTTCCTAAGTTAATTTTATACTGGACGATTGCTTTAGCTACGATATTATTATCTTCTAGTATTTTAACATAAATATTTGATCCATCTATGTTTTTTATTTGGTATTGGTAGTCCTTATTTTTATAGGAAATATTACCTTCAAAATTTCTATAATCTTCTCTATAGAAATTTGTAGCTATAAGTATTAAGCTTTTGAGATCTGAATTCCTTTTAGCTTTTCTTATTAACTCTTTAGTAGTTCTTATGTCTGATGAGACATAATTAAATAAAGTGATACTAAAAAATGAGATAAATAAAGTAAATAATATTAACCATAGGTATAGAGAGAATCCATTTTGATTTTTATAAAATCTCATAAATTCCTCCTTTTTTCTCTTATTTTTAGTGTATTTTTTAGATTTCTTTTAACCCTAAATTAATATAAAGCTTTTTGTTAAAAAAATATTAAAAAATTTTTTCTTGATTGTTAAATTTTCTTAAATTTTTTAAATTTAGTATGATTTGTTAGTTTATAAATAGGTTTTATTTTAGTAGATATTGTATAATTTTATCTGTTATAGGGAAGCCTGATTTAGTTTCAAAGCCTACAAACATTGGAGCAGGATTTATATCTAAAAAGTAATATTTATTTTGATATTCTTTTAGATCTAATGCACAGAATTCTAAGCCAATCCATTTTGAGAATTTTATTATTGAATTTTCTAATTCTTTAGAAATATCTATTATTTTAATTTCTTCTATATTTTGCTTTTCACGATAATCTAAATCTGGTGTTATTAAATATAAACTTACAAGGATTTTATTACCTAACACAAATACTCTAATTTCTTTTCCTTCTATTTTCTTTTGAATTATAAAAGTTTTATAATCTAAAGTATTTATTATTTTTTCTAATTCTTCTTCATTTAGGGGCCTTACTAAATCTCCACCAGCAACCGGTTTAATTACTAATTCCTTGTTTTTATTTTCTTTATAAAATTTTAATATTTCTCTACTTTTATTAGATACAAAAGTTTGTGGAATTTTTAAGTTAAATTTTTTAGCTAAAGCATAGGTATATGGTTTATAAAAGTGTATCCAAAAAGTGCTTGGACTATTAACTACTTTAGCTCTATTTAATTTAGCAATATTTACTAAAGAATATAAGTAAGAATAATAATTCCTATAAGTATGAAATTTCTTTTCATCTGAAGAATAATTAAAGGGATTAAATGCATTAATAAAAATAGCTCTTATAAAAAATGAGATATTTAAGTTTATTTCTGGGTGCCTATCTAATTTTATCTTAGTTATTAGGTTATCTGTATATATAAAAGAATTATATTCTAATGGGAATTTTTTGGTATCTATAAATATTGAATTTATACCTTTTTCTTTTGCACGATTATATATATAATTGGCATTGTAATCATCACCATCTGCAATAAATATTAAGTTTTTTCTATTCTTTTTATTCATAATCTATTTCCTCTATTTTTATGTTTTCTATATCAATTTTTTCTTTTCTATATTCTCCCAAAAGATAGTATTTATCGGTATTTATCCTGTTTATTAATTTTTGTGTTTCATTATAAACTTTTAGTGTTAGTTCATCTTCTTTTATAATATCTTTAAAGTCATATGAATCTATATTGCTTATATTAATTTTTTTTAAGCTGTTTTCTAACTTTGTCAAAGATGATAAAGAATAATTTATTGCTTTTTGTAATACTTTTGGAATCGGTATATTTATTTTTATATTAGAATCTTGTATTGACAGTTCTAATTCATTTATCCAATTATTTATGGCTAATTCAATTGTGTCTTGTGTTGTTTTATTACTTTTATATATTTCTATTAATTCTAAGAGCTGATTGAGAAAAGGAGAGTTAGAAGGTAACTTATATTCCCATCTAAATTCACAGCTTGGACAGAAATATTTATTATCTTCTTCTTTATTTATTAACTCTAAACACAGTATACATATAACGTTATCTTTCACCTTTTAACTCTCCTTTATATTAATTAAATATTTAGTTATTTAAATTTTATTTAAATTAATTAAATTTATTCTGCTTCTGGCAGATAAGCATGTTCTATTCTAACTGAAGCTGAATCAATAGTTGTAGGCATACTATTTGTATAGTCTCTTCCTACAATTGGATTAGGATAATAGTTTTCTATTGGTTTAGGACGAAATTTTTCTACTTCTTTAGGATCAATTGTAAGATCAATTATGGGGGGAAATCCTATCCCTACTCCTGTATTATTACCCACCCTTTTTAAAATTTTTTTAGCTAATTCTAATAATCTATTATATGTGCCATTAATTGGATCAATTGTAATTGGAGAGGGAGAAAATCTTGGATCATCTCCTTCTTCCCCTACTCTTCGAGTAGATACTTTGTCTTCTCCTGATTCAGGATATATAGCTATGCTAGCTTCTCCTTCTTCTCCAAGAGCATGAGTAGTTTTTTTCCCCTATAGCTCCAGAATCCCCTTCTTCTCCTACAGCTAAGGTACTTACTTTTCGATGCCCTATAGTTTCTCTAGAATTAACACCATCTAGCCTTATTTCTCTTATTTCTGCCATAATTTATCACCTCCTATTTATTTTTTTTCAATATATATATATTCGTTTTCTTTGAAAATAAAATAAGAATTCCTCTATTTTAACATTTTTTTTACAATTAACTATTATATAGTTTTTGGAATTTTATATAAATAATAATGACTATAAAAGAGTGATAAGTAGGTTTTAAGAGTGGATAGTAACTGGAAATTTTAATACAGGAAAAAGTAATGAAATAAAGACAGTGGACTATGTTATAGCAGCATGAAATAGGAATGAAGCAATAGGAAAAGCCATAAGAAAATTTGAGATGGAGTATGGCCGATATTATAGAGTATCTAACGTGGAAGTAAAGTTAGTATATAGTGTTTTGTTTTCACAAGATTATTACTGAGTAACTATTACGTATACTAGAAAATAAAAAAAACATTCATAATTTTGCACCTTATTATCTAAATTAGAAATAAGGACTTTTTGTATACTTAAGGTATATTACTTTCCGATGCAGAATCTGGTAAGCATGTTGTCTATAACAAGATCAGTTATATCTATTCCTAAAAGATTTAGTATCTTTTCTAATGCTAATCTTAAGTTAACTAAAACTAATTCTATAGGATTGTTATTTTGGTATTCCATAATGGCTTTATCTAAATGTTCTAATACTCCTTCTAGTAGTTCTTTTTGAAATATATCGATTATGTAAATATTATTTTCTAAATTTTCATTAGTTTCAAAGAATTCACTAATAGCTTTATTTATTTGATCTAAATTAATGCTTTCTTTTATTGAAGTAAAAACAATTTTATAATTTTTTATATTATAATTATCTACCATTTTTTTTATTAGTATTGTATTATTTTCTATTGCTTTATTTAAATCTTTTGAATCAATTTTATCAATTTTATTGATTATTATTATTAAATATTGATTAGGGTTTAAATTGGATAGAAGTTCTTTATCGTTTAGGTCAATTGAGTTTATTTCGGTTAAAAAGAATACTAATTTAGCATTTTTGATTATTTGTAGTGCTTTTTGGATACCGATTTTTTCTATTTTGTTTTGTGTTTTTCTGAATCCTGCTGTATCGTATATTTTTAACAAAAATCCATTGAAATTAATGTATTCACTTATAATATCTCTTGTTGTACCTGGGATATCGCTTGTTATTACTCGCTCCTGACCGTACAAATAATTAAAAAACGTAGATTTACCCACATTTGGTTTCCCTATTATTACTGTATCTATCCCTTCTTTATATATCTTTAGTTTTTCATAATTTTGTAACATTTTAATTATATCTTGTTTAATATTAATTAGATCTTTTATTAGTGAGCTATAATTTAGGGGAGGGATGTCTTCTTCCGGGAAATCTATTAGGGCTTCAAGATGAGGTATCCAATAGATTAATTTTTCTTTGATCTCATTAATTTTATTTGATAATTTTCCATTAAGGTTTTTAAAAGCTATTTCTAATTGTTTTTCAGTATTAGCTTCTATTATCTCTTTAATAGCAAATGCTTGGGTTAGGTCCATTTTTTGGTTTAAAACTGCTCTTAATGTGAATTCTCCTCCTTTAGCTAACCTTGCTCCTTTTGATTTTATTAATTCTACTATTTTATTAAGTATAATAAGGTTTCCGTGTGCACTTATTTCTACCATATCTTCTCCTGTATAACTATATGGTTTTTTAAATACACTTACTAAAACCTCATCTATTATTTCATTATTATCGTTTATAATATATCCATAATAAATTCTATATCCCTTATTAAAGTTTATTTCTTTTTTGTTTTTAGGTTTAAAAATATTAGAGATTATCTCAAATGATTTCTTCCCACTTATTCTTATTATTCCAATTGGTGCGTTTTTTAATGCTGTTGATATTGCTACTATAGTATCTTCTCTTAAAAGTAAATCCTGAATCATCATAATTTATTTCTTCAATTTTAAATATTCTTTTTTATCTTAATTTTTATTTATTAATATTTTTCTTCATGTTTTTATTTTTTCTTTTTGATTTTTTATATTTTAATATAGGGAGGTTTTTAATATTTTCTTGTCAAAATCTATAAATATTTAATTAATATTAATATGAGTGAATTTATAAGAGCTTTTGTAGCTTTAGATTTACCCTTTGAAATTAAAAATTATATAACTATATCTTTATTTGAGTTAAAGAAGTTCTTTAAGTATGAATCTATAAAATGGGTTAATACTGAAAATTTACATATTACTTTTGCTTTCTTTAAAAAAATAGATAAACTAATTTTAATAAATAAATTTCAAAATCTTAAAATTAATGTAGATAGTGTTCCTGTAATTTCAATAGAGAATAAAATTTATAATTTTAATTATAGGGTTTTGTATTTAAAACCTGATAATCAACAATTCTTCTTTTATATCTATAATCAAGTTTTACAGGAATTTAAAGATTATATGGATATAAAAGAAAAATTTATCCCTCATTTAACTATTGGTAGGATTAAAAATAAATTAAAACTTGATGAAATTAAAATAATACAAGATTTTAGATTACCAATTATTCAATTTAAACCCAAGGAGATAGTGTTGTTTCAAAGCATACTAATGCCTAATGGTCCCATTTATTATAAACTAAAGGTTATTTATCTTTAAAAAATACTTATTCTCTAAGTTTTATATTTTTGGTGTTATATTTTTAGGAGGAATTCTGGAATTAAGAGTTAATACATAGAATGTAGGAGGTGAGTTTATGGTTAAAAAGATAATTAAAAAGAAAAAAGGATTTACTTTAATAGAATTATTAGTTGTAATAGCTATAATAATTATATTAGCTGCGATATTGCTACCTTATATTATTAACAGAGTGGAAGATTCAAGGATAAGTAGAATGACAGGTGAAATAAGAACTTTAAAAACTGCAACTCTACTTTATTACAATGACTTAGGTATATTCCCAGTTAGATGGGATGCTTTGTTCCAAAATAATCCAGCAGATCCTACTTCTCCTAATCCAAATTGGAAAGGGCCTTATATTGAAAAAGTTCCTACTAATCTAGCAAATGCTAATTCTACCAATGATAAATGGAATGATTCTAGTCCTTGGCGAACTCCTTTAGTGTTAGTTACTCAATATAATAGTGGAGGTTTCCAATTTGCTAATCAATCTGGTAGTACTTATAATTTTTTTAAAGGGGTTGCGTTAGTAGTACAAAATCCTTTAATATCAGGGGGTAATGCAATTGCTGCATCGTCGCTGGCTAAAATAGACTTAGAATTAGATGATGGTAATGCTACTAGTGGTTTAATAGTTGGGGCAAATGGTGTACCTACTAACTTAACGTTTGCCCCTGTAGCTTATAATACTGATAATGCTTCCTTAGTGGTTTTACTTCAAGGTTTAAAGTAGTTTAAGTTCTAAAATAGTTTTTATTATAAAAATTGTAATTAAATTATAATTAAAAATTCTAGTGTAGATGAGTTTATTATAATATCTATTATTTATTTTAATTTTATATTGTTCTTTTAAATATTTTGGAGAAGGTGATTAAGAGTAGGTAAGCTATGATAAAAACTATAATAGTGGAGAATAAAGTTAAAGCACTTGCATAACCCATATCCAAAAATTTAAAGAAATTTTCATAGATATACATAGGTAAGGTTTTAGTAGAATTAGAAGGGCCGCCACCTGTTAAAACTAATGGTAAATCGAAAACAGCTAATGCGTAAAGATATCTGAATATAATAGAAATAGTTAATGCAGGAATAATAATAGGTATAATAACCCAAAAGATTTTATGATACCAATTCCCTCCTTCTATATCTATTGCTTCTAAATATTCTTTATTTAATCCTTTTAAAGCAGAATATACAAGAATAACAATGAATGGAGTGGTTTTCCAGATATCTACTACCACTAGCCATATAAACGCAAACAAGTTATTTGATAAATATATATCCTTTAAATTAAAGATCCCAAGGAATTTAGGAATAATCCCGTAATCTTCATTTAGGAAGAATCTCCAGGATAACGCCATAATAGCAGTAGGTAAAGCCCACGGTAATATCACACTAAATCTTACTATTTTGTTATCATTAGTATATAAAAATAAAGCTATTAAAAAACCTAAAATAACCTCAAATGGAACACTAAAAGTAGCAAATTTTATACTATTATATAAACATAGCCAAAACGTTTTATCCCTAAAAATCTCAAAAAAATTACCTAAAAAAAACCATTTCCTTGCATTTAAATAAATTATATCAACAAAAAAAGAATTAAAAATTATTTTTATAATTGGATAAACCACAAATAAAATTAGTAAAATAAAAGTAGGAAATAAAAGAATAACAGCTGTTATTAAGTCCTCTTTTTTTAGATGATTAACTTTATTAATACTCTATCCCCTCCTTACTTAAAATCTTTAAAATTATCCAATTATTAACTCAGTTATTAATTAATTCTATATAAAGATTAACATTTTCTAAGTTATGTGTATTAATTAGAGACTTAATTATATCAATTGAATCTATTGAGATGTATTTATTGGTTTCAATTTTTTGGTATTTATCATTATTATATACTTCTATAGAAAAACTTATATATTCTTTTCCGTTGGTATTGATTTTATTAATTTCTTCATAACGTATTGCTAAATTTCTTATAAAATTAAGGAAATCTTTTAGGTTTTTTAAATTATTATTTATATTATTTGCATTGAATTCAATAAAAATAGAAAGATTTAGAAAAGGATTTATTTTATTCAGATTATTATTATTAATTGTATTTAGGGTGTTATTTTTGTTAATAAAATTATCAAAGGAATATATTTCAGTTGCTATTAACTTGAAATTTTCTTCTTGCTCTAAATCTTCAGTTTGTTCTTCATTTGATTTATCTATTTCTATTTTTCCTTTAACAATAACGATTTCATTTTCTTTTATATAGTTTTTAAAATTTTGATATACTGATGGATAAACAATAATTTCTATAGAATCAGAAGGGTCATCTAATATAAAGCTAACCATTTTTCCCTTTTTTGTATAACTTTCTTTTATATCATTTATAACTCCTATTATACTTACTTCATTAGTTGGAATTTGGGTTTCTAAGGCTTCTATATAATTCTTTTTTGTTTTATCTATTAAAGGTAAGTTTATATTATTATTTTTTTTGATTATATTTACTGGGTGCTCTGATAGATATATTCCCAGTGTTTCTTTTTCTAATTTTAAGATTTGTAATAATTTATCTTGTTCTGTTTTATCAGGATGTTCTAAATGGGTTAATTCTTTAGAAATTTTATTATTAGAAGTTTTATTAGTGATAGAAAATAGAGCACTACTTTTATTTTTAGCTAAGTTCAATATAGTATCTATATTTTTGTATAATTCTAGTCTATTGGGATGTAGGGAATCAAAGCAACCAGATAATATTAAAACTTCTAAGGATTTTTTATTTATAACTTGGGTATTTACTCTAAGAATGAAATCATAAATATCTTCAAATGGTTTTTTAGATCGTTTGGATATGATTTCATTAATAGCGGCTTGTCCTAACCCCTTTATTCCTAATAATCCGTATCTTATGTATTTTTCGTTATTTTGGATTTCTACGCTAAAGTTTTCTTCACTTCTATTTATATCAGGAGGTAATACTTTTATGTTTAATTCAAGAGCTTCGTTTAGAAATATTTTCAGTTTATCAGTATTATTTTCAACACTTTTAAGTAAGGAAGCTAAGAATTCATGAGGATAATGAGCTTTTAAATAAGCTGTAATATAAGTAATTAATCCATAAGCGGCAGAATGGGATTTGTTAAATCCATAACCTGCAAACTTCTCAATTATATCAAATAAAGTTTTAGCTAATTGTTCATCGTATCCATTTTCTATACAACCTTGTATAAAGATTTCTTTATATTTTTCCATTATTTCGGGTTTCTTTTTACCCATGGCTTTTCTTAGGTCATCTGCTTGGGCTAACGTGAAATTAGCGAATTTAACCGCTATTTGCATTATTTGCTCTTGATAAACTATTACTCCATATGTTTCTTTTAAAATCTCTTCTAAATCTGGATGTAGATATTGGATTTTAGATTTATCGTGCTTGGATTGGATAAATTGTTTAACTAAACCGCTTTCAAGCGGTCCTGGTCTATATAACGCTATTGCACTTATTATTTCATAAATATTAGAAGGCTTTAGTTCTTTTAATAATCTTTGCATCCCTTTACTTTCTAATTGAAAAACCCCTACTGTTTGCCCATTACTTAATAATTCATATACTTTTTTATCTTCTAAGTTTAGGTTATATATATCAAGCTCAATATTATTAATTTTTTTGATTAGTTTAATGGTATCATCAATAACACTAAGGGTTCTAAGTCCCAGGAAATCCATTTTAACTAACCCTAATTTTTCAACAGATCCCATATCATAAGCGGTAGCAATCACATCGTTTTGTTTTATTAACGGTGTTAATTCATCTAAATCAATAGAAGATATAACAACTCCTGCTGCATGTACAGATTGATTCCTAATAACCCCTTCTATTTCCATTGCTATATCTATTACTTTTTTTACATCTTTATTTTCGTAGTATTCTTTTTGTAATTCTTTATTTTCTTGTATTGCTTCTTTTATGGAGTAATTAAAGGGGATCATTTTAGCTAAATAATCTCCAAAAGATGCAGGATATCCTAATACTCTTGCTGAATCCCTTATTGCAGCTTTGGCTTTTAAGGTGCCAAAAGTTCCTATGTGAGCTACCCTTGTTTTTCCATATCTATTTGTGATATATTCTATAACTTCATCCCTTCTTAATTGACAAAAATCTGTGTCAATATCAGGTAATGATTTTCTGCCAGGGTTTAAAAATCTTTCAAATAATAACCCATATTTTAAAGGATCTATATTTGTTATTCCTATTAAGTAAGCTACTAAGCTACCACCAACGGAACCTCTACCTGGACCTACTGGGATTCCTCTACTTTTAGCCCAATTAATAAAATCCCATACAATTAAAAAATAATCACTAAATCCCATATCGTTTATTACTTTTAATTCATATTCCATTCTATTTATTATGGTTTGATCATAATTGGGATATTTTTTAGATAGATTTTCTAAGCATAATTTTTTTAGAAATTCAAATGAGTCTATTTCTTGATTATTTAAAGTGTATTTGGGCAAATAATAAACAGAATTTAATTTTAAATCTAAGTTAATTTTTTCAGAAATTTCTAAAGTATTTAAAAAAGCATCTTTAAAATCATCCCCCCATATACTATAAAGCTCATTATAACTTTTCAAATAAAATTCTTGAGTTTTAAATTTCAATCTGTTAGGTTCATCTACTCGTTTTTTAGTTTGAATACAAAGTAAAATATCATGAGGCTTAGTATGTTCTTTAATTAGATAATGAGCATCATTAGTTATTACTCTTTTTAGACCTAATTTTTTAGCTAATTGGATTAGCTTAGTATTTACTTTTCTTTGTTCATCTATATTATGATATTGTAATTCTATATAGAAGTTCTCTTTACCAAAGATAGATAAATAGTAATCTAAGGATTCTTTTAGTTTTTTTTGATCATCTTTAAGGATGGCTTGTGGAATTTCCCCAGCTAAACATGAACTAAACATTATAAGACCTTGACTATATTTTGATAAAACTTCCTTATCTATTCTAGGCTTATAATAAAAACCTTCTAAATGACCTATTGTAATTAATTTACAAAGGTTTTTATAACCTTGAATATCTTTAGCTAATAAAACTAAGTGATATCCAGTATATCTTATATCTTCTTGATCTAATTTAGCTTTTGATTTAATATGTCTATCATTAGTTATATAGAGTTCAGCACCTATAATAGGTTTTATTCCATTTTCAATAGCTTTTTCATAGAAATTAATAGCTCCTGAGATACTTCCGTGATCTGTTATAGCAACAGCAGGCATCCCCTCATCTTTAACTTTCTTAATTAATTCATCTATTTTTATCATTCCATCTAAGATACTATATGTGGTATGTAAATGTAAATGGACAAATTCAGTTTTCATAATACTAATTTAATTTTAAATTATTTAATTTTAAATTAAATATTTTTAATGCTTTAGATATTTGGAGTATTTTGCATATTTTGAGTATTTTGAATATTTTGAGATTTTTGTTTATTTTTATTAATAAAGAAGAAAGCTAAAGCAGCTATTAATCCTAAGCTTACAAAACATAAACAACAGGAAATTAAGCTAATGATTATCCATAAATTATTTCCAGTTAAATCAAATGAAAAGCTTTTATCTTTGCCTTGATTAATTTGTTCTTGAGCGCGGGCTATGTAATCTTTGGTATAAGGATGATCAGGATATAAAATCTCTACTTCTTTAAATTTTTTTATAGCATTTTTATATTTATCATTCCAGAAATCATTTAAGGCTTCTTTATAGAGTTTATCTACTTGTCCTTGAACATTTTGGATACTGCTTTCTTTTAGGAAATCTTGGATTTCTTTACAAGATATTAAAAAGCCATAATTATCTGTTTTAATACCTGTTTGTGGATCTAATATTACCCAAGTAGCAGTTCCTATTACTTCTCCATTTAAGTTATAGCCGGGACCCCCGCTATTACCTCCTGTAATTAAAGCATCAGTTTGCAAAGATCTAACACCTTTAGCAGATGTTCTAACAGCAGATATAGTACCTCTAGTTATAGTAGGTTTTAGAATATCAAATTGATCAAATAAAGACCCTGCAAAGAAATGTACTTTAGCAGGATATCCTATGATATACACTTCTTGCCCTTCAGTAGGTTCTGTATTAGATATGATAGAAGAAGGTAGATTGGTAGAATCTATTTTAATAATAGCTAAGTCTCTACCTATACCACTGATATCTTTAGCTTTACCTACTGCCCCTAGTTTTACAACATTAGCTGGCTTTAAAAAAGCTGTTACATTAGATCTTCCTTTTTCAGCAACCCCTAAACCTACATATATTTCTTCTTGATAATCTAAGTTACTTATAGACATTAGAATTACTTTTTGAGCAAATTTGGATAATAATTGTTCTTGAGTTTTGTTTAATTTTATTTCGGATTCTTGTTCGAATGCAGTATATAGATCCTCTGAGAATGCTGGTAATAAGGTTTTTTGTAGTACAGCTTGTTTAGCTTCTTCTTCATCTACTTTTACGCAATGGGCGGCTGTTAAAATGTATCCATTAGGATTTATAATTACTCCACTACCAACTGATGTTATATTGACTTCTCGGGATTTTGTTCTATTACTAAAATCAACAAAAAGTTCTGGTTTTTCGGCCATTAGTCTTAGAGTAAAAGTTACTATTTCTTCTTTGTTATTTATATCTATTTTCCCTTGATAATAGGCTTCTTCTAAGTATTTAATAAGTACTTGTTGAGCTTTAGTTTTACTAAAAATTGGCTCTCTATATTCAACTTGACCTTTTATATTCATAACAATTAATACTACAGATGGTTTATTTATTTCTATAATTTTTTGGCTATTTGTTATATTGCTAGCAGCTGATATTATTTTAAAAAACATAATTAGATAAAGTAAATTAAATAGGATTAAGTTAAAAATTCTTTTGGTGATTAAATTTGGTATTAAGTTTTGGTTTTTTATCATATTTACCTCCTTTTTATAACAGTTATATTTTTTTATAATACTTCTATAGTTTCAATTAGATAGTATTTATAAGTTTTAATAACTTTTATTTTAGATTCTTCAATTTTTTTAGAAAAAATATCATATTTATCTTTTTTTACAATAACAGGATAGCCTTTGTATATTGAATATAAGTTGTTAGTATTTAAATCAGGGATATTCCATACTTCTAATACTAAGATTTCATCTTCCTTAGGAAAATGATCTAAATTTATTTTAGAAATATTATCATAAAATCTTAATTTATAAAAATCGTATTTAGAGATATAATAAACCGATTTAAAAGATTTTAGAATAAGATTAACGTTATTTTCTTTTAAAACATTTTCATAATCAAAATTAAGTATGTAATCTATTAAATAGGGGATAATATAAGAACTGGTTTCTATGTAGATATTTTTTTGTTTAAAATTTTGAGTTTTTAGAATAGTAGAGTTTATATTGTTTATTATTTGAAGTACTTGGTATTTAGGATTAATGATATATCCAACTGAATTGCAGAATTCGCAGGGGGTAGTTAATCTGGAATATATATCACTTTCAGTTCTTTGCCTGGTTATTTCTAAGATACCTAAATTAGTAAATCCTAGGATATGTGTTTTAATTTTATCGTCTTTTAGGTTATCTTTTAGGGTTTCTACTATTTGTTTTTTAATTACATCAGATTGGGTACTATCTTGGATTTTAAGGAAGTCAATTAGGATGATGCCAGTTATGTTCCTAATTTTTAATTGTTTAGCGATTTCAGTGGCTGCTTCTAAGTTTGTATTTTTAGCAGTTTCTATTGGATTAGCTCCTATGTAACTTCCTGAATTTACATCTATGAAAGTTCCCATTTCTGTCGGTTGGATTATTATTGAGCCTCCAGATTTTAACCACACCTTCTTTTCCAAATATTTTGATAACTCTATTTTTAAATCATAGTAATCTATTAAAGATTTGTTTGTTTTAGAAATATCGTAAAAAATTATTTTGTCTAAATATTCCTTTGAAAATAGGGAGATGTAATCTTTTAATTTTTGATAAATTTCTTTGTTATCTATTATAACTTGGGTTTTATTATCAAAATATTCTCTGATTATTTTTATAGGGAAGAAATCATCGGTATATATTAATTTTTCATGTTTAGAGGTATTAAAATCGTTTAGTATATTTATCCAGATTTTGATAAGTATTTCCATATCTTTGTAAATTTCTATAACATCAGCTTCCTTAGAAGCTGTTCTTGCTATAAATCCTATGCTTTCTATATCTATATTATATTTTTTAGCTAATTGGGATTTTACATTTAAAATTGTATTTGATAGTACGTCTTTTATATCTTCTTCTGTTATTTTAGTTGATATTTTGATTGTATTTTCAAAAGGTAGTAGTATTACATATTTCCCAGCTATTGTTATATATGCACTAAGTTGAGGTAATTTACTTTTTAAACCTGATTTTTTTATTTTTACTAATAAATAACTTCCTACTTTTATTTTATTCTTAAGATTATCTGGAATATCATTAAAATTAAGAAATCCATGTTGAGCATTACCTAAGCTAACAAAGCAGGCATTAATACCCGGAGTTATATTTGTTATCCTACCTTTATAAATATTACCTACTTCTTCATCTTCTGTATCAAAAAAAATATTAACAATATTATTATTCTGAAGTATTATACAGATAGTAGGTTTTAGAAAACTTTGGATTAATATTAGTTTTTCTTCTTTTTTCATAAAATTAATAACGTACTTAGTAAATAAAAAATATTTAAATGCTTTCTACTTTTTAATGAGAAATAAATTTATTTTAATGTATTACTAGGTGAATTTTAGTTAATTTATTAATTAATTAGTAGGTATAACATCTACAAAAGTTTTAGTTCGAGTCTTCCTGAATTTGACGATACCTTCTGCTAAGGAGAAGATTGTGTAATCATTACCTAAATCTGTATTAATGCCGGGATAAAATTTAGTGCCTCTTTGTCTAATAATAATATTTCCGGGTTTAGCTAATTGCCCTTCATATAGTTTTACTCCTAATCTTTTACTGTTGCTATCTCTTCCATTTTTACTTGCGCTACCTGATTTCTTTTGTGCCATTATACTTTCACCTCCTATTATTACATCTATTTTTTTTATAATATCTAATTTATAATTATAAATTTTTTCTCTATTACCTTTTTTAAAAGGTAGTAAATTAAAGTTTTTAGAATAGTATTAATGATGTATATTTTGGGGGTTGAGACTACTTGTGATGAAACTTCAATAAGTGTTATTAAAGTTAATTATAATTTAAAAAATAGCGATTTGAAATTTGATATTATAGTTAATGTGATATTATCTCAGGATATACATAATATTTTTGGGGGTATATATCCTGAGCAGGCTTTTAGGAAGCATCAGGAAAATATTATAAAAATTTTAGCAAAGGTTAGCCACGAATTTGATATTAATAAAATAGATTTGATAGGTGTGAGTGCTTTCCCAGGGTTAGTTGGGGCTTTAGCCAGTGGAGTAGCTTTAGCTAAGACGCTAAGCGTTATCTTATCTAAATCTGTTATTCCTGTTAATCATTTATGGGGACATTTATTTGCTAATTTTGAAAAAATTGAAACTAAAAACATCTATGAATTAAATAATGATTTATTACCTGCTTTGGGGTTAGTTGTTTCGGGGGGACATACCAATTTATATTTTATTGAAAGTTTTTTACCTATAAGGATTAGTTTAATAAGCAGGACATTGGATGATGCGGTAGGAGAGGCTTATGATAAGGTTGCTAGGTTACTTGGGTTAGGCTTTCCTGGGGGACCTATAATTGATAAATTGGCTATGGATTATGTTCCTAAGCCTAAGGAAAAACCGATATTCCCAATTCCTAAGCCTAATAATTTCACTTATAGTGGTTTAAAAACCGCTGTTTATAGATATCTAAAAAATATAAATTTTGAGCAATTAGATCCTAAAAAAAAGCAAGATTTAATAAAAAAGGTAGCTTATTACTTTCAGTATTCTGCAATAGAACATATTATAAAAAAAATAGAGCTAACTTTATTAGATTATAAAACTAGGGATATAGAATTAAAGTCGATATTTGTAGGTGGTGGAGTTGCTGCTAATTCATACTTACGAAAAAGATTGGCTGATATTTCTTATAAAAATAAATTAAATTTGTATATTCCTTCTATTGTATTATGTACGGATAATGCTGCTATGATTGCTATTGCTACTTTCTTTATTTATAAATCATTTTTTGAAAATAAGATTTTAAACGATTATATTATTGATTTTGATGTCTATCCTTTAGAAGAAGAAGGTTTAAAATTGTTTCTACAAAATTAATTAATAGTAGCTAATATGGAAATAAAATTTTTTAACTCAGGTAAAAAAATAAGTATAAAAACTAATAAGTTGCTTCTAGTTAATAAACTTAATGATTTTATTGAATTATATGAATATGAGGATTATTATTTAAAAGTTATTCAAGATATACTAAATACTAATAAATTTTACAAGGATTTAGTAAATAAAATTGAATTTGTATATAAATTTTTAGATGATATTGAAGAAGGGGATGTAAGAAGGAGTTTAGAATTATCGTTAGCTTGTGGATATTTTTTAGATGATGGGAAATTTTTTAAAAAAGAAACTAAAAATATAGTTTTACTTTATAAAAAACAAAATTTTGTTAGTTTAAGGGAGTTTTTGGAAAATGAAGAGAAATTTAGTCATAAAAGAGTAAGTATCTATCAAAAAATAATTGATTTACTAATTTTTTTGCATCAAAAAGATGTTTTAATTTGTGATTTTAATTTAGATAATTTTAAAATTTTTCAAGATTTAAATAATTCTAATGATTTAATAGCAGTAAATTTAGAAAAAATTAGTGTTAAGGAATTAAAGGATGTAAAATTTCTTGAATCTAGCTTTATACTACCTCCTGAGACTTTTTTTAAAAGCGAATACAATATTTATTCTGAAATTTGGCTATCTACTAATTTAGTGTTTTATATTTTGACTGGTTTGGATGCTTTTGATTTTATAAAACTAAATATTATGAATCATAATATATTACAAAAATTTTTGTATTATGTAAATTATAGAATAAAAACTTGGCCACCTGTTATTAAACAAAATATAAATGTTTCTTCTCAATTTCCTTATTTTGATCAAAATAAATATGATAGTTTAACTAAAACTTGTAAAAATTATTTTAAATATTCTAATTTTAGGGAGATTTTATTTAAGAATTTTATTTTAGGATACCTTTTGTCTAATCAACGAAAAGATTTAAATTTTATAAAAAACGAATTGAAGAAAGAATTAGTTAATTATAATCTAAATGAGCTTAAAGGTTTAGAGATCTTTGAAAAAGGGATAAAACAAGATGAGGTTCTTGAAAAAGAGATAGAACAAAAAGAGATTCTTCATAAAGAGGCACCTCAACAAGAGATACTTCAAAAGGAAATACCTCAAAAATTGATATTTCAAGAAATTAAAAATGAAGAAAATAAGAAATATGAAATTGAATTAAATAAAGAAAATGCTAAAGAAAATAAAGATTTATTTAATTTAAATTTAGTTAATAGAATTCAATTTGAAGGTAATATATTTCATAATCAAGAAGTAGTGGATATAAATGAATATATTAGTACTAAATTAAAAGAAAGAAACATAATAGATCCTAAGTTAATAAAATTTATAGAAAATGTTTTTATATTTATTCCTATAGATTTAGATTTGCTTAGCTTATTTAAAGTTGATTTGCTTTTTACCTTATTTAACGTAATAGATAATAAAGAACAAGAGATAAGGAAGAGAATTCATTTAGATGATAAAGAATTTTATAATTTTAAAGTAATTGTTGTTAATTTTGTTCAGTTTTTAACAGAAGAAAATCTAAAAAGAATAGTTAATTTATTTTTTAAATTTTATAAAAGTAATTCTTATGAAAAGTTAATTTATTTTATTTATCAGAATTTACAAAAGGATTTGTCAAATATTAAGTTAAACAATTCAGATAAAATGGAATTTTTAAGGGACATTAATTTGAAGATTAATAGTTTCCTTTCTGTTAATATTGCAGAGATTTTAAATGATTATTTAGAAAATTATCATAAAAAGTTAAAATTATTTTTAATTGTTTTGACATTCATTTTATCTATTATTAATATTTTTCTATTTTTAATTGATTTTAGATTATTTTTAATATTTTTTGTTATTAATTTTTTTGTTGTGTTATTAAGTATTTATATAGGGTTAAGGTATATAAGGGGTGTAATTTTTGAAAAGTTTAGTTAGGGGGTAATTAAAATGGGGGGGTATATATATGAATA
>Ga0197142_1002086_pt1 | contig 17763 bp, 32 predicted proteins | sample GBS60_MetaG_FD_148614 | JGI IMG/M metagenome (GOLD analysis project Ga0197142, IMG submission 148614) | Sediment microbial communities from Great Boiling Springs, Gerlach, Nevada, United States - GBS 60_MetaG | ecosystem: Environmental > Aquatic > Thermal springs > Hot (42-90C) > Sediment...
AGGAGTCGCTTCCGGGCCCCAGACCCACGAGGCGGGCTTATAATCAGAACCGGAATTTTCCTGCGCACATCGGCGCGAAATCCCATCGAATAAGCCGGAATTGAAGTCCACAAGATCCCTATAATTAAGAGGAACTTGAAGCGCAATGTGGCACGAGGTGAAGCTCACATTACCGGAGGAAACCGGACCCATTGCTCCAAGCGCCATGCCGAGCCTGAAACCGGATTCCGCCCACTCATGGAGGCTTGTGCGTGTGCGCTTGCGGCTCCACGCCGTCTGGGAGGGAGCCCGGTGCGCACTCGACGCCGAACCGGCGCTGCTCACTTCGGCGCGCGAGGCCGCGCTGGCGCTCCTGGACCGCCCCGGCGCCGACGACGCCGGCGGTCGTTACCTGGACGCCGCGGCTCCGTTGCCGCAGATGCGCTTCCCGTTTCCGGCGGCCGATTCTGAACAGTTCTGGCGCCGGCTCTGGGAACGCGCCCTGGTTGCGGTCGCAGGGCGCCTGGCCGGGCAACTCGATCCTCGACCGTCAGAGGCCCCTGAGCCCGGCTCCTCCTCGAACGCCTCACCCGTTGACGGGCGGCTCGGAGAGGAGGAGATCGTCGATGTCTATCTGCCGTTTCTGAAGCGGAGCGAGTGCTCGGGGCGCACGCCGGAAGCCGCCGGTTTCGAGCTTGAGGTCGATGAGTTCCACCAGGTGCGGGTGCACCTGGCCGAAAGCCTTTCCGCGCGATGGGAGCGGGAGAATTTTCGGCAAGCGGCTCTGCTGTTCGCCGGAGCCCTGCCTCGGCCCGCTTGCCCGGCCCAGACTCCGCCGGCGCTTCGATTCGCCGACGCTCGCCGCCTCGGTGCGGCGCAGCTTCGCCACAGCTTGCCCCGCCTGCTCGGAGCCTGCGGCTATGAGATGCCGGACAATCTCAGTGCTTTCCTGGCCGGCGATATCGGCCCGGCAGTCGATGTCTCGATCGAGCTCGGCTTGCCGTCGGCGGAAGCCCGTCCCTGGTTCGAGGCTCCACGCCAGCGAAGTCCGGAGTATTACGAGGCGTTCGGACGGGTTTCGCAAGCCATCCAGCAGGCGCTCCGCGCCTGGCTGCCGTATCTGTTCTTCAGCGAGCTGGATCGTTACGGCGACGCGGAGGCTGCCTACCCGATGCTGGCCTATCAGGCGAGCCGGCCCTTCAGCCGCAAATCGAGCCCCGAGTTCACCTACGACGTGATGAACCCGGAGAGCGTCCAGCGGGCGCTGCGCTCGGCCTCCACGCCATTGGCGGAGCTGATTCAATGCGCCTCCGCGCTCCTGGCGGAGACGGGACGCGAGGAGCTGGCCCGCCGTTACCGGAAACTCGATCCCAGGACGGTCCTCGAGAGCGTCAAGCGCGCGCCCAAGGCGTTTCAGAGTCTGCTGGCCGCCGAAGCAAGCTTTGTCGGCGAGGTGATCAAACTCGCTCTGGAGGCACGGTCGCTCCGAGAAGAGCCGGCGGAGGCGCCGCGCCGATTACACCGTCTGGTCTCCCAGTTCGCCGAGGCGCTCCACCAGCGTCTGCGGCGCATCTACCGCGGCCTGGCCCCTGTGGCGCTCGGCTCTCTGGTGCTGATCGAGGCGAACCGGGCCCTGAGCCTGGCGCACGGACTCGACGCCTCTCTGGAAACGGTCGTCCGCCTTCGTACCTCTACGGGAACCGAGGCCGTATACCGGCTGGTTCGTCAAGGGGCTGCGGAGCGCCGAGCCGACGCCGGGCCGCTATAATTAGAGCTTTCCCATGCATGCCCATGAGACTCGCCTCCGGGTTCGCTATGCCGAAACCGATCAGATGGGCGTCGCCTACTATGCGAATTACTTCGTCTGGATGGAAGTCGGGCGTGTCGAGTACTGTCGGGCCGCGGGAGTTCGTTACCGGGATCTCGAGGAGCGGGACGGCATCCTGCTCGCCGTGGCGGAGGCCAACTGCCGCTACGTCTCACCGGCCCGCTACGACGAGGAAGTGGTCGTAAAGACATGGGTGGGGCGCGCCCACGCCCGGATGGTGGAGTTTCGCTACGAGATGCGGCGGGCCGGCGACGGCCGTTTGCTCGCCACCGGTTGGACGAAACACCTGTTTTGTAACGCTCAGATGCGGCCGGTGCGCCTGCCGGCCCAGTATCGGCCTCTGTTCGGAATCGGCTCGGAAGGCGCTCCCGCCTCTCCTTAGCGCTTGCCGCCCTCCGAGTCCGGCTCCCGACCCTCCCGCATGGCCTGAAGCCGTTCCTCCCTCCGCTTGGCGCGTTCCGCGGCCCGCTTGACGAGCTCGGAACCGATCAGCTCCAGCATGGCCAGCTCAGCGCCGTCCCCTTTGCGCGGCGCCAGGCGCACGATTCGGGTGTAGCCGCCATTGCGGGTGCCGAAGCGCTTGGCCAGACCGTCGAAGAGCTTTTTGACGGCGGCCGGGCTGAACAGGAACGCCGCCGCCTGCCGCCGTGCGTGCAAGCTGCCGTCTTTGGCGAGCGTGATCATCTTTTCGACCAGCGGACGCGCCGCCTTGGCTTTGGGAACCGTGGTGATCACCCGCTCCCGCTCGATGACATTCGTCACCAGGCCGCGCAACAGGGCGCGGCGCGCGGAAGGATCCCTCTGGAGTTTGTAGCCTGCCTTTTTGTGTCTCATCGCCGCCCCCTATTCGCCGCGGTCCTCGGCGAAGGCCCCGGCCGCGTCGGCTTCGGCTTCGCTCGGCGCCATGCGCATCGGCTCGATGAACGCAGGCTGGCCGGTGGGCGACACCAGCCGTCCCTGCGAGTCGAACTTCATTCCGAAACTCAGCCCGAAGCCGGCCAGAATCTCCTTGATCTCGTTAAGCGATTTGCGGCCGAAGTTTTTCGTCCGCAGCATTTCGGCCTCGGTCTTCTGCACCAGATCGCCGATGGTCTGAATGTTGGCGTTCTTCAGGCAGTTATAGGAGCGGACGCTCAACTCGAGCTCCTCGACGGAGCGGTTGAGGATCTCCTGCATTCTCGCCGTGAGCGCGTCGGGCTTCTCCTCCTCGAGCGGCTCGGCCATCTCCTCGAAGTTAATGAAGATGGCCATGTGGTCCCGCAGCAGTTTCGCCGCCTGCGCGATGGCGTCCTGAGGCGAGATGGCGCCGTTGGTCCAGACCTCGAGCGTCAGTTTGTCGTAGTCGGTCATCTGCCCGAGGCGGGCGTTCTCGACGGTGAAGTTCGCCTTCCGCACCGGCGAGTGCACCGAGTCGATCGGAATGAAGCCGAGCGGCAGATCCTCATCATAGTTGCGGTCCGCACTGACGTAGCCCCGCCCCTTCTTCAGGCGCATTTCGACGAACAGCTTGCCGTTTTCCCCCACCGTGGCGATGTGCACGTTCCGGTCCAAGACCTCCACGTCGGGGTCGGTTTCGATCTGTCCGCTCAGGACCTCTCCCGGGGTCTCCACTCGCAGGCGCGCCGTCCGGACGCCGTCACCGAGCATCTTGAACGGAACCTGCTTCAGGTTCAGGATCACGTCGGTGGCGTCCTCGGTGACGCCCGGAATGGGAGAAAACTCGTGTGCGACTCCTTCGATGCGGACGGCGGTGATCGCCGCGCCCTCGATGGAGCTCAGAAGGATACGTCGCAGGCTGACGCCGATGGTCGTGCCAAAGCCTCGCTCGAACGGCTGGGCATAGAACATGCCGTAGCGCTCGGTCAGGGTTTCCGTGTTGGCCACGAGCCGTTTCGGCTTCTGAAAGCCTTTCAACATCGATCACTCCTTTTACTTCGAGTACAGCTCGACGATGAGCTGCTCGTTCAACTGGATCTGTACCAGCTCGTCCCGCCGGGGAGCGCCGATCACCCGGCCGCGCAGGGCCTCGCGGTCGACCTCGAGCCAGCTCGGCACGGGCTGGTGCGCCGTGGCGTCGCGCGCGGCAAGAATCGTCGGGTTCTTCCGGCTCTTCTCGCGCACTTCGATGACGTCGCCCGTCTTGACCTCGAAGGAGGGGATGTTGACCTTGCGGCCGTTCACCTGGATGTGCCCGTGCCGCACCAGTTGCCGGCACTGCGCCCGGCTGGTGCCGAAGCCCATCCGATAGACGACATTGTCCAGACGCCGCTCGAGCATGCTGAGCAACAGCTCGCCGGTGATGCCTTTCATCCGGGCGGCCTTCTCAAAGTAGTTGCGGAATTGCCGCTCGAGCACGCCGTAGATCCGCCGCGCGCGCTGCTTCTCACGCAACTGTAACCCGTAGCCGAGCAGCTTCGGCCTCCGATCGCGGCCGTGCTGGCCCGGTGGGATGTTGCGCTTCTCAATGGCGCACTTCTCGCTGTGACAGCGCTCTCCTTTCAGGAACAGTTTCATGCCCTCGCGCCGGCAAAGCCGGCACACCGGACCGAGATATCTAGCCAATGGACCTCCTTGTCAAAACCCGAGCCTCGCTCAGGTGCAGTTTACGGCGCCGGGAGCCGCTCGCCGGCGCTTTCCTCCTGCTTCTCATAACCTCACTCAAACGCGCCGCCTCTTCGGAGGACGGCAACCGTTGTGCGGAATGGGCGTGACGTCCTTGATGGCGCGGACCTCGAGCCCCGCCGTCGCCAGGGCGCGTACGGCCGACTCGCGCCCCGAGCCCGGTCCGCTCACCCGCACCTCCACCCACCGCATGCCCGCATCCCGCGCGCGTTTGGCCGCCGCCAGCGCCGCCTGCTGGGCGGCAAACGGCGTTCCTTTGCGCGAACCGCGGAAGCCGAGAGCGCCCGCGCTCGACCAGGCGACCACGTTGCCCGCCGGATCGGTGAAGGTAACGATCGTATTGTTGAAGGTCGCCTGGATGTGGGCGATGCCCTCCGGCACGTTCTTCTTTTCCTTCTTCTTGAAGGTCTTCTTTTTTGCCGTCTTGGTTCCTGCTGCTTTCGCCATGCCTCGCCTGTCCGCCTACTTCTTCGCCGTGGCCTTCTTCTTGTTGGCGATCGTGCCCCGTCGCGGTCCCTTCCGCGTGCGCGCATTGGTGTGCGTCCGCTGGCCGCGGACGGGAAGACCGCGCCGGTGCCGCAGGCCGCGATAGGAGCCCATCTCGATGAGCCGCTTGATGTTCATCGAGATCTCTTTGCGCAGATCGCCCTCGACGGCGCCCTCCTCTTCGATAATCTGCCGGATCCGCGTGATCTCATCCTCGGTCAGATCGCCGATCTTTTTGTTGAAATCCACGCCGGCCCGGTAGAGGATCGACTGGGCCCGCGCGCGCCCGATGCCGTAAATATAAGTCAGCCCGATCTCGGCCCGCTTCCGGTTCGGCAGGTCGACGCCGATGATTCGCGCCATCGTTCCCTCCTAGCCTTGACGTTGCTTGTGCTTCGGATTCGAGCAGATCACCCGCACCACACCGTGGCGGTGGATGATCTTGCACTTATCGCAGATCTTTTTCACGCTAGCCCGCACCTTCATGTTCGCTCCGTCCCTACCAGTTAAGTCTCCGACAACAGTCTGGTGATCCGGCCGCGGGTCGGATCCGTGGGCGACAGCTCGACCCAGACGCGATCGCCCGGCCGCACCCGCACGAAATTGGCGCGCGTCGCCGCCGCCGCATGCGCCACCACCTGCCGGCGGTCTTCGAGCTCGACGCGGAAGGCCGCCTGCGGCAGCAGTTCGATCACCGTCGCCCGCAGCGGCCGCGGCGCCCCGGGCCGCATTTCCTCACCCTGCTCGAGGCCTCTCATGGTCGGGTCAGAACCCAGGGGCCGTCGGCCGTCACCGCCACGCAGTGCTCAAAGTGGGCGGCGTAGGAGCCGTCTCGCGTCACCCCCGTCCAGCGGTTCTTTGCAATGGCGGTCTCCGGCCGGCCGGCGGTTACCATCGGCTCGATCGCCAGCACCATGCCTTCCTTCAGCCGCGGGTTTTCCCCCTTCGGATCGACGTAGTTGGGCACCTGCGGTTCTTCGTGCATCTGGGTGCCGATGCCGTGACCCACAAACTCGCGTACGACGCTGAAGCCGTTGCTTTCCACATGCCGCTGAATGGTGCCGCAGACGTCAAAGAGCCGGTTGCCCAGCCGCATCTGGCCGATGGCCAGCTCCAAGGCCTCCTCGGTCACCTTCAGCAGCTTTTCCACCCGGCCGTTGACCTCGCCCACGGCGACTGTGATCGCCGAGTCTCCGAAGTAACCGTTCAGCTCCACGCCGGTGTCGATCGAAACCACATCGCCCTTCTTGAGCACCCGCCTCTCCGAGGGCATGCCGTGCACGATCTCCTCATTGACCGACGTGCACAACACGTACGGATACCGCTGCCCGACCGCCGGCACGTAGTAGCCCTTGAAGGCCGGCCGCGCTCCCGCGTCGGCGATCATCCTCTCGGCCGCCCTCTCCAGGTCCATCGTCGTGACGCCTTCCTGGACCATGCTCTTGAGCGCCTGAAGCACCTGGTAGACGAGCAGGCCGCTGGCGCGCATCTTTTCCAGCTCCGCTGGACTCTTCCGGACGATCATGCGTTTGCCGGCTTGCCGGCGACGAGGGCGCCTGTATCCAATTCTAAACGATCCAAAACTCCCGTCACCGCCGCGCCCGGCTCCTGCCCCCTTCTTCAGAAGACGCTCCGGCGGCCGCGAATCCGGCCGGCGCGCGGCGTGAAGCCTTCATAATGGCGCATGATCAACTGCGCCTCCACCTGGTTGACGAAGTCCATGGCCACGCCGACGACGATCAACAGCGACGTGCCGCCGAAGTAGAAACTCACGCCCAGGCCGTCGAGCAGCCAGCGCGGAAAGTAGTTGTCGATGAAGTTGCCCACCAGCGGCAGCGTTTGCAGCTTGATGCCCGAGATCATGATCTCCGGCAGCAGCGACAGCAGCGCCAGGTAAAGCCCGCCCACCATGGTGATGCGGGTCAGGATCCGATTCATGTACTCGGCCGTATTCCGCCCCGGCCGGATGCCCGGCACAAAGCCGCCGTACTTGCGCATGTTGTCGGCGGCCTCATTCGGGTTGAAGATGATCGAAACGTAGAAAAAGCAGAAGAAAACGATTCCGACGGTGTAGATGAGGTAGTAAAGCGGCTGGCCGTGACTGATCGAGTCCAGCATGCCCCTGATCCAGGGATTGTCGCGCGCCCAGGCGATCTGCCGCAGCGTCTGCGGAAAGGCCAGCAGCGAGGAGGCGAAGATGACCGGGATGACGCCGCCCGCATTGACCTTGAGCGGAAGGAAGGTGCCTTGGCCGCCCACCATGCGCCGGCCGATCACCCGTTTGGCGTACTGGATCGGGATGCGGCGCTCGCCGCGCTCGACGAGCACGATGAAGGCCACCACCGCCACCATCATCGTCAGGATGATGATCAGGTGAATGATGTTCCACTGCCGGGTGACGAAGGCGTTGGTATAGATCTCGGCGGCCGCCGAGGGCAGGCCCACGACGATTCCGGCAAAGATGATCAGCGACATCCCGTTGCCGATGCCGCGGTCGGTGATCTGCTCGCCCAGCCACATGATGAAGGCGGTTCCCGTGGTGAGCGTCAGCATCGTCATCAGGATGAAGCCGATGCCCGGGTTGATGACGAAACCCGCCTCCGAGCTCTGAAGCGCTGTGGCGATGCCGAACGACTGCATCATGCTGAGGCCGATGGTCAGGTAGCGCGTCCACTGGGTGATCTTGCGCCGGCCGAGCTCTCCCTCCTTCTGGAGCTTCTCGAGCGTCGGGATGACCACGGTCAGCAACTGCAAGATGATCGACGCCGTAATGTAGGGCATGATGCCCAGGGCGAAGATCGTCAGCCGGCGAAACATCCCGCCGGAAAACAGGTCGATGAAGCCGAACAGCGTTCCCTGATTCTCGCTGAAGAACTGCTCGAGCTTGGCCGCGTCAATGCCGGGCGTCGGAATGTGGCCTCCCAGGCGGTAGACGGCCAGAAGGGCCAGCGTGAACAGGACACGGTTGCGAAGGTCCGGAATCCGGAAGACGTTCGCGACAGCTTCGAGGAATTTGTTCATAATCGGGCCCCGTTAGGCCGCCTGCGCCCTCTCGATCCGTTCGGCGACGCCGCCGGCAGCCCGGATCTTCTCCTCGGCCGACTTGGAGAACAGATGGGCCCGCACGGTGATCTTGCGCGTCAGCTCGCCGCCACCCAGAACTTTGAGTCCGTCCTTGAGCTTCTTGATCACTCCGAGCTCGATCAGCCGCTGGGCGTCGAAGACATCGCCGGCGAGCTTCTCCAGCCGCCCCACGTTGACGATGGCGTACTCCTTGCGAAACTCATTGGTAAAGCCGCGCTTGGGCAGGCGCCGGTGCAAAGGCATCTGGCCGCCCTCAAAACCGCGCCGGCGACTGTAGCCGCTGATGGAAAGCTGGCCCTTCGTACCGCGGCCCGCCGTCTTGCCTCGGCCTGAACCCATACCGCGGCCCACCCGCTTCCGGGCGTGTTTCTGTCCCGGAGGCGGTTTCAACTCACTGAGATTCATACGCCTTCTCCGCTCATTCGACCAGTTGCAAAAGGTGGGGAACTTTGGCCACCATGCCGCGGAAGCCGGGCGAATCGGGCCGCTCCACCACCTGGTTCAGTCTCTTCAAGCCAAGGGCCCGGACGATGCGCTTGTGCTTGTCAGGCGCACCGATCGGGCTGCGCACCAGCTTGATCTTGATCGTCTTGGGCTCCTGCATCGCAGCCTGCCGTTCCTAGCTGAGGTTCTCCGGCGACAAGCCGCGCTTGGCCGCCACCTGCTCGGGGTCCTGGAGCTGCTCGAGCGCGGCCATCGTGGCCCGCACGACGTTGTGGGGATTGTTGGTGCCGATGCACTTGGTCGCCACGTTCGGGATACCGACCGCCTCGATGACCGCCCGCACCGCACCGCCGGCAATGATCCCGGTTCCCTCGGGCGCAGGCTTGAGCAGCACCAGGCCTCTGCCGAACTTGCCGAGCACCGGGTGCTTGATCGTTGTCGGCAGCACGTTGATCTTCCGCAGGTTCTTCTTGGCCGCCTCCACCCCTTTCTTGATCGCCGAGGGGACCTCCTTGGCCTTTCCTGTGGCGAAACCGACGACATGCGCGGCAGGGTCGCCCACGACGACCAGAGCCGAAAAGCTCAGGTTCTTGCCGCCCTTGACGACCTTGGTCACGCGGTTGATCGAGACGACCTGCTCCTTGAGGTTCAGCGTGGACGGATCGATGCGCTCGAAGTAGTTGACCATGGTCCCTAAAACTCCAGTCCCTGCTCGCGAGCCGCCTCGGCGAGCGCCTTCACCCGCCCGTGGTAGGCGTAACCGCCCCGGTCGAACACCACCTTTTTGATGCCCTTCGCCAACGCGCGCTCCGCCACCAGCCGTCCGATGGCGCGCGCGCCGGCGACGTTGCCGCCGCTGGCGGTAGGCGCGCCCTTCTCGGTCGAGGAGGCGGCCGCCAGCGTACGACCGGTTGTGTCGTCAATCACCTGGGCATAGATGTGCTTGAGACTGCGAAAGACGCACAGGCGCGGCCGCTCCGGCGTACCGCGAATCTTCTTTCGGATCCGCCGGTGGATCCGCAGGCGATGTGCATTGCGCGAGATCTTGCGAATCATCGATTACTTGCCTCCGGCGCCGGCCTTGCCGACCTTCTTGCGCAGCGTCTCCCCGGTGTAGCGGATGCCCTTGTTCTTGTACGGATCGGGCGGCCGCAAGGCTCGGATGTTGGCCGCTACCTGCCCCACCAATTGCCGATCGCGCCCGCTCACCACCAGATGGGTTTGTTTTTCGACCGTCAAGTCGACGCCATCCGGCAGCAGGTATTCGATCGGGTGCGAGTAGCCCAAATAGAAGGTCGCAATGCGCCCCTTGACTTCGGCGCGGTAGCCGATGCCCACGATATCGAGCTCTTTGGTCCAGCCCGCCGACACGCCGCGCACGGCGTTGGCCGCCAGCGCCCGCGTCAGCCCGTGCAGCGCCGCCAGCTTGTCGTTGTCCCGCACCAGGCGAAGCTGCCCGTCCTCCTGCTTGATCTGGATGCCCCGCGGCACCGGCACCGTCAAGCGCCCTTTCGGCCCTTCCACCACCAGCTCCTCGCCGAGCTGAACCTTGACGCCCGCCGGAATCGGGATCGGTTTGTTTCCAATTCGCGACATCGTTTACTCCAGTGCGCTCACCATAGCTGGCACAGGATCTCGCCGCCGACGCCCGCCTTGCGCGCCTCCCTGCCCGTCATGACGCCCTTGGGCGTCGTCAGGATGTTAATGCCCAGGCCGCCGAGCACGCGCGGCACACTCTTGGCGCCGACGTAGACGCGGCAGCCGGGACGCGAAACCCGCTGGATTTCGTTGATCACGGGCACGTTGCCGGGCGTGTACTTCAGATAGATCCGGATCAGCTTCTTCGAGCCTTCCTCGGCCGTCTTGTAGTTGAGGATGTAGCCCTCGTTTTTGAGAATCCGCGCGATCTCCATCTTCAGCCGCGAAGCCGGCACGTCCACTTTGAGGTGGCGCGCCTTGAGCGCATTCCGGATGCGCGTCAGCATGTCGGCAATGGGATCCGATGTCATAGCCCTAACTCCACCTCCTGGCGCGGCAGGCTCACCAGCTCGCTTTGATCACCCCCGGGATCTCACCGGCCAAAGCCAGCTCGCGGAAGCAGATCCGGCACAGATTGAACTTGCGGATGTAGCCGCGAGGCCGGCCGCAGCGAAAACACCGGTTGCGGTGCCGGCAGCGAAGCTTGGGTTTTCCCGCCGCCTTCGCCAGAGCCAGTTTGCGATCCTTGGCGATCTTTGCCGTCGTTGCCATCGAGCTCGAGTTCCTTTCCCTTCCGGCGCCCTCTACCGAACGCCGGCAAACGGCATGCCCAGGTGCTTGAGCAGCGCCAGCCCTTCGGCGTCGGTCTTTGCCGTGGTCGTAATCGAGATGTTCATGCCCTTGGTTTTCTCCACCTTGTTGTAGTCGATCTCCGGAAAGATCAACTGGTCGCGGACGCCGAGCGTGTAGTTGCCCCGGCCGTCGAACGACTTCGTCGACACGCCGCGGAAGTCGCGCACCCGCGGCAAGGCGATATTGGTCAGCCGGTCGAAAAACTCATACATCCGGTCGCCCCGGAGCGTCACCATGCAGGCGATCGCCATCCCTTCGCGCAGCTTGAAGGCCGAGACGCTCTTTTTCGCCTTGGTGATCACCGGACGCTGGCCGGTGATCTGCGCCAGCTCGCGCACCGCAGCGTCGAGCAGCTTCGGGTTCTGCGTCGCCTCGCCCACGCCCATGTTGATCGTGATCTTCTCGAGCTTGGGCACGGCCATGACGTTCTTGTAGCCGAACTCTCGAATGAGCGCCGGCACGACCGTCTTGCGGTAATACTCTTTGAGCCTCGCCATAACCGCCTACTTCCTGTCGAGCACCTCTCCCGTCTTCTTGGCGATGCGGACGCGCCGCGGCCGGCCGCCGACCATCTCGACGCGGTAGCCGACCCGGGTGGGCTTGCCGTCGGCGGTGAGCAGCATCAGGTTGGACAGATGGATCGGGCTCTCCCGCTCGGCGATGCCGCCCTTGATCTGCTGCCGCGGGTTGGCGCGCGTATGCCGCTTGACGAGATTGATCCCCTCGACCAGCGCCGTGCCCTTCTCCCGATTGATGCTGAGCACCTTGCCCGTCTTGCCCTTGTCCCGGCCGGCGATCACCTTCACCAGGTCGTCCTTGCGAATGCGGGTCTTGTGCCGAACGGGACGCTGGGATTTGGCCCGCCCCATCAAAGCACCTCCGGCGCCAGCGAAACGATCCGCATGAACTTCTTGTCGCGCAGCTCACGGGCCACCGGCCCGAAGACGCGCGTTCCGATCGGCTCGCCGTCGTTGTTGATCAGCACGGCGGCATTCGAATCGAACCGGATGTAGGTGCCGTCCTTGCGCCGCGTCTCCTTCCTCATGCGCACGATGACGCAGCGAACCACCTTGCCTTTCTTGATCTGCGAATCCGGCGCCGCCTCCTTGACGCTGGCGGTCACCACGTCACCCAAGCCGGCCCGCAAGCCGACATCGCCGCCCACGGGAAGGATGCACTGGAGCTTGCGGGCTCCGCTGTTGTCCGCCACTTCGAGGATCGTTCGCATTCCAATCATAGTGCTCTCCTTGCCGAAACAACCGTCGCGCCGGTCACGCCGTCAGACCTCCGGAATTTCCTCCGCCGCCGCTTCCACCTGGACGCCGCGGCGCAGGATCTCGACCAAACGCCAGCGCTTGAGCCGGCTCATCGGCCGGCACTCGACGAGCCGCACCACGTCGCCCACCCGCGCCTCGTTGTTTTCGTCATGGGCGTAAAACTTCTTGCGCAGGGTCACCACGCGCCGGTACAGCGGGTGAGGCACACGCCGGGTCACCTCGACGACGATGGTCTTCTTCATCTTGGCCGAGACGACCTCGCCCACCTTGACGTTGCGCCGGCCTCGCTCCCTGGGTTCCGCCATAGCCTACTTCTTCCTCTCCCTCTGCTGAGCCGCCAGCTGGCGCTCCCTTCGCACCGTGAGCACGCGGGCCAGATCCTTCTTGAGAGCCCGGTACTTCTTGAGCCCGTCCATCTGGCCCATGCCCATCTGGAAGCGCAGGCGAAACAACTGCTCGCGGATTTCCCGTTCCTCGGCGAGCAGTTCGCTGTCGTCAAGTTCTCGAATCTTTTCCGCCCTCATGTCGGCCTTCCCACCTCCGCCTAGTCGAACGGTCGCCGCTCGACCATCTTGCAGGGCACCGGCAGTTTCTGCGCCGCCAAGCGGAGCGCCTCGCGCGCCACGGGCTCGGAGACGCCCTCCATCTCAAAGACCACCTTGCCGGGGCGCACGACCGCGACCCAATGGTCGGGGGCGCCCTTACCCTTGCCCATGCGCGTCTCGGCGGGCTTCTTCGTCACCGGCTTGTCCGGGAAGATCCGGATCCAGATCTTGCCGCCGCGCTTGACGTAGCGCGTCATGGCGACGCGCGCCGCCTCGATCTGGCGGTCCGTGATCCAGGCGGCCTCGAGAACCTTCAAGCCGTAATCGCCGAAGGCGACCGTCGAACCGCGCCAGGCGGTGCCCGTGCGCCGGCCGCGTTGCTGTTTGCGGTACTTCACTTTCTTGGGCATCAACATGGCAGTGCGCCTCCCAATCTCGTTCCTTTAGCTCGCATCGTCCTTCTCGCCGGGCAGAGACCCCGGCGCCGGGGAGGCGTCGCTGCCGTCGCCCCCAACCTTGCCGACATCGAGCTCCTGCTTCCAGGCCGGCTGCGGCGGCGCCAGTGGCGGCACCACCGGCTGCGGACTGCGCGCCGGCTGCGGCAACTCGCCCGGAGCAGCCTGCACCGGGGGACCGGTCGGCGTCTCGGCTGCCGCCGGCGAAGGCGGCCCGGGCGCTCTCCACTCCCGGCGCGGCGCCCGGCGCGGCTCCGGCTCACTGCGCAAACCCGGCCGGGAGCCGCCGTCGAAAATGTCGCCCTTATAGATCCACGTCTTGACGCCGATGACCCCGTAGGTGGTGAACGCCTCGGCAAAGCCGTAGTCGATGTCCGCCCGAAGGGTCTGCAGCGGCAGCCGGCCCTGCAAGTACCACTCGCTTCGGGCGATCTCGGCCCCGTTCAGCCGCCCCGAGACTCGAACCTTGATCCCTTTGCAGCCGAAGCGCAACGCGCTGTCGACGGCCTTGCGCATGGCGCGCCGGAAAGCCACACGCTTTTCCAGTTGCAGCGCGATCGACTCGGCCACCAGTTGGGCGTCCAACTCGGGCTTGTGCACCTCCTCGATGTCGATGTAGACCTCCCGCTTGGTCTTGCGCGCCAGCTCCTGCTTCAGCTTTTCGATCTCGGCGCCCTTGCGACCGATAATGATGCCGGGCCGCGACGTCCGGATCGTGATGCGGAGCTTGTTGCCAGGCCGGTCCACTTCGATCGAGCTGACGCCGGCGGCCTTCAGCCGCTCGCGCAGTGACTCCTTAAGCTCCAGATCCTCCTCGAGCAGCTTGTGATAGTCGTGCTTGGCGAACCAGCGCGAGCGCCAGGTCTTGGTGACGCCCAGGCGGAAACCGTAAGGATGCGTCTTCTGTCCCATCGTTACTCGCCCTCCGGGCCCTCCTCGGGCGTTCCGACCGCAACCACGATGTGCGACATCCGGCGCTGATACCGGTAGGCGCGCCCCATCGGCGCCGGGCGGATTCGTTTCAGGCGCGGTCCCTCGTTGACGTGGGCCCGCGTCACCACCAGGGTGTCCACATCCAGATCCGAGGTGCGGTTCTCGGCGTTGGCGATGGCCGACCGCAGGACCTTCTCGATGACGGGCGCCACACGCTTGTTGGTCGTCCGGAGAATCGTGATCGCGTCGCCCGCTTTCCGGCCGCGAATTTGGTCGATCACCAGCCGCGCCTTCTGCGGCGATACCCGAACGTACCTGGCTTCCGCCTTGACTTCCATCGTCCCTCCTTCCTCACGACGCCCGTGCGCTCTTCTCCGACTTGCCGGCATGACCTTTGAAAATCCGCGTGGGCGCAAACTCGCCGAGCTTGTGCCCGACCATGTTCTCGGTGATGTAGACCGGAATGAACTTCTTTCCGTTGTGCACCGCGATGGTGTGGCCGACGAACTCCGGCAGCACGGTCGAGCGCCGCGACCAGGTGCGAATCACCTTCTTCTCGTTCCTTTCGTTCAGCGCGGCCACCTTTCGGACGAGGTGCTCGTCGGCGAACGGGCCTTTTTTGAGCGAACGCGACATGGCTATTTCCTTCGGCTGACGATGAACTTGTCAGTTCGCTTGTTGTTCCGCGTCTTGAAACCTCGCGTCGGCTGCCCCCAGGGGGTCACCGGGTGCCGCCCGCCGCTCGTTTTGCCCTCGCCGCCGCCGTGCGGATGATCGACCGGGTTCATCGACACGCCGCGATTGTGGGGCCGGCGACCGAGCCAGCGCGAGCGGCCGGCTTTGCCCAGCGAAACGTTCTCGTGGTCCAGGTTGCCCACCTGGCCGATCGTGGCCATGCATTTCACCGAGACCTTTCTCACCTCGCCCGAGGGCAGCTTGATGAGGGCGTACTCGGCGTCGCGCGACACCAGTTGCGCCTGGGCTCCGGCCGAGCGCGCCAGTTGCGCCCCCTTGCCGGGACGCAGCTCGATGTTGTGAATCGTCGTGCCCGGCGGAATGTTTTCAAGCGGCAGGGCATTGCCCACCAGAATGTCGGCCTGCGGCCCGGAGACCACCGTCTGGCCGACCCGCAGCCCGAGCGGGGCGATGATGTAGCGCTTCTCGCCGTCGGCGTAATGAAGCAGCGCGATTCGGGCCGAGCGGTTCGGATCGTACTCGATGGAGGCGACCCGCGCCGGCACGCCCGTCTTGTCCCGTTTGAAGTCGATCACCCGATAGCAGCGTTTGGCCCCTCCGCCGCGGAACCAGACGGTAATCTCGCCGGTGTTGTTGCGGCCGCCGCTGCGCTTCTTGCCCCGGGTGAGCGACTTCTCCGGCCGCTCCCGCGTGATCTCCTCCCGCGTGAGCACCGTCTGGAAGCGCCGCGTCGGCGTCGTCGGACGATAGGCTTTGATCGGCATGGGGGTGTGTCCTCAGATCTCGGCGTACTCAGGCACCTTTTGGTCCGGCCGCAGCTTCACATAGGCCTTTTTCCAGTCCGGGCGGTAGCCCTGGAAACGCCCGCGCCGGCGCAGCTTGCCCACCTGATTGGCGGTCCGAACGCTGGCCACCTTCACCTTGAAAAGCTTCTCGACGGCCGCCTTGATGTCGGTGCGCGTGGCCTCGGGCGCCACTTCGAAACAGAGCGTGCGCTCGGCCTCCTTCTTGCCCTCGCTCTTTTCGGTGATGATGGGCCGCCGGATGACGTCGTACAGGTTCATTTGGCAAGGGCCTCCGAAAGTTTCCGGGCTGCGGCCGCGCTCATGAGCACCTGCTCGTGTTCGAGCAGGTGATAGGGCGTCACCTCGCGCGTGGCAAGCAGCGTGACGCCGGGCAGGTTGCGCGAGCCGAGCTCGAGCTTGTTGTCGGTCGGGTTGTCCACCAGCAACACCGTGCGGCGCGCTTCGAGCGCCTCCAGGGCCCGGCGCACCGTCTTGGTCTTGTGGTCGGCCAGGTCGAACGCCTCAACCACTTTGAGCTGGCCGTCTTGTAACTTCGCCGTCAGCGCCGAGCGCAGCGCTCCAAGCAGCATCTTGCGAGGGAGCCGGTAGCTATAGTCTCTGGGTTGCGGCCCATGCACCGTGCCTCCCTTGCGCCAGAGCGGGCTGCGAATCGAGCCCACGCGAGCTCGCCCGGTCCCCTTCTGCCGCCAGAGCTTGCGGCCGGAGCCGGAGACCTCGCCCCGGTTCTTCGTCTTCACCGTGCCCCGGCGCCGGCAGGCCAGATAGTGGCGCACCGCCTCGTAAATGAGCGCCCGGTTGACGGGAGCGGCAAAGACGCTGTCGGCAAGCTCAATCTGGCCGACCTTTTCGTTGCGCAGATTCACCACGTCGACGACCGGCATCGCTTCACCTCTTCGCCCGCCGGACAATCACATAGCCGCCGTTCGGACCCGGCACGGCGCCCTTGACCATCATCAGGTGACTCTCCTCGTCCACCTGGACGACCTCAAGGTTGCGCACCGTCACCCGCTGCGTGCCCATGCGCCCGGCCATGCGCATGCCGGGAAACACGCGCGAGGGAAAGCTCGAGGCGCCGATCGAGCCCGGCGCCCGGTGGAACATCGAGCCGTGCGTCGCCGGACCCCCTCGAAAATGGTGCCTCTTGACGAGGCCGGCAAAGCCGCGCCCTTTGCTGATGCCGATAACGTCCACCTTGTCGGAGGGACGAAACTCGCTCACCAGCACCCGGTCGCCGGCCTTCAAATCGGCGTCCCCCGGTCGCAGCCGCAACTCGCGCAGGTAGCGGACGCCGTCAACGCCCGCCCTCTTCAGATGACCGGTCAACGGCTTGTTGATCCGGCTCGGCTTGACGTACTCGAGCAAGCCGAGCTGCACCGCGTCGTAGCCGTCCGTCGCCGGCGTCTTGCGCTGGACGACCACGCACGGGCCGGCCTTGAGCAGCGTCACGGGGACGACCTGCCCGTCAGGCCGGAAGATCTGGGTCATTCCGATCTTCTTGCCAAGAATTCCTGGGCTCATCGCGCGCGTCTCCACCTCATCTTCCAAACGCTTTGATCTCGACGTCGACGCCGGCCGGCAGGTCGAGCTTCATGAGCGCATCCACCGTCTCCTGGGTCGGCTCGAGGATGTCGAGCAGCCGTTTGTGCGTCCGGATCTCGAACTGCTCCCGGCTCTTTTTGTCGACATGGGGCGACCGCAGGACCGTGAATCGGTTCTTCACCGTCGGCAGCGGGATCGGGCCCGCCACCTGCGCTCCGGTCTTTCGGGCCGTCTCGACGATCTCCGTCGTCGACTGATCGAGAACCCGGTGATCGTACGCTTTCAATCGAATGCGAATGCGCTCTCGTAAAGCCATGGCGGCACGTGTCCTACTCCAGGATCTCGGTCACGGTGCCGGCGCCGACCGTGCGGCCGCCCTCGCGAATGGCAAACCGCAGCCCCTTGTCCATGGCCACCGGCGTGATCAGCTCCACCGTCAGGTTCACGTTGTCGCCCGGCATCACCATCTCGGTCCCCTCCGGCAACTGCACCACCCCGGTGACGTCCGTCGTCCGGAAGTAAAACTGCGGCCGATAGCCGGAGAAAAACGGCGTGTGCCGCCCCCCCTCCTCCTTGCTCAGCACGTAGACCTCGCCCCGGAACTTCTTGTGTGGCGTAATCGAGCCCGGCTTGGCCACCACCTGGCCCCGCTCCACCTCGTCCTTGTCGATGCCCCGCAACAGCAACCCGACGTTGTCGCCCGCCACCCCCTCATCCAGCAGCTTGCGGAACATCTCC
>Ga0197142_1002087_pt1 | contig 17761 bp, 15 predicted proteins | sample GBS60_MetaG_FD_148614 | JGI IMG/M metagenome (GOLD analysis project Ga0197142, IMG submission 148614) | Sediment microbial communities from Great Boiling Springs, Gerlach, Nevada, United States - GBS 60_MetaG | ecosystem: Environmental > Aquatic > Thermal springs > Hot (42-90C) > Sediment...
CAAATACTTGCGACGTTCATCTACGGTCATTGGATCTGTTTCTGCCATCGTTCCCTCGGTAACATTTTCTTTTGAGTGAACGATGATACTTCGGTAACATTTTATTTGATAGAACGCGACCTGTTGACAGGAAAAGGCAAATAATGGATAATCTACGGCAAACACGAAAAGCTTGTGCCGATGCTATCCGCTGGTGTGAACTGGCCGAGCAACAGGCAAGGCAGGCCTAGGAGGCTGCAACCCGCCGGCGCCAGGTGGCTTTGACCGATGCCCGGCAGAAATATGCGCAGGCTCGCCAGAGCGCCGAGGCCGCCTGGAAACAGGTGCGTGAGCTGGCCCAACAGGCCGACCGTATCCTGACCGATCTGAAGCTGGCCTCAGAGCCGCTTTCAACCTTTATTCCGCTGACAGCAGCCAGCCTGGACGAACTGGCCCGTCTGCTGCAGAACCGGCGCAGCCAGGCTCAGAAAGCCTTAAACCGACTGAAAGCTATTGCCGACGACCTGAAGGAGGAACGACGCAAATGGTTGTAGTTCTGGTAAGTCAAACGAGTAGAGGAAGTCAATGACCTCTCGACTTTCCAGCGAGGCGTTGAACCAACTGACTCCCTTGTTGGGTAGCCTGGCCCGGCTGGTGGCGCGCGGGTCACAGGTGAGCGAGGCCCAGTTGCACACCCTGCTGCTGGGCGTCGGCCTGGAATCCGACCCAGCCGCCCTGGAGGAACTGAAGCGATGGAGCAAATTGCTGATTGCGCTGCGGGCGCAGCCTTCCGAGGACAACCGCCACGCCACGGTGGAAGCCCTGATGCTGCGTGGCCTGCCGGAGGCGCCGGTTCTGCTGGCCCTGGACATGGTGAGCGGTGGGGGCGGAGGGATGCCTCCGCCCCCACGCCTGACAGCCAGTGTGACCAGCCTGGACCTGGGCAAACTCTCACCGGGCCAGGCAGCTTCAACAGAGATTGAAGTGCAGGGCGGCCCTGGCCAGGTGGTAGTAAACAGTGACCAGGTGCGGGTGACGCCGCAGAAGTTTGGGGTAGGTCCTACCCGCCTCCGGGTGGAAGTGAAGCCGCTGGGGGTCGGCGGCGTGCTGTGGACGACGCTGAGACTCGTGACCGCCGGCGAGACGCTGGAACTGCCGGTGCTGGCCCAGTGGACAGAAGGTGAACGCCAACACATAGTAATAGAACCAGGAATTGCACCTCGGCCGGCAATCGAGCCTGGAATCATTGCTGAAGAAGCGATCTCTTCCCTAGAGAAAGCGGTGGAGGAGGCTCAGCCGGGCGCTACCCTCTACCTGAAAGCGGGCATTCACCGCCTGGCGCATCCTTTAACCCTTGATAAGCCACTGACGCTGATCGGCGAAGGCATGGAGACTACCCAGATCGTCTGTGACGGCGAAGAGCACGTGGTAAAGTTCTCGGGGGATGGGCTGTTCAACGCCAGCGATATCGCCTTCGTGCATGAAGGCACGCGGTGGGCGTGCGTCGTGGAAGTAGCGACAGGCGAGATCTCCCTGACCCGCTGTCGGTTCACTGGCGGTGTGTGGGACGAAGCGGAAAAGCGCGGCGGCAGCGGCCTTCGACTGCTTGGACAGACGCACGGTACAGTGACGGAGTGTCAGTTCATCGGAAATGGACTGCACGGCATCCTGGTGCAAGAGCAGGCGCAGCCGACCCTGGAGGGCAATACCTGCCGGGAGAATAAGGAGACAGGCATCGCTTACTTTGGCAGTGCGGCCGGGGTTGCCCGGCAGAATACCTGCGCCGACAACGGCGAAGACGGCATCTACGTGGACCAGCAGGCGCAGCCGACCCTGGAGGGCAACACCTGCCGGGAGAATAAGAGTTGCGGCATCGCTTACTTTGGTAGTGCAGCCGGCGCCGCCCGGCAGAACACCTGCGCCGACAACGAGAAGAACGGCATCTACGTGGACCAGCAGGCGCAGCCGACCCTGGAGGGCAACACCTGCCGGGAGAATAAGGGCACAGGTATCGCTTACTTTGGCACTGCGGCTGGGGTAGCCCGGCAGAACACCTGCGCCGGCAACGAGAAGCACGGCATCTATGTGGATCAGCAGGCGCAGCCGACCCTGGAGGGCAACACCTGCCAAAAGAACAAGGCAAGTGGCATCGCTTACTTTGGCACTACGGCCGGGGTTGCCCGGCAGAACACCTGCAGCAGCAATGAGCATCACGGCATCTCCGTGGGCAAGCAGGCGCAGCCGACCCTGCAGGGCAACACCTGCCGGGAGAACAAGGCGAGTGGCATCGCTTACTTTGGTAGTGCGGCCGGCGCCGCCCGACAGAATACCTGCGCCGGCAACGAGAAGCACGGCATCTCCGTGGGCGAGCAGGCCCAGCCGACCCTGGAGGGCAACACCTGCCAGGAGAATAAGCAGGATGGCATCTCGTACTGGAACAGCGCGGGTGGAGTGGCCCGCAGCAACGAGTGCACCGGCAACGGCGAAGACGGCATCTACGTGGACCAGCAGGCCCAGCCGACCCTGGAGGGCAACACCTGCCGGGAGAACAAGTGGAATGGCATCACTTACTTTGGCACTGCGGCCGGGGTGGCTCGAAACAATATCTGTAGCGCAAACGGAATTCACGGTATCGGTGTGAACGAGCAGGCCCAGCCGACCCTGCAGGGCAACACCTGCCGGGAGAATAAGAGTTGCGGCATCGCCTACTTTGGTAGTGCGGCCGGCGCCGCCCGACAGAACACCTGCGCCGGCAACGAGAAGCACGGCATTTACATAGACGAGCAGGCCCAGCCGACCCTGGAGGGCAACACCTGCCGGGAGAACAAGGCGAGTGGCATCGCTTACTTTGGTAGTGCGGCCGGCGCCGCCCGGCAGAATACCTGCACCGGCAACGAGAAGCACGGCATCTACGTGGGCGAGCAGGCCCAGCCGACCCTGGAGGGCAACACCTGCCGGGAGAATAAGAGTTGCGGCATCGCTTACTTTGGCAGTGCGGCCGGGATTGCCCGGCAGAACACCTGCGCCGGCAACGAGAAGCACGGCATCTCCGTGGGCGAGCAGACCCAGCCGACCCTGGAGGGCAACACCTGCCGGGAGAACAAGTGGAGTGGCATCGCTTACTTTGGCAGTGCGGCCGGGGTGGCTCGAAACAATATCTGTAGCGCCAACGGAATTCACGGTATCGGTGTGAACGAGCAGGCCCAGCCGACCCTGGAGGGCAACACCTGCCGGGAGAACAAGCGGGATGGCATCTCGTACAGGGACAACGCGGGTGGAATAGCCCGCAGCAACCAGTGCACCAGCAACGGCGAAGACGGCATCTACGTGGCATCCACTGCCCGGCCCATGCTGAGGGACAACCGCTGCTGGGGCAACAAGGGAAAGGAGGTTAACGACCAGCGACGTTGAGTTGGTACAATCGGCCTGTACAATGGGTCCGGTTTACTGCGCAGCATGTAGAGGGTGCTGAGGATTCCAGACTCTCTGCGTTCTTCGCGCCTTTGCAGTAAAGTTATGCTTAAGAACGTACGTAAGGAGTAAAACCGATGACGATCCAGAGCAATGTTCCACAATGGGGAGAAGTCCAAACACCACCCGGCGAACGCCACCTGCCGATTTACCTGCTGCTCGACACCTCGGGCAGCATGGACGGCGCGCCGATTCAGTCGATGCGTGAGGGATTGGAACAGTTTCAGCGCGAAGTTGCCAATGACCCCTTTGCCCGCGATGTGGTCAAGGTGGGCATAATCACTTTCTCCAGCGACGCGCAACTGGTCACGGGTGGGCTGGTGCCGATCTCCGCCTTTCAACCGCCCCACCTGGCTGCCTCGGGGGTGACGCGCCTGGACCTGGCCTTCAAGGTCCTGCTGGAATCCATGGATCGGGATGTGGTCCATCCGGTCAAGGGGGGCCAAAAAGGGGATTGGAGGCCGGCAGTCTTTGTGCTGACCGATGGTCGCCCGACAGATGAGAACGGCAAGGTGAGCAACAGCCTGTGGCTGCCGGCCCGCGAGGCGGTTGTCAACCGCCCCAAAGGGATGAACAAGCCAAGCATCATTGTGGCTGTCGGCTGCGGCCCGGACGTGGACGACGAGACACTCAAGGCGATCAGCACCGGCACCGCCTTTCGCATGGGGACCAGCCAGGCAGCTTTTGTGGCGTTGTTCCAGTATCTGTCGCGCAGTATCACCAGTTCGGTCCAGCCGGGCGGCAACCCCGACAACCCGCTGGCCAATCTGCCGCCATCTTCCGATTCCATCCTGGTCCGAATTCCCTGAGAGGTGTCCCTATGTTGACCGGTTTTGTCATCGGCGACCGGGGGTTGGGCACCTCGGCCGATACCCATCCGTTCTGGATAATGGCCCACGCCGTGGCCGGTCCTTACCTGGTCGTTGGGGCCAGCGCCATCGGCCAGTTCCACCTGGGGCAGCAACTGCCGCGCGATGATGCCTTTATCGTCCGCGCGGCCGGCCCCTGGCTGGCGGCGGCTGTCGCCGACGGGGTTGGCTCGCAGCCCCTCTCGCGTTATGGCGCAACCTATGCTGTGGAAGCACTCTCTGCGCTGTTGCTGCGCCCGCTCGTCCCTAAAGCCACACCAGGGGAGAAAACCGCCGCCCGACCGTTGTCACCCCAACACTGGAAGTTATCCCCTCCGCCAATCGCGGAAGAGACCGAACTGAAGATACCAGTCGTAAAAGAGGGCAGCACAGCGTGGACGATGGGTATCAGCTCGCCGGAGTGGACCGGGAAAATCTGGCGGGGAACGGAACCTGCACCTCTTGCGGAGTCTTCTGCCACGGCATTGCGACAGGTGGCTTCAGTGGGCTGGTGGCCTCCCCTGCAGGCCGATCGGCAACTCGCTGAGGTCTCCCAAACCGACCAGACCTCTGCCGGTGCGGTTACGCAGGGTCAGGGCGGAACGAGCGATCTGTCCCCTTCTGCCCTGGATGAACCCAACCTGGTGGAAGTCGTGAAGCAGGCCTTCAGAAAAACCCATCAGGGCCTGGGCGAACATGCTCGCAGCCTGGGTTTGGAACTGACCGACCTGAGCTGTACCGCGTTGGCCCTGCTACTGAACGTAGAGACAGGAAAAGGCGCTGCAGGCCAGGTGGGAGATGGGGCCATCCTAGGCCTGACAGCAAGGGGAAAGGTGCTGGAACTGGTGCAAGCCCCAGACACCGGTGACCCTCAGGCGACCTACACTCTGAACAAGCCCAACTTTGAGCGTTATCTGGCTCCGGCCATCATTGAGCGTCCCGAGGCAGACCCCTTTGTGGCTTTCTACGTCATGACCGATGGCCTGTCCGGCGACCTGCTCTATTCCCCCCAAACCGAAATGCTGCAAGATTGGGCCCAGAAAGTGGACCGTAATCTGCGCCTGTCCTCCAGCCCTGCCCAGGCAGCGGCTGGGATGTTGAACTGGCTAGCCACATATGAGGTCAAAGGAAGCTGGGATGACCGGACGCTGGTTGTGATCACCCAGAAGGAGGGAAGAAGCGATGGCAACCGTCAACCTGCTACCGGGCAATCGGAATCTGCCGCCGCAACTGACGATCGCTGACCAACCGGTTCATACCGGCGGGGAAGGGAGCATCTTTTTCACTCCGGATGGTGGTTACGCCGTGAAAATCTATCATCGCCCCTCGCCGGATAAACAGAAGCTACTTCAGCACGTTCTGGACCTGGGGCGCAACCTGGGCGACGATGAGCAGTTCCTGGCCTGGCCGTTGGGCATCGTGGATCGGCTGAACGGTCAGTCGAAAGTTGGCGTGGTCACCCGGCGCGTGCCCTCCTCACACGTTGCCCTCTACAAACTTATCTACAGCCCGGTGGATGCCGTCGAGCAATTCCGCCAGGGTCGGAGCTGGCTGGAATATCTCAAGATGGCCCGAGGCGCAGCCGCAGCCGTGCGCACCATCCACGGCAAAGGGATGGCCCATGCCGATATCCATCTGAAGAACTTTCTGGCTAATCCGCTTTCTGGCGAAGTGGTGCTGATTGACCTGGATGGTCTGGTAGTTAAGGGGTTCTTGCCGCCTCAGGTCATTGGCATGCCCGGCTTTATCGCCCCAGAAGTGATGATGGGCAAGGACAATCCCAATGAGTTGGCCGACCGGCACAGTCTAGCCGTCCTGGTCCTCTGGATTCTGCTCCTGCGCAATGTGATGCAGACCCAGAGATGCTATGATCCGGACGATCAGAGACACGATGATAAGCTGGGATTCGGTGAATTCGCCTGCTTCAGCGAAAATCCCAACGATCGGCGCAACTGGATTCCCATCATCGGCACCCCTCTGTTTCGCAGGGGTGCTCTCTCCTACCGGGCGCTGACACCCAGGCTGCAGGAACTGACCGAACGGGCGCTGATCCAGGGGTTGCACGATCCGTCCAAACGGCCTCAGGCGGTCGAGTGGGAACAGGCCCTGGCCGAAGCCTACGATCTGCTGGTGAGTTGTCCGACCTGTCGTCAATCATTTTTCTATGCCTACTGGCTTCAGCCGCCGCCCCGACGCCAGTGCCCCTTCTGCGGGGCGAGCGTCCGGCCGCCTTATCCGGCGGTACTGGAACTGCTGGAACCCAGGGCTAAAGGCACTTATGTGGCCGTGCGCACGATCGCTCTCTACCACGGCCTGCCCCTGTTTGCTGACCTTGCTGAGCCTGGCCATCTGCCGCCCTTCACCCGGCGGGGCACTGCTGTCATCGGTCAGGTCGTGTGGGATTCCAAAGAGGGAGGACATCGCCTGGTAAACAATGGTGGCACGCCGTGGCGGGTGATCGCCGGCGGGAGCGGCACGGTGGGCCGGGGGGCGTCGGTAGCCCTGCGGCGCGGGGTGCTGCTCAGCTTTGGCGATGGCAAACGGCTGGCGCGGGTGGTGGAGTGAACATGGGAGGGGCGCCGGTTTGCAAGGGGTGTGGTCAGGTCATCAGCGGCGCGTATGTCACGGCGATGGGCGCCACCTGGCACCCGCAGCACTTTACCTGTGCCGCCTGTAGCCGGCCCATCGGGGAGGCCGGTTTCTATCAGCACGGGGGAGCGCCGTATCACACTGATTGCTACCGCCGCTATATCGCTCCTCGCTGTGCTTACTGCGGCAAGCCGCTTATCGGCCAGTATCTGGTGGATTATTGGGGCACGAAGTTATGCCCGGAGCATGAGGGGCAATACCCCCGCTGCCGTTTCTGCGGCCGGCTGGTGCCGCCGCAGCAGCAGGGGGGGCGGGCTGGCAATGGTGATGACATTCGCTGTCCTGCCTGTCGGGCTAGCGCCATTGACTACATCGCCCAGGCCCGCCCCCTCTTTGCCCGTCTGGTGCTGTGGGTCAACGGCCAGGGGCTGCTGTACAACAACCTCAACCTGCACATCGAATTGCGCACCCGCAAACAACTGGCCCAATTCCTGCGCGAGCCTGGTGACACGCAATCGCTGGGCGCCACGCTGCACACCACCTACATCGAAAACGGGCAAGTGGTGCGCACCGAGGTCAACGGCGTGGCCATCCTGCGCGGTCTGCCTTCCACCCTTTTTCAAGGGGTGACCGTGCACGAACTGGGCCATGCCTGGCTGGCCGTGCAGCGGGTGACCGGCCTGCCTCGCTGGGCCGAAGAGGGGTTCTGTGAGCTGCTGGCGCATCGCTTCTATACCCAGATGAACACTGTCGAAAGCCGCTACCACGCCACGTCCATCGAGCTCCAGGCCGATCCGGTGTACGGGGATGGGTTCCGCCGCATTCACGCTCTGGCAGAGGCGGTGGGTTTCCCATCCCTGCTTGAGACTTTGGAGGCAACAAAGCAACTGCCAGTGATCCGATAGGAGACCAAAGCCATGTCTCAAGTGATCAGCGATCCTGCCGAAATCCGGCGTTTCCAGGCCGCCTTGCGCCAATTCAACGCTCTGAACGCTATCTCCAGAGCGACGAGGGGTATCTCCGCCACCTGGATGCCAAGCCTGCACCGCTGGAGGAGTATCTGAGACGGCGATAGACCACTAAAATTCTCACCGTTGGACGAGAGATCGAATTATAAAGGACGCCCGGGACCAAGATTCAACATACTTCGGCGCCGTCAGTTGCCCGAATTTATCGCTGAATTGGCCGCCGAGGTCCAGGGGCGGTTGGACAACGAACAACCCGGCGCGCCTTCGCGCTATCTCGTCCTCTACGGCCTGCATTTGAAGTTGCGATAGTGGGATTGGTGGAAAGCAATCAAGATGGTCATAATCTCACTGATGGACAAGGACCGAGCCCGTTGGCGCTGCTTCAGCCCGTCGCTGAGCAAGTGACGCTCCCAGTTGGGCAGAAATGCTTTGCAAAAATCATCGACAGCACAGAAGATTTCGAGTAAACTATCCATGAGGGTCTCCTGAGGTGTAATTTTTTCAGTGATATAAGTTTACTACCTTTTGGAGACCCTCGCTTTATCCCGAATTCACGTATATTACTCTCGTTGGCACCAGCAGCATGGTGCACGTAGCTCTCGAAGCGGCTAAGATCCTGGCCGAGATCGGGATAGAAGCCGAGGTGGTCGATCCGCGAACGCTCAAGCCTTTGGATACCGAGACCCTGATCAACTCAGCCAAGAAAACCAGCCGGGCGATTGTTATCGACGAAGGCTATCATTCTTATGGGGTGACGGCCGAGATCGCTTCAATCATTGCCGATGGCGCCTTTTATTATCTGGATGCGCCGGTTAAACGGATGGGGGCGATGGACGTGCCCATCCCCTTTTCGCCCGCCTTAGAGGACTTAACCGTTCCGACCCCGGCAGCGGTGGTGGAGATGGCAAAAACGTTGTGTGGCAGGGTCTAAGCCTGTTCTTAACCGGAGAACAAAGATGGCAATCGAAGTCTTTATGCCCGCTCTGGGCATTGCCCAGGACACCGGAAAACTGCTGGAATGGCTGGTTCAGGAGGGACAAACCGTTCAGAAAGGCCAGCCGCTGATGGTCATCGAGACCGATAAAACCACGGTTGAAATTGAAGCGCCGGCTTCGGGAATATTAGCCAATGTGCGCGCCCGGGCAGGGGAAGACATCCCGGTGGGGCAGGTCATTGCCCACATTCTGGAGGCCGGCGAAACCGTTCCAGGCGCTCAAGCGGGGGCACCTCCTCCGGCCGGAACTGCCAAAGCTGTCAGTCCGGTGGCTGCGCGTCTGGCGGCTGAAAAAGGTTTAGATCTCAGCCAGGTGCCCAGCCGCGGCGAGCGCGTAACCAAAGAGGATATCCTGGCTTACCTCGCCGGTCAGGTTCAAACATCCTCTCCAGCGCCGCGAGTTTTAGCCTCTCCCAAAGCGCGCCGCCTGGCACAGGAACGCGGCATTGCGCTGGAAAGCCTGCAAGGCAGCGGGCCGCAGGGTGCCGTGCTGGCAGCCGATGTCCTGCGCGCCGTTGAAAGCCGTCCTTCGCTAGAAGCGCCGGCTACGCCGCCAATAGCGGAACCGCCGGCAAAGGTCAGCCGCATGTGGAAAACGATGGCAAAACGGATGAGCGAAAGCTGGCGAACTGTGCCGCACTTCTTCCTGGAAAGCGAGGTGGATGCAACCGCCCTGGTCTCCTGGCGGGAGCAGTTGCGCCAGCGTGGCCACCGCGAAGTCACCCTAACCGACCTGTTGATCAAACTGACCGCTCTTGCCCTGCGCCAGCATCCACGCTTGAACGCTAGTTGGATCGATGAGGACATTCTTTTCCACGAGGCGATCAATTTGGGATTGGCAGTGATGGTGGAAGACGGCTTGCTGGTGCCGGTTATTCATCACGCCGATCGATTGGGGGTGCTGGAAATTACCGAACGACGCCAAAAACTGATCGCCGGAGCACAAACAAACCGCCTGACCCTTGAAGAACTGAGCGGGGGAACGTTCACGTTGAGCAATCTGGGCATGTTCGGGGTAAGCGCCTTTAGCGCCATCATCAACCCTCCCGAAGCCGGCATCCTGGCTGTAGGCGCGATCGAAGAAAAGGTGGTGGCGCAAAACGGGCAGATGGTCATTCAACCTCGCCTGCGCATGACGCTCTCGCTGGATCACCGCGTGGTGGACGGGGCCCGAGGGGCACAATTCCTGCAAACCCTGCAAGGGCTAATCGAGCAGCCGCTGCGCTCGCTAGATTAACCTTGTATTTTGGAATACGCAAGCTACGCCTGCGCAACTTTTATCCGCGAATGGACGCGAATAAACACAAAACCATCTTATGGAGTGCGCAAGCCATGCTTGCGCAACCTCGCTGAAGCACGGCTTCAGCACTCCAAATAATCAGCTACGATTCCGCCTTTCGGAGTGCGCAAGCCACGCTGCCGCAACCTTTATCCACGAATAGACGGAATAAACACGAAGCCCTCTTATGGAGTGCGCAAGCCATGCTTGCGCAACCTCGCTGAAGCACAGCTTCAGCACTCCAAATTTTGCTATGGAGTGCGCAAGCCACGTCTGCGCAACCTCGCTGAAGCACAGCTTCAGCACTCCAAATTTTGCTATGGAGTGCGCAAGCCACGCTTGCGCAACGTCACATGCCTCTAGATGAAGTCGGTCAGCTAGCCACACCTTCAGGATTCATCAATTGCTTCGCAGGTTCCTCCCCGCCCAGACAAGGGTGAGCACTGTCAAGGAAAAGCCACATAAACCCTGTAAAATGGTTGGAATAGAGAAAGATTGTTCAATTTGGAGAAGTTTCAAGCAAAGTAGTATCAAATCAGTAGAAAACATGATCAAGCCAGGCAGAAAGATCCAGCTTAGCATGACCCAGTCAGGCAACATATTATTCATCAATAAATATGAAAGACAGGGAAGAAAGATAATTGCGGTATGAATATGAAAGTGCCAGGCGACTAAAGCCGTCGCAGCAAAGATCGCCAGAAAAGCCTGGGGCGTCTGTTCAGCCCTAATCGGCAATCGCCAGAATTGTTTGAATGTCAAAAGGACAGTAACGACCATTCCTGTCCATGCGATTCCCCAGCCAAATCGGGAGAAACCCAAAGAAGAGAGATTTTCTCCGATCATTCTCCAGTTGAGCATCCCACCTGGGGCAACCGTGGCAAAACGGTTAAAGACTTTATCAGAAAGGTCTAAATATGCATTTAGACCTTCAATTCCCAATAATCCTAATGACCCCAGAAACACTATAACTGCCGCCAGACCAAATCCCAGCAGCACCCGCCATTGTTTTTGGAGCAGGAGAAGCGGAAGGATAAGCACTAAAGTCTGCGGTTTAATCAACAAAACACCCAGCCAAAAACCAGCTCGCCAATGCTTCGAAAGCAGAAAAGATCGTAAAAACTCGCCGCTAGCGACCAATGAAATTAATCCGATTTGACCCCAAAAGAGCGATAGATAAAACGGCCAGAAGAGGATCAGGAGTAAGAGCGTTCGAAAAGGCAGATAATTGGAAAAAGCGCGAGAAAAAAAGAGGAGATAAAAAACGCTGCCGAGCAGATTGAATACAGTCCAAAGTGTAAATGCGGAAGTTATTGGAAGGTTTGCCAGAAGCTGGAAAGGGAGTAAAAAGATCGGCAGAAAAAACATTAAGACTGGGGAAAATTGATACTGTTCAACATTAGCTGGCTTTGGGATATAGCGATACTGAACTTCAGCTAATTGAGACGGATCATAAGCTGCGGCATAACCGCGCTGATTTGCCAGCCAGCCAGCGCTCCAGAAGGAGAGAAAGTCCTGTCCAAAAAACATAAATGTATTGTTAAGATAAATTTCCATTGCGGGCTTTGCCAGATAAAAAACCACAATTGCTGCAAGGGCGAGGTTTTGCCACTCGCGTGCACTTAATCCTTGAAATGGTATTCTTTTTCTTTGCATAACCACCTCATAATAAGGAGACTATCAGGATGATCTTTTTCACACTCGTTTACTGAAGATTTCGATGTTTTCTATCCGCCTTGTAAAGCAAGATTTGCAAAGAAAGGCTACATGTGCAAATGATAATGTTAGTATACAATGCTTTGCTATATCCTAATAGAAAAGCAAAGGTATCCTTACGAAATTGATAAGCCTTATCGATTACTCTATAGTAAAATTTTAGTATTCAAATAACATTCAAACGAATCAAATTGTTTTATTTAAGGAAAAAAGTGGGTAAATATCAAACCTTGCTCTATGTTTCAATTATAAGCATCATATTAGCTCTCATCGAAATTCCTTTATATCTCACTAATGAAGGGTGGTTTTTCTTGCTTCTTATTGCCCTCTTATGGATGACTTATCAGTTATATCGCTTCTCAGAGTTTAAGGTCTCGAATGCCCATCTTCTGGCATTACTAGTAGCGGCGTACTTGTTCGGGATGATGCCATTATCCCATCCGTTGCCCTTTAATATGATAACAGCATTTCGAGCATTCATCCTTCTTTTTTTCTGTATATTATTGTTCAACACCTTAAGCGATCAAAACAGCCGTTTAATTTGGGAAAATAGCCTGATCTTAATCGGCGTGTTGGTGGGTATTGTGGCTTTCGTTGAAGTAATTATGTGGTATGAGAAGTACTTTTCATTCCTTTCTGAACCCAAGCAATTACCTCCCTTGACAACAACTTTCCGTCCTTCAGGATTCTTATTCATTCATCCAAATGTTTTAGCCGGATATATGAATTTGATTTGGCCGATTATGCTTGTGCGGATGTTAAGTTCAAAAAACAAATCAGAGAGACTGCTCTGGATTACAGGAATAGCTTTATGCGCCTTGAATATCTATTTCGCAATATCGAGAGGAGGGTTAATTGGAGCACTGACAGGCATATTATATTTTTCCCTAAAGCCAATCCTAAAAAGTTTATTCTCTGGATCCCTGGCGATGGATTTTCATCACAGGCAATATCAAAGACAATTTTTGTTACTCTTCTTTTTTGTTTCACTGTTCTCAATCGCTTTGTTTTGGAGAGCCATCGGAACCGGACAATTTAATTTAGCAGGTATTGGTTCCCGTTATTTACTAACTCTGATTGACAGTCTTTCATCTGGCCGTGGGACATTGTGGAAGTACGCATGGAACGCTTTCCTAGAATCTCCAATCTATGGCCATGGAAATGGCAGCTTTCCACTTGCCTACTTGAAGGCAGCAAGTTTACCCCCTGGTTTTTTCGCTCTTTCAGCCCATAATTTATGGCTCAATATTCTTGTTGAATATGGGCTGATCGGATTTGTGTTGTTCAATTTTATTCTGATCCTTTTCATTTTGCAGATAAAAAATTATCTTTTAATCCGGGATACAGCCAGAATTGACATTCCAGATGCTTACATAGCTGGTATATTAGCTTTCATTAGCCATCATCTAGTTGACTCAATGTTATGGGTTGCAAACTATCTCGCTTCCGTGTTAATTATCATTACCCTAATGGTCTTCTACGCCTTTCCCTTACGGGAGCTAAAAATCTCACGAAAATTCTACTTTGTACTTATCCTGAGTTTCTTGATCCCATCTTTGCTATGCGCGTTTTTGGTATCCCGTACGGTTGTTCCAGCAGCCAACTATTCAAAAATTGCGAAATTATCTCAGAGCGAAAACCTATTCCAATTTCAAAACGAAATTTGTGGGCTTGCCAACCGATTTGAACGCAATGCGCTTTATCAATTCCAGTGCAGTTTGACCTATGTGGATCAATTGGCTGATAATTTATCCAATCCAATTGATCAGTCCAAATTAAGAAAAGCTCTGGAATATCAGCTCCGCGGCTATTCAATTGATCCTTACTGGCCAATTCAAAAAGCAAATTTAGCAGCTTTATATTGGTTGGCAAAGGGCAATGACGATTCTTTGACTTATATCCGCCAGGCAGCTAAAGAAGCTCCCCGTAATTCGATGATCTGGTTAAATCTTGGTTGGATGGAAGAAAAAGCCGGACATCAAGAGGCTGCCTTGGAGGCATATGAGCATGTTATTAGATTGAATCCGCTTCTCTTGAATAGTGTCTACTTTCAAAAACCCTCGGTTTATTATGAAATGTCTACTAGGTTGAGGAGTTGGATGATAGCAGAGAAGCAATGGGATTCATGGTACGAAATAGAAATTGTTGACAAGGATTTTTTACGGGGAGTGATGGCTTTATCTCTTGGTGAGACTGAGATTGCATTAAGAAATTTTGAAACATCCTCCTATAATTATAAGCCCAAGCGAGTGGAATTTTACGTTTATTATGCCTATGCTATAGAAACAGGCAAGCACAATGCTGCCTTCACAATAGCTCGAGACATTGCATTATATGATTCAAGAGGCATTCAGACACTTGAAGATCCGCTTCTGCTCTCAATCCTCGGCTCAATTTTACGGTCAAACGGACAGATGGATGAAGCTTATCGCCTATTCCGTAGGTCCTATGAGAGACAAAATCAGCTAAGTGACCTCTTATATTACCAGACTATTCATGGACAACAAGCAATCCTTAATGATATTTCGCCGCTGCTCATTCGCTCATTTTACATTCTGACAGATACTCAAGATGATTGGGAGTGGTTCGTGCAACAAGCGCAACAGAGAGAAGACGAATTAACAGCAAACAGGATTCTCAGATGGAAGAACCAATTAAACGGCTTAGATAGACTGCTAGTCGAAAGATAAGTTATCTCCTTCAGAATAAAACGAACTAAACATTCTCCTTACCTAAATTTATCCCTACGGAGCCTGCTTATCAATTCATAACAAAGCAAAGCCGAGGCGATCAGAGAAAAGGTCAGCCAGGCGGAGTCGTTCTGGTAAGCAAAAAGAACCGTCAACCAGCCCGGCAGCGAAGCCAGAACGGCAACCGTTTGCCTGTTTCGCTATTTATCAATGATGGGAATTAGCTGGATTAGATCGTAATCATGAACGAGAGAGCTAATCAGAAAATACCCCACTAATCATGCTTCGTTGAGAAAAGGGTTGACCTCCTCCGGTTCCAACTATTGTGATAAAGAACCGCCAGAGCCAGCGGTAGCCAAAAGAACCAGACTTCATTGTGAGTGAAAACTCGTTGCAAATACGTCAACAGATTGATCGCAAACAGGGATAGAATCATCCACTTCGTGTAGTGCGGTGGAAGTTCCTTCATGACCCCCCATTCAATCAGCCGAAAAGTGGGGATGAGCAACATGATCTGGTCATAGCTCCAGCCCAGCGGCGAGAGGACCATCCCGCCCAACAGGGTAACATCCACAATCGTTCGCAAAGTTATCTGTTTGAGAATTATCTTGAGGGCTAGAAAGCTCACCAACCCCACAAGCCAAATCCAGCGGCTGAGACGAGTCTCGCCGAGAGCAATCAGCAGCCCCGCTAAAGTGGGAGTCAAGCGCAACGAATTGAACCCCGAAAAAGCTAGGTGACAAAGCGACCTCAACCAGTCTGGGTAAAGATAGAAAAGCAACAGAAAAGACAACAACAGAGCAAGAAAGAATCCTCTCAGCCTTCGCCACTCTCTTTTTTGAACTCCATCCAGCAGGATGACAGGTAAGGTAATTAATACCAGATGAGGTTTAACGGTGGTAAGGATCAGCGAAAAGCCAGCCAGAAACGGTTTCTGCTGTTCTTCCAAATAGAGAAAGAGTGAAAGACCAAGCAAAACGAGGCAATTCACCTGCCCGAAGAGCAAGGAAACCAGGGTCATGGAAAAACTAAATGTAATTAGGAGCGGCAACCAGCGGTACTTATCTTCATTACGCCATAACAAGAGCGAACTAATAAAGAGGATGCTGATATGAATCAGCAACCACATCTTTACCGCCTGTTGAAAGGGCAAAAACGTCAGGGGTAGAAGGAAGAGATGCCCGGTGGGGAAAAACCAGGCTTGCATCGCGTAATTTTCTTGCCAGCCGGTTAAAGCGCGCTCAATGGCATCTATCTGCTGCAAGTCGCTAAAATCTTTGCCCCGCGCCAATAAATAGGCTGCGCTCCAATAAGGTCGAAAATCAACTGCACCCAGGCTGGCAGGAAGCGATGCATGCCAGATGATTACAATGATTGCTGAGATCAAGAGCATCAAGACAAAAGCCGAGAACAACGCTCTCAGTTTCATGCTAACCGTTTTTGAATTGCATTTGTGAATAAACAAGCCAAATCTTCACTCCAGCCCCATAACCGCTGTGTCCAACTATCTGGATTCTACCATGTCGCCAACGGCTTAGCACAAATGCGGCGGATTGATGCGGATTCCCAGTCGTTTTCCTGTGTATCTTGTTTCGAATGGGTATATCCTTCGTACGGTAAACCGTTTGGGATTTGGGATGCTCTTAGCTAGAAACAGGAGAGGACGTGATAGAATCACCTGAAATAGGACGATGGTCAAAGATACTTCCTTATCGGTAAAGCGATTGACGAAACCTCAGAAACAAGGTTAGTCTTCGGTTGGGGTTTTGCAGTGCAGATTAACTGCTGAACACGTGCTACGCTCTCGAAATTCGTATCTTATTTTCTTAATTTTTCTCTCTGGAAGCGGCTTACTGATCTGGTTGCTATCCATAGTGTTGCCGATCAGACTGATTGACTTTGAGCACTATCTGCTCGCAACCAGGATGATTTTCCAGCGTCAGAACCCCTATGGGGTTGTGGAGTTCTTTGCCCCGCCCTGGCTGGCGCTTTTAACCGTTCCTCTTTCCCGCCTGCCCGTTAAAGTTGCCAGCGCCATCTGGCTGCTTTGCCTCCTTGGCGCTACCGCGGCAGCGGTATTGATCTCCTTACAATGGACAAGACAAACATCTGGGATGCGCCCGTTAATCTTTACCGCCCTTTTCCCTACCCTCATGCCGCCGGTTTTGTATGGTTACGTTACCGGGCAAATTACGCCGTTGATCAATGCGCTGCTGATCGTCTCAGCCTGGAGAATCTCCTCTCAGGCTCAGTTGGGGGTGGCTGCCTTTGGACTGCTCTTTGCCAGCCTCAAACCTCATGTGGTTTTGTTACCAGCAACGCTTTGCTTGCTCGAAGCCATCCGTAAGCAGCAATGGCGGCTGATCCTGGCTGTTCTTGTTGGCTTTACCACTCTGGTAGGGCTTGCCTTCCTCTGGCGAGCTGACTGGCTGTCGTCCTTGCTCAATGCCTGGCTTGAAGGCAATTATAAAGGGGGCAAGCCGGGATTGGTTTCCCCTGGTTACGTCGGTTTGAGTGAGTTAGGGATTCCGCCCTTTACCTTTGCTCCGCTGGTTATCTATTTCCTCTGGCAATGGTGGAAGGCCGGTTTGCAGCCTCACGTGTTTGCCCTGGCGTTGACCGTGGGATTGTTGATCGTTGATAATGTATCTTTTATTCAGGAATTTCGCACAAAATCCGGGTTATGAAGCTCGCTTCAAGGTGGTGGGACAATGGTTATAACTTTGACGCTAAATACAAATCGAATGCTCATCCTAGTGGATGGAGCTACGTAAAATAGCGCTAAAACGATGGAGCTGTGGTGTCTATATTTCATGCTAATCTTGAAAGATTTAGTATGGAATTTCCTGAACGAAAGATACAGTACCTGATCGTTCCTTATAGCCGCAGTTATGACCTGGTCGTGCTGATTTTTCCTTTCATTGTTCTGGCGAATATGCCCCAAACGCGCGATCGCTGGCTCTTTGCGCTGGCATTGTTCAGTTTCTTTTTGCTGCCGTTGACCTCTCTCTCTGTAACTACTCCCCTGATTTTCGTTATCTTATTATTACTCAAGTCCAAAAAACGTCTTCCTCCGCAGGATGATTTAAAATAAGGGTAAGCTTATCTCTCGGATTTCAAGCGGATCGCGCGCCGGACTGCACTCACACAACGCGTTGAACATGTGATGATTCTCTTGCTACTGTGTTTCGGCATGTGCTTGTCTTTCGGCCAGGCAGGTGAATTTCGAC
>Ga0197142_1002088_pt1 | contig 17754 bp, 11 predicted proteins | sample GBS60_MetaG_FD_148614 | JGI IMG/M metagenome (GOLD analysis project Ga0197142, IMG submission 148614) | Sediment microbial communities from Great Boiling Springs, Gerlach, Nevada, United States - GBS 60_MetaG | ecosystem: Environmental > Aquatic > Thermal springs > Hot (42-90C) > Sediment...
GGCCCGGTTCGGGGAGAAACTGAGCGGCGGTTCCCACCACCCCGAGTGGACCCGGGGCTCCTGGGAGGAGTTCACCCTCGAAATCCGCCACCCGGACCTCCGGGGGCGAAACCTCGCCGAGGCGGCCCACTGCGCCCGGCTCATCACCCTGGCCTACCGCTCCCACCAGGGCGGCGGCATCTGGCTTACCTACCCCCCCGCATGAGGCGGCGCCCCGACCTGCACCTGGTGGCCGGGGCGGTGGGCTCCCTGGTGCTGGCTTTCCTCCTCTATCGCCTGGGCTGGTCCGAGGTGCTTTCGGAGCTGCGCCGGGTGGGCTGGGGCTGGCTCCCCATCCTGGGGCAGGAAATCCTCCCCATCCTGGCCAACACCCTGGGCTGGCACTACGCCTTCCTCCAGGAGGAGCGCCGGGTGCCCTTCGGGCGTCTCCTGCGCCTGCGGCTGGCGGGGGACGGGTTCAATTACCTCATCCCCAGCGCCACCCTGGCGGGGGAGCTCCTGAGGATTCAGCTGCTGCGCCGGGAGATGGCCCTGGCGGCCTCCGCCGCTTCGGTCACCGTGGCCAAGTTCACCCAGATGCTGGGGCAGGCCCTGTTCATTGGCCTGGGGCTTATGATCGCGGCGCCCTTCGCCCCCCTCCGGGAGGGGCTGTTGCCGGTGGTGTGGGCCCTGCTTCTGGGAACCCTGGCATGCCTGGGGATGGTGCTGGCGGGGCTGTGGTGGGGCCTGTTCTCCCGCCTCACCGGCCTGCTCCTCCGCTGGCTCCCCCAGCGCTTCCGGGGCTTCCTGCCGGTGGACCAGGCGGCGGAGCTGGACCGGGAGATCGCCGGATTTCTCACCCAGGATCAGCCCTCCTTCTGGCTATCGGTCCTGCTTTTCGGCCTGGCCTGGGGACTGGGGACGGTGGAGGTGCTCCTCATCTGCCATTTCCTGGGCGTGCCGGTGACTTTGGCCACTGCGGTGACCATTGAGACCCTGAGCGTCTTCATGGACGGGGTGCTCTTCTTTGTGCCCGGGAAATTGGGCACCCAGGAAGGCGGCAAGGTGCTCATCTTCCTCAGCCTGGGGCTTTCCCCGGTCTCCGGCCTGGCCTTCGGCCTCATCCGGCGCCTGAGGGAGCTCACCTGGGCCGGTCTGGGGATCGCCTGCCTCCTGACCTTCCGGGAAGAGAGCCCCCGCTGACTCCCGCCCTCCCCGCCCGGAAAGAAAAAACCAGGGGCCTCCCGGGTCTGTTTCCCGGCCCCGGTCCGGTCGAGCCCCCGCAGCCGTCGGCCGGGGGAGGGCCTTACCGCTCCCGCCGGCCCTGGATGAACTCCTCCACCCGGCGGGCGGCTTCGTCATCGGGCATGGGTTCGGGGGGGTGTTTCATGGTGTAGGCGGAGATGCTGGTGAGGGGGCCGGCGATGCCCCGGTCCCGGGCCAGCTTGGCGCAGCGCACCGCGTCGATCATGCAGCCGCCGCTGTTGGGGGAGTCCTCCACCGACAGGCGCATCTCCAGGTGCATGGGGAAGCCGCCGAACCCCCGGGCCTCCAGGCGCAGGAAGGCCACCTTGTTGTCCTTCTGCCAGGGCACGTAATCGGAGGGGCCCACGTGCAGGTTGTTGGGCTCAAAATCCGGGGGCAGAAGGGAGCTCACCGCCTCGGTCTTGGAGCGCTTTTTGGTGGCCAGCCGGTCCCGGTTCAGCATGTTGAGGAAGTCGGTGTTGCCCCCCACGTTGAGCTGGTAGGAGCGGTCCACGGTCAGGCCCCGCTTCTGGAAGAGCTGCACCAGGGTGCGGTGCAGAATGGTGGCCCCCAGCTGGCTCTTGACGTCGTCCCCCACCACCGGGATGCCGGCGGCGGTGAAGCGGGCGGCCCAGCCGGGATCGGAGACGATGAAGGTGGGCATGCAGTTGATGAAGCTGACCCCGGCCTCCAGGCAGCACTGGGCGTAATAGCGGGCTGCCTCCTCGGAGCCCACCGGCATGTAGTTCAGCAGCACCTCGGCGCCGGTATCCTTCAGCACTTGCGCCACGTCCACCGGCGGGGCCTGGGCCACCACAAAGGTCTGCTCCGGGGGGTAGTGGGCCATGTGGGGGGAGACCCCGTCCAGCACCGGGGCCATCTGCACCGGCACCGGGATCTCCGGCACCTCGTCAATGATGCGGTAACAGCAGTTGGGCGGGGCGAAGATGGCTTCCGACACCGGCCGCCCCACCTTGCGGGCGTCAATGTCAAAGGCGGCCACCACTTCCAGATCCGCCGGTCCGTAGCCGCCGATGTCCGGGTGCATGAGCCCCGGGGGCCAGGCTTCTGGAGTTCCCAGACGTCGGTAATACTCAATCCCCTGCACCAAGGCGCTGGCGCAGTTTCCCACTCCTGCGAGCGCAATCCTGATCTTTCCCACGTCCCCGTCTTCTCACCCACAAAATGAGCCGGCCGCGCCACTTCCGGCCGGTCCACGGCATTCTCCAATCATACCCAAAAAATTTCCACATGCAAATCTTATTGTCACTGTGGACGTCAGGAAAAGGGGAGGGGGAAGGGTGCCCGGAAAGGCCGCCCGCACCCCTCCGGCGGACGGTCGGGAGGGCGTCGGTCTCTGGGCTCAGGGGAAAAGGGGTCGGCCCCGGCCGCAGAGCCCCGGGGGGTCAGGCGGGAACCTCCATCACCTCCACCACCCCGGGGGGCGCCGCGCCGCAGGGGCATCTCCCGGCGGTTTTCCCGGCTTGGGACTGAATCTGCCGCAGGATCCGGGCCAGAGCCTGGAAACGGCCGCCGCTCAGTTGTGCCAACTCCCGCACCAGGGCGAAGGCTTTCAGATTCCAGGCCGCGGCCCGTCTCTCCGCCTCGGCCCGGGTGCGGCGATACGGCTGCCCCAGGGCCCGGGCCACCCGGCGCACGGCGGCGGGCAGGGGTTCCGGCCACTGGAGGTAATCCGCCGCCTCCAGGGCGAAGGCGGCCGCGGGGAGCGGCCGGTCCGGACGGCTGAGGAGAATGACCGGGACCGGGGGCGTGCGCCTCAGGGCGAGGCGGGCGAGGGCCAGGCCCTCCGGACGGCTGCCGTCCGCCTCCACCAGGAGCAGATCGAAGCTCTGGCGGGCCAGCGCTTTCCGGGCCTGGGCGGGGCTGGGCTGGTAATGCACCCGGTAGCCCTGGGTGCCAAGGGCCCCCAGCAGTGACTCAAACCCCGGGGAGGCGGCCGCCAGAATCCGGGGGGCGGCCCCCCTTTCAGAGGGTGCGGGGTGTGTGGTCTCGCCTCTTCGCCGCAGCGGGCTCATGGGACTCCTCCTGAGGGGCCGGCCGGAGGCGCCGGTTCCGGGCCGGGCCCTCACATCTCCAGGTGAGGTTACCTGGTGGCTCTGGCTTCCGCTATCCGTACATGTGTCCAAAATCCCCATAGGGAAAAATACTTATATCCGCCAGAGAGTGAGGTTTTGGGAAAAAAATCCGGTCGGTTCAGATGGCCTCCCCCTCTGTGAGGCCCGGGGGGATATAGACCTCCCCTGCCATGACCCGGCGGATGGCCTCGATGAGCTCGGCATCCGTATCCTCCTTGAGGAGATAGCCGTCGGCCCCGGCCTCCAGGGCCTCCTGAAGATACGCCGGAGAGCGGTGCATGGTGAGGATGAGCACCTTGATCTCCGGGCAGAGCTCCTTGACCCGGCGGGTGGCCTCCAGGCCGGACATCCGGGTCATGGTGATGTCCATGAGGATCACATGGGGCCGGCAATACTTCAGGATTTCCAGGAGGGCGGCGCCGTCCTCCACCTCACCCACGACCTTGAGTCCGTCGGTGCTCTCCAGGCACTGCTTCACCATGCTCCGGAAGAGCCCGTGATCCTCCGCCAGTACGATGAGGCAGGGGCAGGGGCGCAGCAGCTCCCCGAGAAGCGTGGGGGAATCGTCGATGGTGGACATGTGAGCTCTCCCGGGGTTGCCGCCCCGCCTCCGGATATTCCCGCCGGAGGCTCAGGTGATTCATCCGGGCCTCACCGCCGCCGACCCCTCCCGCCAGAAGGGCGGGAGGGTGAGGGCCTTTGGTCCCCCGGCCCGCCGCGCTCCGACACCTGCTGCGACGCCTTCACTGTACCCCAAGGGTCGGCGCCGGTCCATGATCAGGAATGACCATTTGGGGGAGGTAAAAAGTACTTATGGAACGTGGCCCGGGCAGGAGGCCGCCGGCAGGGCGGGGCCGGGAAGACCTGCCGGGCCGCAGGAACGGCGGGCTTCGGCCCCGGGGTCCGGAGCCGGGGAAGAGGTTCCTTCCGGCTCCCCACCGCCGCCGGTCAAGAGGTCAGCCGGTAAGGCCCTTTTCCACCGCGTAGCGCACCAGGTCGGTGATGCGTTTCAACCGCAGCTTGCGCAGGATGTTGGCCCGGTGGTTGTGCACGGTGCGCGGGCTGATGAACAGCAGATCGGCGATCTCCTTGCTGGATCTGCCTTCGGCGATGAGCTTCAGCACCTGCTTTTCCCGCAGGGTCAGCACCTCCTCGACCCCGCCGCCACGGCCCTGGTATTCATCCGCCAGCATCTCCTGCATCTCCGGGGCTATTCGGGGGGAGAAATATTTTTTCCCCTGCCGCAGGGCCTGGACCGCGGCCTCAAGCTCCTCCACCGCATCCTCCTTGACCAGGAAGCCGGCGACCCCGGCCTTGAGGGCGTGGTACAGATATTCCCGCTCCTTGTGCATGGTGAGCACCAGGACCTTGGCGGCGGGACAGGCGGATTTGAGCTCATAGAGGGCCTCCACCCCCCGCAGGCGGGGCATGGAGAGGTCCAGCACCACCAGGTGGGGGGTGACCCGCTGCAGGAGCTTAAGGAGCTCCAGGCCGTCGCCGGCCTCCCCCACCACCTCCACCCCGGGAATCTTCTCCAGCAGGCGTCGCACGCCTTGACGGAACATGGCATGATCATCGGCCAAAAGGACCCGGAAGGGCCTCATGGGACCGTCTCCTCCTTCCAGGTGAGGGGCAGGCGGAAACGGAGGCAGGTGCCCTTTCCCGGCGCACTGTGGATCTCCAGGGTGCCGCCCAGGGCGCGCAGGCGCTCGGCCATGGCGGCCAGGCCCAGACCCGGGATGGGGCGGGAGGTGGTGGTCCCGGCAGGGTCAAAGCCCCGGCCGTTGTCCTGGATCTCCCCCACCAGTTCCCCCGCCTCGGCCGTCAGGCGGAGGCGCACCCGGGAGGCCTGGGCATGCCTGGCGATGTTGGTGAGGGCCTCCTGAAAAAGGCGGTAGAGGTTGATGTGGGCCGCAGGGGAAAGGAGATGATCCACCGCCTCCAGCCGGGTCTCCAGGGCCAGGTCCCGGTGGTGCTCCCGGAACTCCTCCCCCAGATGGCGCAGGGCGGCACTCAGGCCCAGATCCTCCAGGAGGGCGGGGCTGAGATTCCGGGAGAGGCGCCGGATGTTTTCCACCAGGGCGTCCAGGTACCCCAAAGAGCGGCGGCATTCCTCCGCCTCCGGGCCGGTGAGGCGCCGGGCCAGGGACTGGAGCTGCAGCTTGAGGACCAGGAGGGATTGGCCCACCTCATCGTGCAGCTCCCGGGAGAGGCGGCGGCGCTCCTCCTCCTGGGCGGTGAGGAGGCGGGAGGTGAGGTGCCGCAGCTGCTCCTCCGCCTCCTTCAGGGCCGTGATATCCCGGGCAATGGTGGAGTAAAACTGCTCCCGGCCGCCGGGGTCCCGATGCACCAGGATCACCTGGGAGAGGGGGATCTCCCGGCCGTCCCGGGTCAATAGAGCGGTCTCCCCCTGCCAGACGCCCCGGGCGCGGGCCGCGGGCAGGCCCTCCTCCAGGACCTTTTTCCGGGCCCAGGCCGGGTGACAGTCCGAAATCTCCAGCCCCTCCAGGTCCTCCCCGGGGAGGAGCCCCAACATCCGGCGGCCGGCCTCGTTGATATACAGCACCCGGCCGGAGGTGTCGCTGATGCCCACAAAATCCGGGGTGGCCTCCAGGATGGCGGTGAGGCGGCGCTGGGTCTCCTGGGCCCGCACCTCCGCGGTGACGTCCTGCAGGGAAAACACCAGAAAATCCACCTCCCCCGCCTCATCCAGGATGGGGGCCAGAATCCAGTCCCAATAGGTCACCCCCAACTCCGGCCGGTCCGGAAACACGAAGGGCTTGGCCTTGGCCACATAGGGGGTCTTGCTGTGCACCACCCCGGCGAAGATGGCTTCATTTTCGGGGTGGGGGTATAACTCAAAGTGATTGCGGCCTGCAAAGGCCCCCACCGGCTTCCCGCAGACCCGGGCATAAGCCTCGTTCACCCGCAGGAAATTGAACTCCCGGTCCAGGAAGACCAAGGGCGTCAGGGTGTGCTCAAAAAAGGCCTCCAGGATGCGGGACTTCTCCCGCAGGGCGTCCTCGGCCCGTTTGCGGGCGGTGATGTCGATGCCCATCTCCAGGACCAGGGGGGAGCCGTCCACATCGGAGAAGGGATAGTCGTAAATCTGGTAGGTATGGCCGTCGGGGGCGGTCCATTCCCAGACCAGGGGCGTGCCGGTTTGGAAGACCCGGGCGGCGGGGCACTCCCGGCAGGGCTCTTTCCGGCCCCAGAGGATTTCATGGCAGGTCCGGCCCCGGGGCTCCCCGAAGTGCTCCCGGAAATAGCGGTTGGCAAAGACCACCCGATAATCGGGGCGCTGCAGAAAGATGTAGGCCGGCAGGTGGTCCAGAAGTTCAAAGAGGCGGCGGCGTTCCCGGTCCGCTGCGGCCTGGGCCTGGCGCAGGTCGGTGATGTCCTGGCCCACCACCACGATTTCCGCCGGCCGGCCGGCCGCGTCCCGCACCAGGTTGGCATTCCAGAGAAACACCCGCCGGCCGCCGTCCTTCCGGAGCAGGGGCATCTCCACCCCCCGGAGAACCTCGCCGGCGAGCACCCGGGCCAGCTCCTCCCGGGCAAAGGCCAGATGTTCCGGCGGCACCAGCAGGGAAAAGACATCCTGGCCGAGGACCTCCTCCCGCCGCCAGCCGCTGAGGCGCTCCGCCTCCTCGTTGAATTCCAGGATGCGGCCGGTGGGGCCCAGGGTCATGACGAAGCTGGCTGCGGCCTGAAACAGGGCCTGGTAGCGGGCCGCGGTTTCCTTAAGCCGCACCTCGGCCTGCCGGCGCTGCTCCATCTCCTGCTTCAGCCAGGCGACGGCGGCCTCCAGTTCGGCGGTGCGGGCCGCCACCCGCTCCTGGAGGAGGTGTTCCTCCTGCTTCAGGAGGGTGATGTCCTCGGCCAGGACAAAGAACCCGTGGAGGGTGCCGTCTTCTCCCTGATGGGGGCGGTAGCGCACCTGAAAGTACCGGGGGACCATATCCGGCCCTGACTGCAGGATCTGGAAGTCCACCGCCTCTCCCGCCAGGGCCCGGCGGAGGTGAGGCTCCACCTGCCGATACCAGTCGACCCCCAGGATCTCCGCCACCGGGCGCCCCAGGATCTCCGCCGGGGTTTTGCCCAGATAGCCGGCCAGGGCGCGGTTCACCAGGCGGTAGTGCTGCTCCCGGTCCACATAGGCGATGAAGGCCGGCAGGCTGTCGGCCATAAGGGCCAGCATCTCCTGGCGGTGCCGCAATTCCTCCTGCTGACGGCTTCGGGCCAGGGCGATGGCCGCCAGCTCGGCGAAGGCCTCGGCCAGGCGGCAGTCCGCCGGGGTGAACCCCCCGGGTTTGTTGGCCAGCCCCAGAAGGCCCACGGTGCGGCCGCCGTCCAGGAGCGGGGCGAACAGGACGTTGTCCAGCTCCACATGGCCGGGGGGGAGGAAGAGGCGGTGTCCGCTCCCGGAGAAGTGATTGTCATAGACGGCCCGGCTGGAGGCATAGGCTTCCGCCCGCAGGCCCCGGATGGGCATGGGCAGGGAGGGGTCCACCGTGCAGGGGCGGCCGCCGGCTTCCAGGAACACGGGCTCGTTGGCGCTGCCGTCCGGGGTGGTGAGGGAGATATAGCCGCCTTCCGCGCCCAAAAGCTCCCGGCAGTGCTGGAAGATGGTGCGGGCCACCTCTGCAAAGGTGTCCTGGCGCAAAATGGCCCGGGCCGCGGCCAACAGCCCCGCCAGTTCCGGCTCCCCCAAGGCGGGAAGGGAATGGCTCGGGGGCACGGTTTTGGGAGGCTCCATGGGGACGCGCCAGGGTCAGGGACCGGTCCCGGAAAAACCGTCTCTGCCCCTCAGGATGTCAAGCCGGGATTTTGGGAAGATTTGGATACACCATAACAAATTCCGGCCGGGAAATCAAAAAGGAGGGGACACCGGGCCCTGAAATAAAGGGAAGCCGGGGGCAGCAGGAGAGGGGCTGGCTATCCTTCCCCGGGGGATCTCCTGGCGGCCTCGGGCCTCCTCGTCCTCCGGTTCGGTCAGGCCTGCAGGCCTTGGGCTTCCCGCCCCGAGGCTCTCCCCGCCCCTCCTGCCCCCTCCCCCCTCTCCTTTCCCCACCGGCCCCGGATTCCATACGGCCCGACGGCTCACGGCATGGCCCCGCTCCCCGGAGGCGGGGACTTGCGGGCCGGCTCTCCAGAGGGCCCTGATTCGGTGGAGTAATGTTACCGCCGGGGTCAACCCCCGGGGGGCCACCGGGTCCGGGGGGCCGCCCTGGCTTCCTCAGGGCCGGGCGGCGGAGCCTTCCGGGTTCCTGGGGCGGGGGCTCTTGCCGACGACCTTTTTCAGGTGGAGGCGCACCCCCTGATTGGTGAGGTGTTCCTCGGTGAGGAGCCGCTTGATGGTGTCGATGATGTCCAGGTCCGCCGCGGTGTATTCCCGGCGCTTTGTAGGGGTGCGCTCGGGTTTCAGAAATTCCGGGAAGCATTTTTCCCAATACCGCAGGGTGGATTTGCGGACGCCCGTCAGTTTGGACACCTGGTCGATGTTGAGCAGGATCTGTCGCCCGGTCAGGTCCATGACTCTACCTTCCTGGAGCATCATGAAAACGGGGGAGAGCCTGAGCCTCCTGCACTCCTTTTCGAACTCTGGCGCAATTCTCTTTAATTTTGGGGAAGTGGGGGATAAGGCGGTGCGTTTCTGACCCTTATCCAATCCGGCAAAAATTCCCGGATTTTGTGGTATGGTGGGCCGGAGGTGAAGTGCACAGGAGGGGGCACAATGAGCATTACAGGGAGCCGCTTACGTTGCCGGGAGATGGCCTGGGGAATGCTTCTCCTTCTCACCGTGGCCGTGGGGCCCTTGGCCGCAGGGGAGAAGCCGGAAAAGGAGGCCTGGAGCACCGCCTTTGACCCCGCCCGGGAATTCACCCTCCTTCGCATCGAGCCGGATGCGGTGCGGGAGGAGGTGCGCCTAGTCTTCAGCCATCCGGTCCCCAGGGAGGTGCTGCAGGCGCACCTGAAGTTTCTGCCCCGTCTGAAGGTGGACTGGGACGCCTCCCGCCTGAGTCCGGAGGGGGTCCTCACCCTCAAAGGCAGATTCCGCTACGGCCGGGGCTATGTGGTGCATCTGCCCGAGGACCTGGAGGTCATGGGGCGCCGCTACCGGCCCACCCTCACCCGCTTCGTTCTCCCCGACCGGCCGGCCTTCCTCAAGTGGGTGGAGGACAAAAGCGTCCTGGAGCGGCGGAGCCGCCAGCTGGTGCATGTGCAGGCGGAAAATACCGGCCCCCTGGTGGTGGAGGCCCTGACGGTGCCCCCCCTCCTGTTGCCCCGGGTCCTGGCGGCCCAGGAGCGCAACCTGCCCCCGGCCCGGCTTAAGGAGGAACTTGCCGCGGCCCTGAAGGAGCTCACCCCCCACCTTCAGGGACGGCGCCCCTACGCCGCCTTTCTGGCCGAGCCGGTGGCGGAGCACCAGCTTTTCGGGGTCACCCTGGAGAAAAACCGCCTCCAGGCGGTCTCCCTGCCCCTCACCTTCCGGCGGCAGCGGGAGGAAGGGGGGGTGGTGTATGTTATGGTGAGGGGCGAGGGGACGCAGGCCGCCACCCCCGCCCGTCTCCTGCGCCTCACCGACCTGGGCCTGACCTACAAGCGGGGGCAGGAGGCCCTGCTCCTCTGGGCTGCCTCCCTGGGGGAGGGCCGCCCCATGGCCGGCGTGCAGGTGCTGGCCTGCACCCGGGACTTTCAGGTCTTCCCCCTGGGGGAGACGGGCCCGGACGGCACCCTGCTCTTAACCCCCCGGGAGCTGAGCGGCCTGAACCTCGCCCGGATCGGGGGCGTCACGGCGGTGAGCCGCCGGGTGGAGCCCGCCGAGGTGGCCTTCCTGCTGGCCGGAAAGGGCCGGGACTGCACCTATGTGGAAATCCCTTCCGAGGGGCATCTGAAGCCCTCCGTCTGGCACCAGCCGGGCCCCGCCTTCCCGCCCCCCCGGCGGGGGCAGGTCTTCACCGAGCGGGGGGTCTATCAGCCCGGGGACACGGTCTATTTCAAAGGCACGGTGCGGGAGTGGCGGGAGGGGCGCATCCAGGCGCCGGCGGGGGACCGGGCCGCCTTTATGGTGACCAACTCCAAGGGGGAGGTCATCCTGGAGCAGGAGATCCCCCTGTCGGAGTTCGGCACCGCCGCGGGGGAGCTCCTCCTTCCCCGTCACAGCCCCCTGGGCACCTATACCCTGAGCATGCGCTTCGGCCCGGGGACGGCGGAAACCGCCCCGGGGGAGGAAAACGGGGAGGAGGAGGCGGAGCGCCGCCCCCCCGAAGAGTTGAAGACCACCTTTGAGGTGCAGGAATTCACCCCGCCCCGGCATTTCGCGGAACTGGCTTTCTTCCGGCTGAAAAAACCCCTGCCGGAGTACGTGGGACCGGCCCGGGAGGGGGAATTTGTCCGGATCACCATCTCCGGCGGCTATTATGCCGGCGGGCCGGTGAAAAACGGCCAGGTGCGCTGGAAGATCTCCCGCAGCAAAACCTCCTTCCCGGTGGCCGACCGGCCGGGGTTTGTCTTCGGCTGCCAGGAAGGCAGACGGGAGGAGCTTATTGAGGCCGGCCAGACCCTCCTGGACGAGCAGGGCCGGGCCGAGATCCTCTTCCCCCTGGAGGAGGCGGTCCTCATCGGACGCCAGGGGCTCCTGGTGACGGCCACGGTTTTGGATTTTGACGGCCGAGCCGCCTCCACCAGCCAGACCTTCCAGGTGGAGCCCGAGGTGCTTCTGGGTCTCAGCCCGCCGGCCGGCCCGGTGCGGGTGGGGGAGGAGCTCCGGATCCGGGTGCTGGCCCTGCGCCAGGGCAAGCCCCTGAAAGAGGCGGAGCTGACCGCCGAGATTCTCCTGGAGGGCTGGAGCTATGTGGCCAAACGCAATGAGGAGGGCGATCTCTACTTCGACGAGCAGCCGGTGTGGCGCCGGGCAGGCAGCCAGCGCCTGCGCCTGACCAGAGGCGAGGCCCTGTTCAGCGCCAGCCTGGCCCAGGGCGGGCAGCATCTGGTCTCCGTCAGTTATCGGGATCAGGCGGGCCGCACCTTTGCCGCCGCCCTCCCGGTGTCGGTGGAGTGGGGCTTTGAGGAGGAGGCCCGCCGCCGGCGTCTGCGGCCCTACCAGCCCCTGATGCTCTCCGCCGACCGGGCCGCCTATGAGCCCGGCCAGACGGCGCGGCTGGCCGTGAGCGCCTCCCGGCCGGTGAGCCACTATCTCCTCACCCTGGAGCGCCAGGGGCTCTTCTCCCACCGGGTGGTGCCTGCCACCGGGCCCGCCCAGGTGATCGAGGTCCCCATCACCAGGGATTATGCCCCCAATGTGTATGTCTCCGTGCTGGGGCTCAGCCCCCGGGGAGAATTCCCCCTGTACTCCGGCCGCTATGACGCCGAGGCCCCGGGCTGCCTCTGGGCCACCCTGAACCTGCCGGTGCGGCTCACAGTGGAGGGGCTTGCGGTGGCCATCGCGCCGGAGCGGGCCGAGCTCACGGCCGGGCCCGGCCAGCCTCTCAGTCTGGATTTCCAGGTACGGGTCCCCCGGGGGGAGGGGGTGGAGGCCGAGATGGCGGTGGCCGTGGTGGATGAAGCGGTACTGGCCCTCACCGCCTTCAAGACCCCCACCCTGGAGTCCCTTTTGCGGTTCGACCTGCCCCTCTCCGTCATCACCGGGGACCTGCGGGCCCTGCTCCTGCATCAGACCCCCTTCCGGCTGGCCAAAAGCGAACCCCTGACGGGCGGGGGCGGCCTGGAGGAAGACCTGGTGGCGAAGCTCAGGAAGGACTTCAAGGCCGTGGCCTACTTTCACCCGTCGGTGCGCACCGATTCCCAGGGCCGGGCCCGGGTCTCCTTCCGCCTCCCGGACAATCTCACCACTTTCCGGGTTTACGCCGTGGTTCTGGACCGCGGGAGCCGCTTTGCCAGCGCCGAGCGGCCCCTGAGGGTGAGCAAAGACTTTTACCTGGAGCCCGGCATGCCGGGTTTCTTCACCCGGGGGGACAGCTTCCGCTTCCAGGTCAGGGCGGTGAACCAGACCCCGCAGAAAGGGGAGGTGCATTTCACCGCCTCATCCGAAGGGGATCTCCACCTCAAGGTGGAAACCCCCACTGCCCCCCTGCCGGCCCACGACAGCCGGGAGTTGTGGGTGAGCGGAGAGGCCCGCCGGAGCGGCGCGGCCTGGGCGCGCTTTGCGGCCCGGTTTTCCGGCCGGGAGGACGCCGTGGAGCTGCCGGTGCAGATCCATTCCGGGCTTCTCACCGAAACCCAGGTGCACTTCGGCTCCTTCACCGGCACCGGGGAGGTGGCGGTAGCCCTTTCCCCGGAGGTGCAACAGGATATCCAGAGCCAGAAGCTGGCCGGGGAGGTGAAGGCGGTCCTCACCCTCAGCGGTTCCCCCTTCCTGCGCCTGACCCCGGCTTTGCGGTATCTCTTCACTTACCCCTACGGCTGCGCCGAGCAGACCGCCTCCGGAGTTCTGGGACTGGCCGCCTTGCGGGGGCCGGTGCGCCAGGGGATGATGGAGATCCCCACCCCGGAGGAGCTGGACCGTTTCCTGGAAGGCGGCATCAGCCGTCTCCTCTCCCTGCAGACGGCAAACGGCGGCTTCGCCTACTGGCCCGGGCAGCGGGACTCCCACCCCATGGCCGCCCTCTATGCCACCGCCGCCCTGACGGTGGCCCGGCAGCAGGGGCTGGAGGTGCCCGGTGCCGCCCTGGGGCGGGCCCAGGATTATCTCAAGGCCCGGGTGCGGGAAGGACGCACCCCGCCGGAATACAAGGCCTTTGCCGCCTATCTCCTGGCCCTGGGGGAGGCCCTGGACCGGGGCACCTTTGCCCAGGCGGCCGCGGAGGAACCCCGGCTGGGCCGGGAAGGAAAGCTCCAGCTGATTCTGGCCGCGACTTACGCCCGGCTGAAGCCCGCCAAGGACCTGAAGGCTTCCCTCAAGCCCCTCCTCACCCGGCAGGAAGAGCGGCAGGAATGGCGGGATGAGTTCCAGGCCCGCTTCCGGAGCGCCGCTTTGGCCCTGCTGGCCGGGAAGCTCCTCCTTCCGGAGGATCCGGCGGTCAAAAACGCAGCCCTGGCCCTCCTGGGCGGCCTGGGCCGCCAGGGCTATTGGACCTCCACCAGCGATACCGGCTGGTGCCTCCTGGCCCTGGCGGAGTATTTCAAAGACGCCGCCTTCCCCCGGGAGCCGGCGGAGATCACTGTGACCCAGGCCGGGGAGCCGTCCCGGCAGCTGCGGGTGGATCCCCGCCGTTTCCGCACCCTGTCCCTGAACCCGGAGCTCCTCCTTGCCTCCCCCCGCTTCACCCTCCAGGGGCCGCCGGGGGTCACCTGGCTCTACCAGGTGGAGCTCACCCTTCCCCGGGTGGCGGCCAGCCTGCAGGGGGAATCCCAGGGCTTCCGGGTGAGAAAGAGCCTCATCCCCACCGGCGGCACCGAGGAGATCCGGGTGGGGGATCTGGTGAAGGTGCGGGTGGAGCTGGAGACGGACCACCCCCGCCTTCAGTATGTGGTGCTGGATGATCCCCTGCCCGCCGGCCTGGTGGCCATCAACACCGCCTTCAGGACCGAGGAGCCCCTCCCCGAAAGAGAAGGGGAGGAGGGTGACCGGGAGGAGGATGACTTTGACTATCTGGACCCCGCCGGCGGGGTGCGGTTCCGGCCCTCCTTCTTTGAAATCCGGCGGGACCGGGTGCTGGCCTTCCGGAACTGGATCTGGTCCGGCCTCCATGTCTTTGAATACTATGCCCGGGCGGTGTGCGAGGGGTCCTTTGTGGTGCCCGCCACCCAGGTCTCAGCCATGTACGCCCCGGGAATCAGGGGCTCCTCGCCCCAGGGGCGTCTCCTCATCAGAGGCCGCTAGGGATGACCGCCCGCCGCCGCCTCCCTCTGCTCGTGGCGGTCCTGGTCCTGGGACTGGGGGCCGCAGTCGTGGGTTTCGGGAATCCGCCCCCTTCCCCTCCCCGCCCGGGGCCCCTGGTGGTGGACCGGGAGGGCCGCATCCTGCGCCTGGTCCCGGATGCCGGGGGCCGCAAGGTGATCCTCCTTCCCCCCGGCCCCCTTCCCCTGCGGGTGGTGCAGGCCTTTGTGGCGGCGGAGGACCGGCGCTTCTGGCAGCACCCCGGCGTTGACCTCCCGGCGGTGGTCCGGGCCGCCTGGAGCAACCTTGCCGCCGGCCGGGTGGTCTCCGGGGCCTCCACTCTCACCATGCAGCTGGCCCGTCTGAATCAGCCCGGCCCCCGCACCTTTCCCCGCAAGGTGCAGGAAATGCTCATGGCCCTGCGCCTGGAGACCTCCCTTAGCAAGGAGGAGATCCTCCGGCAGTATCTCAATCAGGTGCCCCTGGGAAACAACCTGGTGGGGGTGGAGACGGCCGCCCGGGCCTATTTCGGCTGTCCGGCGGCGGAGCTCACCCCGGCCCAGGCCGCCACCCTGGCCGCCGTGGCCCGGGCCCCGGGACGCCTCAATCCGGTGCGCCCACCCGTCGCCCCTCTCCTCAGCCGGCGCCAGCGGGTCCTGCAGGCCATGGCCTCCCTGGGCTATCTCACCCCCGCAGAGCTCTCCCGGGCCCGGGAGGAGCCCCTGACTTTGGCCCCGGGCGCTCCCCATCTCCCCTTCGCGGCCCCCCACTTCGTCAATCTGGTGCTGGCCACCGCCCCCCCTCCCCCTGACGGCCTGCTGGCCACCACCCTGGACCTGGACTGGCAGCGCCAAGCCGAAGCGGTGCTCCGGGCCCACACCGCCCGCCTGCGGAAATGGGGTGCCACCCAGGCGGCGGTGGTGGTGCTGGATAACCGCCGGGGGGAGGTTCTGGCCCTGGCCGGCTCCCTCAGTTACTCCCCCGAAAATCAGGGGCTGGTCAACGGCGCCACCGCCCGCCGTTCCCCCGGCTCGGCCCTGAAGCCCTTCCTTTACACCCTGGCCCTGGATCTGGGCCTCAGCCCCGCCACCCTCCTGGAGGATGTGGTGCGGCGCTACCGCATCCCCGGAGGGGAATTTGCGCCCCTCAACTTTGACCGGGTGGCCCACGGCCCGGTGACCTTCCGGGAGGCCCTGGGGAACTCCCTCAACCTCTCCGCCGTGCGCCTCCTGGACCGGGTGGGGCCCGGCCGCTTTTACGCCACCCTAAAGAGCCTGGGGCTCATCCCCCAACCGGAGCGCGGCCCGGAACACTTCGGCCTGGGGCTGGTGGTGGGCAACCTGGAGGTGAGCCTCCTTAATCTGGCCCAGGCCTACGCCACCCTGGCCCACGGCGGCCTCTTCCGGCCGGTGCGGCTCCTCCAGGGCGCCCCCGAGCCTCCCGCCCGCCGCATCTTCTCCCCCCAGGCCGCCTGCATCGTGGCCGACATGCTCACCGACCCCCTGGCCCGGGGGCGCATCTTTGGGGCCGCTCCGGCCATGAACCCCCCCTTTCCCCTGGCCCTCAAGACCGGCACCAGCAGCCGTTACCGGGACTGCTGGGCGGTGGGCTTCACCCGGGACTACACCCTGGCCGTCTGGGCCGGGAACTTTGACGGCCGCCCCACCCGGGAGGCCAGCGGGGCCCTGGTGGCCGCCCCCATCCTGGCGGATCTGGCCGCCGCGCTCTACCGCCACCGGCCGCCGGAGTCCCTGCCCCGGCCGCCGGGGGTGGTGGCGGTGGAGATCTGCACCGTCTCCGGCCTCAGACCCGGCCCCGCCTGCCCGCACCGGGGCCGGGAGCTCTTTGTCGCCGGCACCGAACCCGCCGAGACCTGTACCTTCCACCGCCCCCGGGAGCCCTGGCACCGGCTGCCCATGCCCTACGCCGGCTGGCTGAAGGAGCGCCACCAAAAAGGGGGTGCCGGCCGCTTCCGCCTCACCGGATTTCCCGCCGACCTGGGGCGTCTCTTCCCTGCCACCCCTGGGACCCAGACTTGGCCCTCGCCAGAAAAAGTAGCAATTTCCATGCCAGAGGCGGGCGCCTCCGGAAGCGGGGTGACCATTGTCCGGCCCCTGGCGGGGGATCGGTACGTGCTGCCCCGGGGGGAGGAGGCCCTGGTCCTCACCGCCGCGGCGGAGGTGCAGGCCCCCTGGCCGGCGGTCACCTGGGTTCTCAACGGCCGGGAGCTGGCCCGGACGGGGCCGCCTTATGAGGTGGAGCTTAAGCTTTCCCGGGGCCGCCACCGCCTGGCGGCCCTGGACCCCCACGGTCTGGGCGCGGAAGTGGAGGTGGTGGTGGAGTAAAAAAATTTTAATTCTTATAAAAATTGAATTATATCCTCCAATTCCGTTAAATCGATTAGGATTCCATCTTTCTTTTTCTCATAATAAATTATTTTGGCCTCGATGGTCTCAGGCAAAAATTTCTTTTGTCGATATGAATCAGGCTTAATAGAAACAGGAATATCCCCCAAATAACCATCTATACCTTTTGCTTCATCGGCTTTTGAAGCCATTTTATAGTTTATTTTTAATAATTTAGAAACTTTTATTAAAATAGCCTCTTGAAATTTAAAACCCAAATAAGTTTTAGTTATTACTAAATCTTTGACCCAATTATATACTATTTTTTCATCAATATTTCCTATTGCCTCATCCAAGTAAATTAATATTCTACATATTTTAGCTGTCGCTTTACTAATTGCGTCAGGATATTTGGTTTGATACCATTTTTCCCAGTCCGAAAACGACGAACCGTCAAATTCTTTCATTAATTCACTCATTTGACCTACCACCTTCGGGCGGGTTCCCTGGGCATATTGATTTGCTAAATTAATAATGGATTGGACATATTTTTTAAAAATAGGCTTTTGAATTTTTAATAAATCCATAATTTCATCATATTTTATCTTTATTGTTTTTTCCATTATTTCCCCCAAGCTTGTATGAATTTATTTTTATATTTATGGCTCATTGTTAGATCGGGTGAACCTATTCCGGATTTTATTAAGTATAAATTGATAAATATTTTATTTTTTAAATAGACAAAGGCCATTGTTTTATTATTAATAACAATTTCTTCCTTAACTATCACGTTTTTACCCAAAATGAAATTCGTAAGATAATTTTTTGCTTTTTCTTTGTCAATGATTTTTACTCCCAAAAATGATATTTCATGGCCATTATCCAATAAAATTGTTTTTTCATCTATTATTTTAGTCACTTTTGGCAGTGAAGCATTTCTGTAGTCTTTTTCTATTAAATTTATTTCCGGTCGAGCGTCCGCTATCCGTGGAATATAATTGACCGCAGGCAAATCCAAAATTTTGACTTTCTGTGAGGAGATCTGAATATTCCGACAAAAAGGCAGGCGACCTTTCAGGCCCAGCTTCTCTGCGATCAGGTCCAGGCAGGCGTCGCTGATTTCATACCCCCAGGCGTTGCGGCCCAGCTCCAGGGCCACCTTCACGGTGGTGCCGCTCCCCACAAAGGGGTCCAGGACCGTGTCCCCCACGAAGGTGAACATGCGGATGAGGCGCCGGGGGAGCTC
>Ga0197142_1002089_pt1 | contig 17739 bp, 16 predicted proteins | sample GBS60_MetaG_FD_148614 | JGI IMG/M metagenome (GOLD analysis project Ga0197142, IMG submission 148614) | Sediment microbial communities from Great Boiling Springs, Gerlach, Nevada, United States - GBS 60_MetaG | ecosystem: Environmental > Aquatic > Thermal springs > Hot (42-90C) > Sediment...
ACGACCTCGTTATGTCGAAAACAAGACCTCATTTAGAAGGGATTGCGACTTGTGTATCCTACTACAGGTTGTGATGTGGATAGGTCGGAAACAAGACCTCATTTAGAAGGGATTGCGACTACAATTCAGAATAAACTCTATCCACTTCCATCTTTAAGTCGGAAACAAGACCTCATTTAGAAGGGATTGCGACTCTTCAAACGAGTCTGACCAGGTATATGCTTCGTAGGTCGGAAACAAGACCTCATTTAGAAGGGATTGTGACAAATTTTCTAAAAAGTTCTTTTACAGTTATTTTAGCCTATCGGAAACAAGACCTCATTTAGAATGGATTGCGACAGCAGCCCTTGGCTGAAGTAAGTTAGAGATTAGTGAGTTAGTGAATTAGGGAAAGAAATGATAAGTCAAAAACTAAATCACTAAATCACTAAATCACTTGCGTCTAACTCACTGCTTCAGCTGACCTCATTTAGAAGGAATTGCGACGGCATAGTGCGATAGGCTAATATACTTGTGAGAATTTTTATGCATATACTTTTGATGACTATTGGCACAGGAAAAGGGATAGAAGACGGCATCTGCTTCTCAATTAAGGATGCCAAACCTGATAGGGTTATCTTTTTTGTTACAAAAGAGGCCTTTGAGAAGAAAAAGGATGTAATAGAAGAAAGGCTTCCAGAAATCCCAAAAGACTGGATTCACCTACCAGATGAAGAGAAATTTGACGAGCTCGCCGATTTTATGTGCCAGAAGATCAGTTCTTTAAAACAACAATACCCGGATAGCGAATTCTCCATAGATAACACCTTTGGTACAAAGGCTATGACATCAGCACTCGTTGTTTCAGCTTATTATCATGATATCGATAAGATTTCATATGTAGGTGGAGTTAAAAGAGATGAGCAGGGAAAGGTGATCTCTGGCACAGAAACTATAATTAGAGGCAGGATGAATCTTTTAAGAATCAGGGATGTCTTAAAAGATGCACTCAAACTTTTTAATGAATGTATGTATATTCCTGCAAAACATTTAATTGAAAAACATGAAAACCTGATAGGTAGCGGGCTTGACCTTTCAAATAAATTAAAGGTTTTAAAAATGTTTACCGAAATGCAGATTTACAGAGAAGCTTTTAGTTTTCAGAAGGCTGGAGATGTTTTGAAAAAAATAGCAGAGGAATATCCTGAAGATGGGGCCTCTTTTACAGATATAGATATAGAGCATTTTAAAAACAACTGTCGAAAAATCTATAATACTTTTTATGAGGTTGAAAGAGATCCTGTCCATCCAAAGAGACTGGGAGAATTGATATTAAGTGCACGGCGAAGTGCAAACATTGGCAGATTTGACGATGCTGTTGCAAGACTCTATAGAGCTGTTGAGTTTATCGGACAGGTTACACTGTATAAAAAGGGACTATATAACCCTAAAGATGATAAATTCTCCCTTGATGAAAGTATTGAAGAAAAGATACCTCAGGAATTAAAAGAAGCTATCAAAAATAAAAAACCCCTTGGAGTGAGGGGCTTATATACTTATCTTTATTATCTTGGATATCCTCAGGCAATTAATGTCTGTGATCCTGAAAAGGATTTATATAATGAAAAACTTAATCTAAGAAACAAATCCATACTTGCCCATGGATTCAAACCCTTAAGGAAAGAGGATTTCGAGGAGTTTTATGAATTTGTATTGAAACTTGCAAGTGATTTTTCTCTGGATACAAAGCCTGTAATATGTGATCTGGAATTAAGACTTCCCTTCTGAATTGTAAAAGGGGCAGGTATACCTTAAAACGCCTGCCCCTCGTTGAAATCTACATATGGACAACATCGTTCACTCCTTATTTAGAGCTACTTTTATTTCCATTATTGTGGCTTTGATTTTACGAATAAGGTCTTTATTTTCATCTGGCATTTCCACAAGCCCTATAATGGCAGTAACAACCTGACCTATTGTTTCAATGTCATTTTCTTCAGTTAGAACTGGAATTTTTTTTGGTATAGTGCTTATCATTTTAAACCTCCTTATTATAAAGGTTTAGTTCCTCCAAAAGAGGATTTAGGTTTTTTGAATCACTACATTCTTAATATCCTCTACTTCCTTTTTCACTTTTTGTAGCTCCTCTTTATGCTTGATGTCGCTAATTTTTTTACCAACAAGAACTCCAACCATAGTAGCCATAGCTATGGCAGTAACAACTGGAATCATTTTTACACCTCCTTTTTTTGGTTTGGACCCTCCAAAGAAGGGTTAAACTTTTTTACGAACCATACTCTTAAGAGCTTCCACTTCTTCTTTGATCTCCTCAAGTTCCTTTTTGTGCTGGTGATCGCTTATCTTCTTGCCAATAATAGCACCTGTTATAATAGCACCAGCGACGCGAATTACCGTACCAGTTGCTATTGCTGCTATAACTGGTAGCATTTTTAAATCACCTCCTTTACTAAGGAGTTTTAACCCTTCAAAGAAGGGTTGAGCTTATTGCTCAATTTTATTGTAAACTACATAGTTTGTTTAAGCAAGTAAAGAAATAATTCTGAAATGTTGCGAAAAATATTTCTGAAATATTTCTAAAAAGGGGAGGCTAAAGCTTTTATGTTATGACGTTATCCTCTCGGCAAGTAATGCACCCTGTTCGATACAGTCGTTCATGGCAACACCACGGTAGGCATTCCCTGTAAGGTAGAGGCCTTTTGTTTTTGTGAGCTCTCTTTCTATTTCTTCAAGTCTTCTGGAATGGCCAAGGATATACTGCGGGATTGCCTTTTCATATCTAAAGATTCTTTTATAGACAGGCTCACCTTTTATTCCAGCAATCCTATCAAGCTCTTCCAGAGTTATCTCAACGAGTTCTTTATCATCAAGCATTGCGAGTTCTGGTGCCCGTGCTCCACCAATCATGCATCTAAGAAGGATGTGACCCTCTGGTGCCCTTCCAGGAAATATGCTTGAGTCAAAAAGGCAACCGAGAATCTTTCCCTTTTCTTTTCCTGCTACAAGAAAACCAAAGTAATCTGTATCTGCCTTTATGTCATCCTTTCTGAACCCGAGGGCAACAACACTTAAAGGAGGATAGGGTATGTCCTTAAGGAGTGCTGAAAGGGATGGATTGAGTTCTCTGAGTATCTCAGAGGCATCGTAAGCAGGTGTGGATATTACAACAGTTGTAGCATCATAAGTAGTGCCATCTTTACAATGAATCCTATAAAGATTGTTGTTCTTTTCTATTCCTGTTACTGGCGTACTGGTCTTCACTCTATCTCCGAGATAGTCCCTTATTGTCTCAATTATGGTGAACATGCCGTTTTTAAATGAATGAAGTACTCCCCCAGGGCCAGCCTCAACCTTTCCACCCTGTCTTTTTCTCTCTTTCTGGAGTCTGATAAAGCCCTTTATGAGGCCACCGTATCTTTTTTCAAGTTCATATACCTTAGGAAAACAGCTCTTAATGCTGAGCCTCGAAGGGTCACCTGCATAGATGCCTGTGACCATGGGGTCAAGGAGTTTTTCAAAGAATTCCCTTCCAACCCTCCTTGTTACAAAGGACTCTACGGTTTCATCTTCCATCTCCTTTTTTGGAACAAAATACTCTCCAAGCATCCTCAATCTTGCCCTTAGGCTTAAAAAATTTGATAGGAATATCTTTGGAGGTGTGTCGGGTATCCACCTGAGACTACCATTTATATAAACAGCCCTTTTTCTTGCAATGTCACTGCTTCTAAGGGGCTCAAGGCCGAGGAGTCTTGCAAGGCTTATTGCACCCTGTTTGTTATCAAGAAAGCCATTCACACCAGCCTCGCAGACGAATCCTTCTGTCCTTTCTGTCCAGACCTTTCCACCGGGTCTCTTTTCTGCCTCAAGGACAAGGAGCTCTATGTCTGGCCTTTTCTGAAGAAGATAATAAGCAGTGGCAAGGCCTGATATTCCTCCACCTACAATCACAATCCTTTCCATCCTGAGTCCTCCAGTGCATTTATTACAATGTTATAAAGGGCATCTATAAAAAGGGAATTTGTATTAAGGGACTCTGTCCTGTAGAGTTTAATCCCCAGCCCAGAAGCTATATCCCTGTAGTAGATATCTATCTCATAGAGGGTCTCTATGTGGTCAGAGACAAAGCTTACTGGTACTACAATAACCTCCTTTACTGAGTGGGTTGCAAGCTCTCTGAGCTTTTCTTCTGTTGATGGAGAAAGCCATTTTACAGGTCCACTCCTGCTCTGATAGGAAAGATGCCAGGGAAGTTTGATTTCTGATGTTAATGTATTTATTGTCTTCATAAGCTCATCAACATAGGGATCCCCTTTTTCTATAAATGACACCGGAAGGCTATGGGCACTGAAGAGGAGGTGGACTTTCTCTGGCTCTTCTGTTGTATTTAGGGTTTTCAGGATGTTTTCTTTAAGGGCTCTTATGTATAGGGGATGGTCAGGCCATGATTTGATAATCTTAAGCTTGATCTCTGCACCTCTGAGCACCTCTTCCAGTTTTTTGATAGCAGAGCCAGAGGTGGCAATGCTGTAATGAGGATAAAGGGGAAGGGCTATAAGATGAGTTATTCTATCTCTCTTAATCTCTTCAACAGTATCCTCAATAAAGGGGTGCCAGTATCGCATACCTGTATAGACTGTAATTCCATGAGGTCTTAGTCTTTCTTCCAGCGAGCTTGCCTGCGCCTCTGTAATGGTCCTCAAGGGAGAAAATCCTCCAATAAGCCTGTAGGAATCTCTGGATTTTTTGCTCCTTAAAAGGGATATGAGGAATGCCAGGGGTTTTTGAAGGGGTGCTGGTCCAAGCCTGATTATATCCCTGTCGGAAAAGAGATTGTAAAGAAAGGGCCTTACTGATTTTAGGCTATCAGGACCACCGAGATTGAGAAGTATAACACCTGTCTTATTAACCACGGAATATGATAACACAATCTAAAAAACAGACACAATTTTTAAGAAATGTTGTAAAATATACGCCATGGATTTTCAAGAGCTCATAATGAAGCTCAATGAATACTGGGCATCAAAAGGCTGTGTTATTCATCAGCCTTATGACATGGAGGTTGGTGCAGGAACCTTCCATCCTGCTACATTTCTGAGAGTCCTTGGTCCAGAGCCCTGGAGAACTGCCTATGTGGAGCCTTCAAGAAGACCTACTGATGGTAGATATGGTGAAAATCCCAACAGGCTTCAGCACTATTATCAGTATCAGGTAATAATTAAACCATCACCCGAAGACAGCCAGGAACTCTATCTCGAGAGCCTCGAGTTTATAGGCATAGACCCAGCAAGACATGATATTCGGTTTGTTGAAGATGACTGGGAGTCACCAACCCTCGGCGCTTGGGGTCTTGGATGGGAGGTCTGGCTCGATTCCATGGAGATTACCCAGTTCACTTACTTCCAGCAGGTTGGAGGGATTGATCTCAAGCCTGTCTCTGTGGAGATAACCTATGGTCTTGAAAGGATTGCCATGTATCTGCAGGGAGTTGAAAATGTCTTTGATATAACATGGACAGGAAATATTAAATACAGGGATATACACCACCAGTCCGAGGTGGAGTTTTCAAAGTTCAATTTTGAATATGCTGATGTAGATAAGCTCATAAGACACTTTGAGGATTACGAGGCCGAGTCTAAGAGGCTCTTTAGCCTCGGTCTTATCCTTCCTGCTTATGAATATTGCCTTAAGTGCTCCCATATATTTAATCTCCTTGATGCGAGGGGTGCCCTAAGTGTAACAGAGAGGACAGGATACATAGCAAGGGTGAGGGCCCTTGCAAAGCTCTGTGCAAAAGGATACTTAGAGCAGAGAGAAAAATTCGGATTCCCTCTTATGGGAAGGTGGTAAGGTGCACAAGTTTCTCCTTGAGATAGGAGTTGAGGAGATTCCAGCAAGGTTTATCACCTCAACCCTCAGCATGATGAGACAATCGGCTGAAAGGCTTCTTAAGGAACAGAGGCTCAGTTATTCTGGTATAAGGGTTTTTGCCACGCCAAGGCGACTCACACTTTTTGTGGAGGGCCTTCCCGAAAGGCAGGCTGATGCCATTAAAGAGATATGGGGACCACCCAAAAAGGTGTGCTTTGATGAAAAAGGTAATCCCACAAAGACCCTCCTTGGGTTTTGTGCCTCTCACGGTATATCACCAGAAAATGTGGAGGTAAGGCAGAAAGACCGTGGAGAATATGTTGTTGCAAGGATTGAAGAAAAGGGCCTTCTTACAGAAAGCCTTATGGATAAGTTTGCCCTTTCATTTATAGTTTCATTAAACTTTCCCAAGTCCATGAGATGGGCAGACCACACAATAAGATTTGTCAGACCAATAAGATGGATTCTCTGTGTTTTTGATTCTAATCCTGTAGAATTTGAGATAGATGGAATAAGGTCAGGGAATTTCACCTCAGGCCATAGATTCCTTTCAAAAGGAAAGATTCTTATAAGTCATCCTGATGAATATTTAGAGAAACTTTTAAGTTCAGGTGTTATTGTTGATCAGGACAGAAGGAGAGAGGAAATCTTAAGGCAGATAAATGGTCTTACTCAGAAAAGAGGTCTGAAGGTTTATGAAGATGAAGAGCTTCTTGAGCATGTGACAAATCTTGTTGAGCATCCCCATGCTGTAATTGCCGAATTTCCTGAGGAATATCTGAGCCTACCTCCAGAGCTCCTTATAACAGTCATGAGGGATCATCAGAAGTATTTTGCTACATACAGGGAAAACGAGTTGAGCAATCATTTTATTGTTATCTCCAATACCTCACCTGAGAATGAAGACAATGTGAGAGCTGGTGCCCTGAGGGTTATAAAGGCAAGATTTGAAGATGCAAGATTCTATTACAATGAAGATAAAAGAAAGAGGCTTGAAGAGAGAGTAGGGGAGCTCAGGAGGGTCGTGTATCATGAAAAACTTGGAAGCCTCTTTGAAAAGACAGAAAGGATCAGGGCGATCTCAGGATATCTGGCTCAGAAACTTGTGCCAGACAGGATAGAGAAGATTGACAGGGCTGCAAGGCTATCAAAGACAGATCTGATTACAGGTGTTGTAAGAGAATTTCCCGAACTTCAGGGTATAATGGGCTATTATTATGCCCTGAATGATGGGGAGCCTCAAGCTATTGCCATAGCTATAAAGGAGCACTACCTTCCAAGGAGAAGTGGTGATAAAAACCCTTCAACCCATGAGGGAGCAATCCTGAGTATTGCTGACAAGATTGACAACATTGTATCCTTCTTCGGACTTGGCCTTGAGCCCACAGGCTCTGAAGACCCCTTTGCCCTAAGGAGGCAGGCCATAGCAATAATCGGGATTTTAAGGGAATGGGGTTATCCAGTTACAATTGAAGAGCTCGTAAACATAGCTTCAGGACAATTGCAAAATCTACAGATTCCTGTTGAAAGGATTATAAACTTTATTGAACAGAGGGTAGAGGTGATATTAGAACAGGAAGGTTACAATCATGAATTGATCTCTTCTCTGAGTTTTTATATCTCGAGATTGCCTCTTGATGAGGTAATTAAAAGACTTAAAGCCCTTGAGGAATTCAGAAAGAGAAAGGAATTTCCTGACTTTGTCCTTGTAGCCAAGAGGGTGAATAATATCCTTTCTAAATATTATAATCCTCAGGCTACTGTAATAGAATCCCTCCTTATCTCAGAACATGAAAGGTCTCTTTATAAGATATTAAAAGAAGTAGAAAAGAGGCTTAAGGAAGCTATTGAAAAGGGAGATTACAACACCTGTTTAGAAGCCCTCCTATCAATGATAGAGCCTATAAACATTTTCTTTGACAATGTCCTTGTGATGGCAAAAGAGGAGGACCTGAAGAATAACAGGTTGAATCTTCTATCAAATGTATGGAGAGCCCTCCTCATGGTAGCAGATTTTTCAAAATGCACTTTATAAGATATGAATTTTTTCTTTTTCATAAAGGGTTATCCGATTCCTTCCATTCTGTTTTGAAATATAAAGGGCCTCATCAGCACATCTTATGAGTTCCTCCTTAGTATTGGCATCAAAAGGATAGGTTGCAATACCCACGCTTATTGTGAGTTTCTTGTTAGGCTGGCTCTCTGCCTCTCCTTCAAACTGTTCATTTAAAACTTTTTCAAGAAGCCTTTCTGCTACTATGGCAGCCTGTTCTTTTGTTGTCTCAGGAAGAAGTATAGCAAATTCTTCTCCACCATAACGATAGACTCTGTCAGTAATCCTAATTGAGTTTTTAAAAAGCCTGCCTATCCTCCTAAGAACCTCGTCTCCCTTAACATGCCCGTGAAAATCATTGAAATGTTTAAACCAATCTATATCAATCATCAGTAAAGACATGGGCCTGCCATGTCTGTTACAGCATGCTATATCTATAAAAATATCTTCATCAAATTTCCTCCTGTTATAACAACCCGTAAGGCAATCTTTAAGCGACTGTGCCTTTATTTCAGAATAGATAAGTGAGCGTTTAACTGCTATGGATATTTCCTTTGCGAGGACTTCTATAAACTGGAGGTCTTCTTCTGTAAAAGCTCCCTTTTCTGATGAATCCAAATGTATTATACCCTTTACTTCATCATCAACAATCACTGGTGCACATATTAGAGAATTCATCCTACATCCAGTAGGAACGCAGCTTGACATGGTGCTATTACTTAAATCATTGGCATATATGCTCTGTTTGGTGGTCATTATATATTTTATGGCAGGCAATTCTGGTGTAAGTTCTACATCTCCGAGCATCTTCTGGAAACCCTTTTCAGCAACCACCTTTATGGAATCACATTCAATAATTAGCAGGGCACAGGCATTACAATTAAGTATGCCTGTCAATTCATTAACAAGTATACGGCCTACCTCATCAAGTTCAAGGGTAGCACCAATGCTCTTATGAATCCTTGCTATAGCAGAAAGTGTCTTTAATTCTTTTTCTTTTTTATCCATAATACAAATTCTATCAATCCCGAAAAGTTATGTCAAGTTTTATGGTATTATTATAATATGAAGGCCCTCTGGAGCGGTTATTTAAGCTTTGGCCTTGTAAATATTCCTGTAAGGCTTTATGGAGCCACTCATAAAGGAGAGCTTTCCTTTCAGCTCCTGCACAGGAAGTGTTCAACCCCTATAAAATATGAAAAATTTTGCCCTTCCTGCAATATAAATCTTGAGATGGCCGATATTGTAAGGGGGTATGAGTACGAAAAGGGTAAATTTGTCATCATAAATGAAGAAGAACTTGAAAACTTGCAACTTAAGAACTTGAAAAATATAGAAATATTGAAATTTGTAGAGCCTAAAGACATAGACCCCATTTATCTTGATAAGTCCTATTATCTTCAGCCAGAAGAAGGAGCAGAAAGGGCTTATTGCCTCTTAAGAACTGTTATGAAAAGGACTAATAAGATAGGGATTGTAAGATTCGTCCTTAAAGAAAGGGAGCATATTGGGGCATTAAGGATCTTTAATGATACCCTCACTGTCCAGTCAATCCTTTATTCTGATGAGGTAATGATGCCCGATGTGCTCAATATACCCCAGAGGGTTCATCTTGATGAAAAGGAGATAGAGCTAGCTGAGGAACTTTTAAAGCACTATACTGGCAGATTTAATATAAATGAGTACAGAAATGAGTACAGAGAGGAGTTGATGAAGCTCATAAAGGCAAAGATAGCGGGCAAGGAGATAAAGGTTGTACCGAGGAAAGAGGTTGAGAAGGTTGTTAATCTTATGGATGCCCTCAAGAAAAGCATAGAAAAGAAAAAGAAGGCTGTTTAATCTTCAATAACACACTCCTCTGGTGCCTTATCAAACCTGAAATTTAAAAACACAGGAGACCTCAATTTTCTATCCTTTGTCCATTGAAGAAATCTGACCCTTGCCACTATCTCAGGCCTTAGCCACTGAGCCTCTCTTTTTAAATAGGGTAAATCCTTGCAGGGTGGATGGTTGGCTTTAAATCTTCTTGCCATTTTTATAAATTGCTGAAGTTCACCGGCACTGAGGCCTGTTCCTACCTGTCCTATATGAACCAGCTCATCCTTATAGTATGCACCGAGTATAAGCGAGCCAGCAAGTTTCTTCCTGAGACCTTCTCCTTTGAGAAATCCACAAACTACAGCATCCATATCACTGGATTTCTTTATCTTCAGCCAGTATTCTGACCTCTTACCCATTAAATAGGGGCTCTTTTTATGTTTTGCCATGATACCTTCAAACCCCCTTTTTATGGCCTCGGAGAATAATCTTTTTCCACTGCTATAATCTTCAGAAAAAACAAGATGTTCTGATAATTCGATATTTTCTTTAAGGATTCTCTTTCGCTCCACAACGGGAAGTTTCACTAAAGATTTATTGTTTAGATAGAGAATGTCAAATACTACATAGGTGGCAGGAAGAAGTGAGGAGAGCAGATCAATCTTTTGCCTGCTTTCAACCTGTTCCCGTCTCTGGAGTTTCTCAAAATCAGGTTTACCATTATGAAAGACCACGATCTCACCATCGAGCACTGCAGTCTTTGATTTAATCGACCTTATCAGGTTATTAAATTCTGGATATCTGTAGGTAATATCCCGCAGTCTTCTGTTCTGGAGTTTAACCCTTTGCCCATCAATGAGAGCTATACATCTTGTACCATCCCATTTAAGCTCAAAGAGATACTCTTCTGAATCAAAAGGCTCTCTTACAGTTTTCGCAAGCATGGGTTTAATTACAAGACCTGTGTAAATACTCATGATTTTAAGATATAATAGCCTATTTACTCAGCAAAGGCAAATAAATTAAAATATAAATTATGAACAAAATTTCAGGTGCAGAGATAGTAATTGAGTGTCTTAAAAGAGAAGGTGTTAAACACATCTTTGGTTATCCTGGGGGAGTTATTTTGAATATCTTCGACTACCTTTATCATGATAAGGATATCCAGCTTATACTGACCAGACATGAGCAGGGTGCTGTCCATGCTGCAGATGGATATGCCCGCTCTACAGGAAAGCCAGGGGTTGTACTTGTTACATCAGGCCCTGGTGCTACCAATACAGTTACAGGCATAGCTACAGCCTATATGGATTCTGTACCACTGATAGTCCTTACAGGTCAGGTTCCAACAGCCCTTATTGGAAATGACGCCTTTCAAGAGGCTGATATAGTAGGTATAACAAGACCTTGCACAAAGTATAACTATCTTGTTAAAAGGACAGAAGATTTAGCTCAGGTTATAAGAGAGGCCTTTTATATAGCAACGACAGGCAGGCCAGGTCCTGTGCTAATAGACCTCCCCAAAGATGTAACAGCAGGAAAGGCTGAATTTAAATGGCCAGAGCAGGTGAAGATAAGGAGTTATAATCCAAAATACGAGGGCAATAAATGGATGATAACCCAGGCAGCTCATGAAATAGCAAAATCAAGGAAGCCAGTAATTATTGCCGGTGGCGGAATCATCATCTCTGGTGCCAATAAAGAATTGAAAGAACTTGCAGAATATAACCATATCCCTGTGGCTAACACCCTTATGGGACTTGGTGGATTTCCTGGAACCCATAAACTATTTATGGGTATGCTCGGTATGCATGGCACTTACTGTGCTAATATGGCTGTCCAGAATTCGGATCTTATTATAGGGCTTGGTATCAGATTTGATGACAGGGTAACAGGAAAGGTAAATACCTTTGCGCCCCATGCAAAGATTATCCATGTTGACATAGATCCTACATCCATAAGAAAGAGCGTGAGGGTAGACATCCCTATAGTAGGTGATCTTAAAAGGGTTCTTACTGTGCTTAATAAGATCCTTAAAGAAGAAATTAAAGGTCAGTGGAGTGAGGTCAGGAAGGCCTGGCTCAAACAGATAGAGGCTTGGCGAGCTGAGAGGCCCCTCTCATACGAACACAGTGATGAAGTAATAAAACCCCAGTTTGTAGTAGAAAAGATATATGAACTTACTGGTGGAGATGCCATTATAACCACTGAGGTTGGACAGAATCAGATGTGGGCTGCCCAATTTTTTAAATTTGATAAACCAAGAACATTTATTACCTCTGGTGGCCTTGGTACTATGGGATTTGGTTTCCCGGCAGCTATCGGTGCCCAACTTGCCCATCCAAATAAGCTTGTAATTGATATAGCAGGGGATGGAAGTATCCAGATGAACATCCAGGAACTTGCAACAGCAGTTCTTAACAGGCTTCCAGTTAAGGTAGTTATTTTGAATAATAGATATCTTGGTATGGTAAGGCAGTGGCAGGAACTCTTCTTTGGAGAGCGATATTCTCACACCTACCTCGATGTAGCACCAGATTTTGTAAAGGTTGCAGAGGCTTATGGAGCAGTAGGGTTTAGGGCAACAAAGCCTTCTGAGGTGGAGCCAATCCTAAAAGAGGCCTTCAGGGTGAAGGCTCCTGTATTTATAGACTTTATAGTCGACTGGAAGGAGAAGGTTTTCCCCATGGTTCCTGCAGGGGCATCTATTGACGAGATGATCTTTGGAGAAGAAAAAAAGAGTGAAAAGAAGTTGAGGGCTGTAAAATGAGGCACACTATATCATTACTTGTCGAGAACAAGTTTGGTGTACTTTCAAGGATAGCCGGTCTTTTTAGCGGAAGGGGCTATAATATCGAAAGCCTTTCTGTAGGAGAGACAATTGATCCGAGTGTCTCCATAATGACCATAGTCACATCAGGTGATGACCAGATAATTGAACAGATAACAAAACAATTAAATAAACTAATAGATGTAATTAAGGTAGTCGACCTTACCGAGTTAGACCATGTTGAAAGAGAAATGGTTCTCATTAAGGTTGCACCGCCAAAACAGGAGGACAAGGCTGAGGTATTGAGACTCACTGAGATATTCAGGGGAAGGGTTGTTGATTCAAGCCCCACAACCTATACTGTGGAGATCACAGGTGATGAAAAGAAGATTGAGGCCTTTATAGAACTGATGAAACCCTTCAGGATAAAGGAATTCGTTAGAACAGGTAAGATAGCCATTGCAAGAGAAGGGGTAAAAAAACCTCAGAAGACCCAGCAGGAAGATTAGTTTTTTTTCTTTCATTAAAAAAATTTAACATAATATATTTTATCAGACAAAAAGTACCTAACAGGATGTGTTAGTAATTTGTTAATGAAAATGTAAATAGCGATGCTAACCTGTTGATATTTAAGGCTTTTTTTAGGAGGTGTCCAAAAGGCAGGCAGATTAAAAAAATCGAAACTTCAAGGGTTTATGAATTAATTAAAGGCTCTCCCAAGAGGCCTTTTTCTGTATATTTGGATATTATAATTTTTAACAGTTCACCTTTTTTGAGATTTTCTAAAGTCTTTGTATAAACATTTAAATAATTATCCGTTTTTCCCTTTGCAAATCCATTGTCCAGTTCTTCAATAATGACCTCTTTTGCCGTGCCAACCTGGCTAAGGGCAAAGGTTCTCCTGAGCTCTTTATCAAGGTCTTTAATTGCCTTTAGGCGTTGTTCTTTTGTTTTACTATCGATCTGGAAAGGCATTTTTGATGCAGGAGTCCCTGGCCTTTTAGAGAAAGGAAAGACATGGATGTAACAAATAGAAGTATTCTTAAGGATCATAAGGGTATTATTAAACTCCGTCTCACTCTCCCCAGGAAAACCGATTATAATATCCACACCTATATTAATATCCTTAATACTTTTCTTTAATTTTTCTACAAGGGCTATAAAATCCTCAGACCTGTAATTTCTATTCATTAACCTTAGGATTCTGTTATCGCCACTCTGCAAGGATAGATGAAGATGTCTGCATAACCTTGAATTAGTGCCCATCATTTCAATAAGTTTATCCGTAACCTCGTTTATTCCAAGTGAACTGATTCTTATTCTTATACTTTCTGTTTGTAGTAAAATCCTTTCAATAAGGTCATGAAGCCTTAAAGATGGATTGAGGTCTCTACCATAAGAACCAAGATTTATGCCTGTTAAAACAACTTCATTGTATCCAGCCTCTTCAATTGCCTTTATCTCATTAATGACCTCATCAGGACTCTTTGATCTTGACCTTCCACGTACTGAAGGAATAATACAATAGGAACATCTTTTGTTACATCCATCCTGGATCTTAACAGCAGGTCTTGTCCTTGAATAGGCAGGAGAAAATATTAAATTATTACTTGAATTTTTGATATTTAATTGATTTAAAATACTTATTTTTTCTTCATTTTTAAAAAACAAACACCTCTCCGAAAACTCTGCCTTCAGTGTTTCAATAGAGGCGTTTACATAACAGCCCGTAACTATAACCTTTGCGCCGCTTTTCAGGGCCCTTCTTATGAGTTGTCTTGACTGGTAATCGCTTTTTGATGTAACTGTACAGGTGTTGATAATGCATATATCAGGAGCATTCTGAAGGCCTACTGGTTGATATCCTCTTTGCAAAAGCTCAGAAAACAGGGCCTCACTTTCTACCTGATTAGTCTTGCAGCCAAGGGTAAGGATGGTGAATCTCATATAACTCGGCCAGTAAGGCTGTGTATCCTTGCTTCGGTAATCTGTACATTTATAATTGTTTCCTCAGGCAATTCTTTATCAAGAATTACTATCTTATTTGTTCTTGTTCTTGCCATAGGCTCACCTGCCTCATTTTTACCTTCAACAAGGACCTCCTGAATTGAACCGATAAGGGCATTATTCTTTTTAAGAGTTATGGAGTCCTGAAGTTTTAATATTTCGGAAAGCCTCCTTGACTTTATCTCTTCGGGTATCTGTTCCTGCATTTCTGCAGCTTTTGTTCCAGGTCTTGGGGAGTATTTAAAGGCAAAGATTCCGTCGTACTGAATATCTTCGAGGGCCTTTATGGTTAAGATGTGGTCTTCTTCTGTCTCTGATGGAAATCCTGATATTATGTCCGTAGTTATGGCAATTTCTGGAATATAGTGCCTTAAAAGGTCTACCTTTCTTTTATACTCTGCATAGGTATATCCCCTATTCATAAGGGCCAAAATCCTGTCAGAGCCAGACTGAATCGGTAGATGAAGATGCTCGCAGACCTTCTCAAGCTCAGCCACTGTCCTGATAAGCTTTTCAGAGAGGTCTCTTGGATGGGAAGTGATAAACCTTATTCTTTCTATACCCTTTATGTCATTTATATGTCTTAAGAGTTCTGCAAAATCGTATTCTCCATCCCTGTATGAATTTACATTCTGACCAAGTAACTGAATCTCCTTATAACCCTCCTCTGCAAGTGCCCTAACCTCTTCTACTATTTTCTTTAAAGGCCTGCTTACCTCCCTGCCCCTTGTGTATGGAACAACGCAGTAAGAACAGAAGTTATCGCACCCAAACATAACTGTAACTGAGGCCTTTACTCCATTGACCCTTTCAGCAGGAAGATCTTCCAGAGGCAGCTCAGGATTATCTTCTGTCATAATCACGGTATCCATTGATAGAATATGGGGTAATCTACCAATATTCTGGGGTCCGAAGATGTAGTCAATATGGGGGGCCCTTTTAAGGAGTTCACTCCCCTGTTGCTGGGCAATACAGCCACATACAGCTATCTTCAAAGAGGGTTTCTGTCTTTTAAGAGGCTTTAATCTTCCAAGGGCACTAAAGAGCTTTTCTTCTGGTTTTTTCCTGATGCTGCAGGTATTGAAAACAATGAGATCAGCCTTTTTGGGTTCATCTGTGGGGATATAACCTTCCCTTTTCAGAATTCCCACGATCTTTTCAGTGTCGTGGAAATTCATCTGGCAACCCCTCGTCTCTATATAGAAAAACTTCTGGGACATATTTTATTATAATATGTTTCCCAAAAAGTTTTCTAATCTCTTAAACTCTATGCGACTGAAAGTTTACTCTCCTTCATTACTTTTAAAACAAATAGAATAGCTTCCCTGCAGGGGTTATTTGCCTTTTAGATCAATTTTGTGTAAAATTAGGACAATACTAAAAAAAGGAGGTTTTATGGAAAGGTATCTGTTCATAAGATTTCTGTCAGATTCCCTTGAAAAGGCAGATTTTGTTAAAAAGATATTCAGCATCTATTTAAAGGCCATTGCTGTATTTTCCATCATCGCGGGACTTGTTGGATTTGTAATAGGCTGGAGAGATGTGCTCAAGATGTCCACCTCAGGGTTAATAGGTGGGATAATATTCCAGACAGTTTTTATTATTGCAATCTATTCTGTTGTCCATTCATTCTTTATAGGTGCTGAAAGAATTAAGGAACTTAAAGAGGATAAGTCTGTCTTTACGCATATTAGCTGTCTGCTTTTAAGAAGTTTTGCAATGGCCTATGCTGGTTTTGCGATTGTAATGGCTATTGCTGGTGGCATATTTATCTGGTTCGCCGGGACAGGTGTAAGAAATGCAAATTCTCTTTTCAGGGTAATAAATCATTATTATCCCTTTACAGGCTTAAAAGGAGAGGTCTTTATTCAGGGTCTGACTTTTATGATCAGGGGAGTTGCCTATGCATTTCTTATCTCCCTTGCTCTTTATGTCATATCAGAATTGCTTATAGCAATGGTAAGGTCAAAAGAGGGATAACCTCTTTCTTAGACTTACCATTCGATTTAAGAGTTCATCCCTTAAGTTCTCAGCTTTTTCAAGACCATGGGAGGGAAGAAGGGGTTTATCTATAAAAACCCTTATTCTACCTCCCCTTGGTATTAATCTTCCTCTTGGAAGGATCCTGAATGTTCCATCTATGAGGACAGGTACAACGGGTACCTTCATTTCTATACTTAAGATTGCGAAACCTGTTTTTAGCTCTCTTAACTCTCCATCAAAGGACCTGCCACCTTCAGGGAATATGCAAAGAGGAAGGCCTTTACGAAGAATCTCTCTTGACTGTTCCATAGCATTGATAAGATCACTTTCTGTGCTAACCTGGATTACATTTATAAGCTCAGCAATAGGCTTATAAGGAAAATATTTCCTTAGCCCCTGGAAATAAAGATTTTTTGATAAACTGAATGGTAGGGATGCGAACAAAACAAATCCATCAAGAAAACTTGTATGATTTGGAGTAATTATAAATGGTGGCGAAGGAAGATTTTCTATACCATAAACCCTGAGCCTAAAGAAAATCTTAAAAACAGACCTCAACACAAAATAAGCACTTTTTAGAATACTATGTTTGATAGCCTTATGAAGCCAACCCTGCTTCTGTACAGAAGTTTTCTGTATCTCTGGCAATGAGCTTAATCTATCAATATCCTCAAGGACATCCTTAATACTATGCCATTTCTGTAGTATCTGATCCGTAATGGTTATCAAGAATCTTTTCTCAAGGGCAGAAGCAAATTCTATCCTTTTTAAGGAGTCCATCCCGAGGTCAAGCTCTAAATGGTCAGAAAGGTGAATATTCTTTAAATCAGGGTTTAGAGACCTCACTATCTCCTCAATGATTCTGCCCTTTTCTGTTTGAAGTGCTGGGTCCGGTGGCCTCTCCTTCTTCTGCCTTGTCAGAAGCATATCTTTAATCATGAATCTCTTGAATTTACCAAGTCTGGTCTTGGGTAATGGCTCATTATGGAGTAAAAATCCCTTAACCCTCATATGGGAAGGAAGTCTTCTTGAAACCCCATCTATTTCCCATTTTAATGTGGAATAGATGTTAACTATGCCTTTAAGTCTTGCATACTCAAGGTCAGGTACTATTACGGCCTCCATGGAATCAAGAAGGCAGATCTCTTTTATAAGAGGGATTGCCTTTTTATATCTCTCCTCAACATCCTCAGGATATACGGTCTTTCCTGATGGAAGGACTATAACATCCTTCTTCCTTCCT
>Ga0197142_1002090_pt1 | contig 17736 bp, 16 predicted proteins | sample GBS60_MetaG_FD_148614 | JGI IMG/M metagenome (GOLD analysis project Ga0197142, IMG submission 148614) | Sediment microbial communities from Great Boiling Springs, Gerlach, Nevada, United States - GBS 60_MetaG | ecosystem: Environmental > Aquatic > Thermal springs > Hot (42-90C) > Sediment...
CCAGTTCATGCAATGCCTTAGCCCGCCGGCGGACTGCTTTTTCCACGTCCGTCTGCAAGGCTTCCTGCAGAAAGGTCAAGCTATCGAGGAAAGTGCTTTTGCCGGAGGCATTCGGTCCTATCAGAATATTAAATGGGGAGGGCGAAATGTCGGTGCGCTTGATACATTTATAATGAGCAATCTGGATTCTTGAAAACATCGGATTTCCTCATTGGTCGAGTTGTCTGGGGTACCTATCTGTGCCGAGGCCGAAGGTTGCGCGTGACTGCGGCGTTGAATTCCCTTTGCCAAAGTAGCTCATCGAAGCGTCCCTGAGGCTTCTGCCGAAGCCGCCTGAGCGATAGCCTGGAGCGGGACGCGGTAGCGCACCTCGTGCTGCGCTTCGGGTTGCAAGCAGGCGGCCGGGTTGGGCACCACATACAGGTTGGGGTGGACGCCGGCGGCGTCCATCACCGCATAGAGATAGTAATCGGCGCCCAGCCGCTGGGCGGTGAACCATTCGTTGCGGGTGAGCAGCACGCTGCCGGCTTGGGCGCGGGCTTTGACTTCAATGTAACGATAGGTGCCGCGGCGCGGGTCGCGCGAGCGGATATCGTAACCGAGGTTCTCGGTGGCGACGTCCTCAGGTTCTCTGCCCTGCTGGCGCTCGTAGGCAAGCACCAGATGCATTGCCCGTTTCTCCAGCTCTGGATCGGGGTGCAAGTCTGGCTCGGCGGCTGCCAAGGTTAAGGGCTGGATTTGGACCGCGGCAACAAAGGTTGGCTTATGCAGGCTGAGCTGGCACTCGCGCTCCAGCCGCGCTTGCAAGGCTTCAAGATCGTGGCGGTAGCGCTCCAATTGCTGGCGCTTGTTGTGGATCGGCAGGGAGACCTCTTCACCGTTTTGGGCGCGCTGCTCGAGGAGGATCAACTCCTTATCCAGCTCGAGGATCAAGGTTCTAAGCGATTCGACCCCATAGCGGCGCTTGATCTCCGCTTCGCGCCGGCGTTTGGCGCGCAGTTCTTCCTTAAATTTTTCCAGATGCGGGGTGAGCCAGCGCTGGCAGCGCGTTTGCAGCGCTTCCAGGTCTGGCGGATCGGTTGGCGATGGCGTCTGGGCAGGCACAAAATCCCACACGATGGCCGGGTCGAGCACTTGCAAAGGACCGCCCTGGCGGGAAGAAAAGAGCGAAAACAGACGGCGCGAGACGATTTCCCCCAGCCCGTCGCTGATTTGAGCTTCGTAGAAGATCAGCACGCCGTCATAACGACAGTCGGGATCATAGAAGGTCGCCCCTTGTTGCAAAGCCTGGATCAGATTCTGCTCGGCCCACTGTAAGGTGGCTTCAAAGAGCGGATGGCCGAAAGAGATGAACTCTGCCTGTGGCTCTTTGAGCGCCAGTGCCTTGTCAAAGGTCACCAGAGGATACCGTTTGAGCAGAAAGCCAAAGCGTTTTTGAAAGGTCTCCTGTTCGGCAATTTTGCGCAGGTCATGGGGAATTTTGTCCAGGCTGAAGAAGCCAGGCTGCCTGGGGAGGGCGCGCATCTCTCCCCCCAGGTGCTGATAGGCTTTCTGGAAGAAGGCCTGGGTGTATTCGGGAATCAGGCGCCGCTCCCTGGCGCGCTCATTCATCTCTTTGATGCGCGTGTAGTCAATATAGCGGGTGGCAAGGCTTTCATCGAGTTTGGCGCGCACGGTGCGCAGGTAATCTTCGTTAACGGTGATTTCAATTTCGCTCAGGATTTCTTCCAGGGTGCGCGCGCTGGCGGCGGCTTCGGTGAGCAATTGGGCAAGATCGCGGCCGGGGAAGAGCTCATCGATCACATCAAAGACTTTATCGCTGCCCAGGGCGGATCGAATCTCATCCAGTTTCTCAAACAGGCGGTGGAGCACGCGCCCTTCGCGGGTATCGACAGCCACCAGATTAAAGATCGTCACCTCGCGGGTCTGGCCATAGCGATGGATGCGCCCCATACGCTGCTCAAGGCGGTTGGGGTTCCAGGGGATGTCGTAATTGAGCATCAGGTGGCAGAACTGCAGGTTTATGCCTTCGCCGGCCGCTTCGGTGGCGACCATGATTTGGGCTTCAGCTTTAAAAATCTTCTCGGCGCGAATGCGCTCTTCAAGCGGCATGCCGCCGTGAATGTTGCACACCAAAAATCCCCAGCTTTGCAAGCGTTTGGTGAGATATTCGAGGGTGTCGAGCGACTCGGTGAAGACCAGCACTTTGGGAGGTTGGGCAGGCGAGGAGGAGGAAGAAGAGCCGCCCTCGGCCTCGCCGATTTTCATCAATTCTTTCAGGGCGTTGCGAAAATGGCGCAATTTGACTTCATTTTCCTGATCGATAATGGCGCGCGCCTGAGCGAGCAATCCTTCGAGGGTTTGAATTTCGGCTTGCAGCTCGGCGCGGTTCTCGGCGCTGCTCAGGGTTTCCCAAATCTCTTCCTGTTTCCAGCGTTCTTCTTCACTCAGGTCTTCAATCTCTTCCATCAAAGAGAAGAAATCGGCGGTTGGCTCGAACCTGGTTTTATTCAGAGCCTCTGCCCGCTGTAACAGCTCTTCCAGGCGCTTTTTGCGCCTTTCCAGCGAGCGCAAGAGCGCATACGTGCTGGAAGCCAGGCGGCGTTGCAGGATGACCATGGCAAAGGCGAGGTTGCGCCGCTTCTCGCTCGCCAGAGCTTTGTTGTACTGTTCTTCGACATAGCGCGAGAGGGCATTGTAAAGCTGTTTTTCGGCCGGCGATTCCCGGCCGAGGTCGAAGGTCATGGTTCTGACATGGCGGGGCAGGAAGAGCGGCTTGCCTTCAAAGTCTTTGAGGTCTTCTTTTAAGCGCCGAATGAAGAGGGGGTTATCGCCGGCCTGAATGGAGCCTTGCAGCAATTCGGTGGTGGCAAAGGCGCCTGGCTGAAGCAAGTCCAGGAAAAGGCGAAAGTTCTCGGGGTCTCCCCGGTGGGGAGTAGCGGTGAGAAAGAGCAGGTGCGTGCTGTTACGGGAGAGCAGTTCGCCGAGGCGGTAACGCCTGGTCTTCTCGGTTTTGTCGCCGTATTTATAGGCGGCCATCTTGTGCGCTTCGTCCACAATGGTCAAATCCCAGGCGACACCCGCCAACGATTGCATGACATCTCCCTGGCGGGCAAAGTCCAGGGAGGTGATCACTTGAAATTCGGTCTCCCACACGTTTTCGCCAAAGCGGTTGCGCATCAACGAACGGTCGATTAGGGTGAAGGTCTCGTCAAAGCGCTCTTTCAGTTCGCGCTGCCACTGGTCTTTCAAGTGACCTGGGGCAACGATCAGGATGCGCCGCACAAGGCCGCGCAACTTGAGCTCTTTGATGACCAGGCCGGCCATAATGGTCTTGCCGGCGCCCGGGTCATCGGCGATCAGGAAACGCACCCGCGCCTGGTCGAGGATATAACCATACACGGCCTCGATCTGATGTGGCAGGGGATCGACTTTGGAGATGTTCACGGCGAGCAAAGGGTCATATAGCGAGGCATAACGGTAACGGCGGGCTTCGAGGGCTAAGAACACTTCGGACGCGTCAGCCCCAAAGGTCTGCTGCAAGCGCAACCGGCGCAGTTGAGCAAGATCTTGCAGCGATAAAACCCGGTCAACATGCGTGCCCCGCTGGATCAGGTGACCCACCAGGCGAACATAGCCCTCCACCCAGGGCTCGATTAAGTCGATCTGCACCGGTTCAGGCCAAAAGGGCCCTTCGAGAATGTCATTTTGCCGAATGGGGAACGAATCAGGCTGCATGGTTGACCTTTCCAAAAAATCTCGAGCTTGCCGCGTCGCTCTGCCGTTGAGAGCAAAAGCTTTTTACCCCGGTGTTAACCATCATCCTTCTGCTTTTTGTCCCAAAAGAACCACCTCGCCCGCCAGCGCGAGCCAGATGAATAGCGGTATTATACCAAAAGGCGAGGACAGAAGAGCGGTTGCTGAATGAGAGAACATGGATGTAATTACCTACCAAAGGCTCTATTTGGCAGAACAGACCGTCCACGAATATTTCACGAATGCACGAATAGCGCTTCCATTCGTTTATTCGTGCTTTTTGCCAGAACAAGCATGTGCGCATCGTTCCTGTCGAAGGAGGACTGCCGAAAAAACTGACCGACTTCACCGAAGCGGCCAGCAATCCATGGTCTGGCAGCCACTCAATTCCTCACCCGCCTGCCCGAGATCGATGCCAGCCGCATCGCCAGCATGGGCGGCAGTTATGGCGGCTATCTGACGATGTGCGTGCTTTCCCGCGATCCCTTCTACCGCTTTGCCTGTGGCATCGCCAAATATGGCGATAGCAACCTGATCAGTTCCTGGGCGCAGTGCAACCGCGAATTGCGCCTCTACAGCAAAATCTCCCTTGGTCATCCGGCCAGGAACTGCGCCGTCTATGAGGCCGGCTCACCCATTCATGACCTGCACCGCATTAAAAAGCCCCTCCTGCTGTTGCACGGTTTAGAGGATGATGTGGTGCCTCCGCAAGCCTCGGAAGAGATTGTGTATGAGCTAAAACGGCTCGACAAGGTCTTTGAATACAAAACCTACGCCGGCGAACCGCGTGGCTTCCTGATGCGCGCCACACCCAACTGGATGCCTACGAACGCATCGAACGTTTTTTTAGATTGGTACCTGTTGCCGTGAAGTCGAGGCGAAAAATTTTTCGCCCCGACTAGGATAATGACGAACGAGTCCGAGCCCACACTGCGAGCACCATCGCCCAGACGGCAACTCTCGGATATACTAAGAGTAAATAGACAAACCATCACATTTTTAACTCACAAGGTGAGCCAATGAACCAGATCCTAGCCACAAAAGACTTTCCTCATCAGCGCCAGTTGCAACTGGTGCAGGGTGACCTGACCACCGAGACGGTGGATGCAATTGTCAATGCGGCCAACCGGTACCTGCAGCATGGCGGCGGAGTGGCCGGCGCCATCGTGCGCCGCGGCGGCGAGGTAATTCAAAGGGAAAGCAATCGCTGGGTGGAGGAGCACGGGCCGGTCTCTCATGAACAGCCTGCCGTTACCACGGCCGGCGCCCTGCCCTGCCGCTATGTCATCCACGCCGTTGGTCCGGTTTGGGGAGAAGGTGAGGAAGATCAAAAGCTGTGTGCCGCCGTGCGGGGGGCGTTGCAAGTGGCAGAGCAACTGGAATGCCAATCGCTGGCTCTGCCCGCCATTTCAACCGGCATCTTTGGTTTTCCGAAGGAGCGCGCCGCCCGCCTGATCTTGCAGACCATTGCCGCCTACCTCGAACAGCAGCCAGGCGGGAGCTTGCGGACGGTGCGGGTGACCCTGATCGACCAGCCCACTTTGAGCGCCTTTCAAGGCGTTTGGCAGGAGCTGTGGGGGACTACCCCATCCTCGTCATGATTACCTCTACCCGAAACCCCAAAATCCAATGGATCAAAGCCCTTCAGACTCGCTCGCGGCGCAGAAAAGAAGATGGGGTATTTGTCGTCGAGGGGGTGCGTTTAGCCGAGGAAGCCCTACGCTCAGGCTGGCAAATCGAACTGGGGTTGGTTTCCCCTGCCGACGATGAACGCCTGCAGCGCTTGATCGCCGCATTGCAAGAGCGGCAAATCCCGCTCGAAGAGGTCAGCCCAACCGTGCTTCAGGCGGTGAGCGACACCAAAGCGCCGCAAGAGATTTTGCTGGTCGTCAAGCACCAAAACCTGCCCTTGCCTCAAAAGCTATCCTTCGTTTTAGTCGTTGATAGTCTGCGCGATCCAGGCAATCTGGGCACAATCTTGCGCAGCGCAGCCGCAGCGGCGGTGGATGCCGTGCTGATTCCGCCGGGCAGCGTGGATCTAACCTCGCCCAAAGTCGTGCGGGCTGCTATGGGAGCCCATTTCCGCCTTCCGCTGGTGCGTTTGAACTGGGATGAGATTGCGCAAGTCTGCCGCAAACATCGTTTGACGGTTTTTCTTGCCGATGCCCAGGGCAAGGTGGCGTATGATCAGGCAGATTTCCGCCGACCGTTCTTGTTGATCATCGGCGGGGAGGCCGAAGGCGCCAGCCCGCCGGCGCGCTCCCTCGCCCACCAAAGGGTTTTCATCCCCATGCCCGGCAAAATGGAGTCACTCAACGCCGCCGTGAGCGCAGCGATTTTGCTATTTGAGGCGGTCCGCCAGCGAAATCATTGAATCAGTTGCTTGACAGGCGTATCCCAATCGGTTAGGATACGACCAACGATTACACTATTTAGAAATGGGAGCAGTTTCTTGGCAGAGCAAGTTACCCCGAAGAAAGAACCTTTGAGTTTTACAGACTGGATGCGCCGCAAGTTCGGCAATATCTTCAACCCTCTGGCGGCATTCCTTAATCGCATTGGGCTAATGCCGAATACCGTGACCCTATTCGGCTTAATTGGACATGCTGTCGGGGCGTATTTTCTTGCCCGGGGTCAGATGACCATTGGCGGCATCTGGGTTTTGCTGATGGGTCCGGTGGATGCCCTGGATGGAGCGATGGCGCGCCTACGCGGGCACCCTACCCAGTTCGGCGCCTTTGTCGACTCGGTCACCGATCGCTATTCCGAACTGGCGATTTACGGTGGTTTATTGATCCATTATGTCAGCCGTCAGGAATGGCTGCCGGCCGCTTTGGTTTACCTTGCAGCTTCTGGCTCGGTGCTGGTGTCTTATATTCGAGCGCGAGCGCAGTCGGTAGGCGTGGAAACCAAAGTCGGTATCCTCACCCGCTTTGAACGTTATCTGGTTCTTGCCCCTGCGTTGGTCTTTAACATTCCACTGGTTGCGCTGTGGATCTTGGCTATCTTTACGCACATCACTGCCTTGCAACGCATCCTCGATGTGCGCCGTCAATTTCGTCAAGGAGGAGGCTACCGATGATTCCAGGCATTCGAATTGGGCCCTTGCTGATTCCATACTATGGAATGATCCTCATGACAGGGGTGATTGCAGCCGCCTGGTTGACCTCTCGCCAGGCACGGCGGCGTGGCCTTGACCCCGATCTGGTCTGGGATGGCTTGTTGTGGGTGTTAATCGGCGGTATTGTCGGGGCGCGCTTATGGCACATCCTCACCCCACCGCCTTCGATGGTCGAGCGGGGGATTACCACCTGGTATTACCTGACCCATCCCCTCGAAGCCATTGCAACCTGGAACGGCGGTTTGGGCATTCCAGGGGCGATCATCGGCGGCGTGTTCGCTTTGTGGCTGTATGCGCAGCGCAAGAAGTTGAACTTTCTGGAATGGTTAGATATGGTAGCTCCGGCTTTAGCTCTCGGACAGGCAATTGGCCGCTGGGGCAACTTTGTCAATCAGGAACTCTATGGGCTGCCGACCGATCTGCCCTGGAAGATATACATTGCCCCCGAACACCGCCTACCGACCTACAAAGACGTTGCTTATTACCATCCCTTATTTCTGTACGAGTCGCTCTTCAACCTGGCAAACATGGCGCTTCTGCTCTGGTTGGGAAAGCGCTATGCTGAACACCTGAAACCCGGCGATCTGTTTCTGATTTACTTGGTTACCTATCCCTCGGCGCGCTTCCTGCTGGAATTTCTGCGCCTCGACTCGGCCCGCATCGGCAGCTTGAACGCCAATCAGACTTTGATGCTGGTCGTCTTGCTCAGCGCCGCAGCAATCTTCGCCAGGCGACACCGCGCCGATGAAGTCCAATCTGTAGAGCACCGCCCGGAGGAGTAACCCTCACGCTCGCGGAAACATCCAAACGAACTAGCTTCTTCCTTCCCAACGTTTTTGTTAGGTGATTAGGGGAATTTCCTTATTGTCAAGCAGGGCAGTTCTGGATATGATAGGGGTATGATTGAAATCGAAAATCTAAGCAAAGCCTTCCGTGACTTTTGGGCGGTGACCGACATCAACTTGCGAGTTGAGGCAGGCCAGGTACTGGCATTGCTCGGACCAAATGGGGCAGGCAAAACCACCACCGTGCGCATGTTGACCACCATCTTGCGCCCGACCCGCGGCACAGCCCGCCTGGCGGGGTATGATATCCTTATGCAACCCGAGAAGGTGCGCGCGGCGGTTGGAGTCTTGACCGAAGGGCATGGCTTATACCCGCGCATGACCGCCGATGAATACCTCGACTTCTTTGCCCGCGCTTATCGTCTTGCGCCGGGCGAACGAAAGCAGCGCATTGATGAGCTGTTATCCTTTTTCGGTCTGGCAGAGGCACGGCGCAAACAGGTGGGACAGTTTTCCAAGGGAATGCGCCAGAAACTGGCTCTGGCCCGCGCTTTGCTCCACAAACCCCCTGTCTTATTACTGGATGAACCCACCTCAGCCATGGACCCAGCCAGCGCCCGCCTGGTGCGCGATGCCATCCTGGAACTGCGCTCGATGGAACGAGCCATCATTGTTTGCACCCACAATTTGACCGAAGCAGAGGAAATTGCCGACCAGATTGCCATCATCAACCACGGCAAGATCATCCTGCAAGGTTCACCCCAGCAGTTAAAGATGGCTTTGCAAGATACCGTTCGTTTCCGCATCCGCTTTGCCGCAGCTCTGAACGGGAACACGCCGTCTCTGGTCAAAGGCGCCGAACTGCTCGAGCAGGGCGAAGACTGGCTGGTCTATCAAACTGCCCAACCGCACCGCGTCAACCCGGCTTTAATTCAGCACTTCACTCAGCAAGGGCTGCCCATCTTAACCATCGAGGAGCAGGTCTGTACTCTGGAAGAAGTGTACTTGCGCGCCGTGGAGGTGAAATCGTAAGATGTCCATTGAACGCTGGAAAGATCACTTATCCGGAACCTTTTTGGTCGCCGCTCGCGAGGTGCGCGAGCAATTTCGCGATTGGCGGATTATCTTCCCAATTGTCGTCCTGACCCTGTTTTTTCCGGTCTTGATGAACTATACCGCCAATCGATTGGTCAACTTCGTCCAACAATACGATGCCCCGATCATCGGGGAAAGGTTGATTCCTTTTCTACTCATGGTGGTTGGATTTTTCCCCATGTCGATCTCGCTGGTGATTGCCCTGGAAAGCTTCGTTGGGGAAAAGGAGCGGATGACTATTGAGCCGCTGCTCTGCACGCCGCTATCGGATACGCAGTTGTATTTTGGCAAATTACTTGCCTCCCTGACCCCACCGCTTTTAGCCAGCTATTTGGGCACCACGGTTTACCTGATTGGGGTGACGTACCGGGTGGGCTGGCGCGCCGACCCAATCTTTCTGATCCAAATCTTCGTTTTGGCAACCATGCAGGCTCTGGTCATGGTCAGCGGCTCGGTGGTCATTTCTTCCCAGACGACCTCTGTGCGAGCGGCAAATTTACTGGCCTCATTTATCATCATCCCCATGGCACTCCTCTTACAGGGAGTGAGCGCGCTGATGTTTTGGGGGCGCTACACTGCCCTGTGGTGGGTGGCATTGGGTTTGTTGATCGTCGCCGGCTTGCTTATCCGTTCGGGACTTGCCCAGTTCCGCCGCGAGGAATTGCTCGAGCGCGAAATGGACACTCTGAACTTGCGCTGGATCGGACAAACGTTTTGGCGTTTTTTCAAAGGAGAAGGCCGGTCTCTCTGGGGGTGGTGGCGCTCAGAAGTTCTGCACAGCGGCCGCAAGGCTTTGCTGCCCAGTGTTTTGACAATCTTTGTGCTGTTGCTAGGTGGATATGTTGGGGCATCCCAGGCAAAGGTATTCGTCCTGCCGGCTGAATATATTCAAGAGAACTGGAACAGCGGCGAAATCGCCAGGCGTTTGGGGACACTACAATTGTTGCCCACCTACACCGTCGGCCTGGTTTGGTTTCAGAATTTGCGGGCAATTTTTCTGGCTTCGCTGGGAGGCTTCTTTACCTTTGGGGTTTTGGGGATGTTGGTGTTGCTGTTGCCATTTGCTTTGATCGGTTATTTCATGGCAAGCCTGGCTCAAGTGGGCATTTCGCCAGGGGTCTTTCTAGGAGCTTTTATCATCCCTCACGCTATCCTGGAGGTGCCGGCGATTTTGCTTGCCGGGGGCGCCATCCTGCGTCTGGGCGCTTCCTTCGCAACCCCAGCGCGCGGTCAAACGGTAGGAGAAGCCTGGTTAAGAGCCCTGTCGGATTGGGCTAAGGTCATGCTCGGTCTGGTGATGCCTTTATTGCTGGGTGCAGCGCTGGTTGAGATGCTGATTACCCCTCGGCTGGCTTTTTGGCTAATGAGTCGCTAACCAATTTATAACATCCTAAGGAGCGCTTATGCAAAACCCCTCTGCTGAACTGATCGTTCTTGGTTCTGCCAGCGCCGTTCCGACCATTGACCATGAAAACACCCACCTGCTTGTTGTCGGAAGGGATGAATTGATTCTGATTGATTGCCCCAACAACCCGCTGGTGCCGTTACAAAAACGGGGCTTTGATCCCCTTAAAATAGACCATCTCATCCTGACCCATTTTCACGCCGATCATGTTGCCGGTGTTGCTCCTTTCTTGATGAGTTCCTGGCTGATGGGCAGAAAGCGCCCGTTGCACCTCTACGGGCTTGACGAAACCCTGGAACGCTTCGAGAAAATGATGGCATTGTTCGAGTGGGAGACATGGAACGGGCTTTACCCGATTGAAATTCACCCCTTACCGCCCCAGCGGATGAGGCTGGTCTTGCAAAGCGAACAATTTGAGGTGCACAGTTCACCGGTGCGGCATCTGATTCCGACCATTGGCCTCCGCATTCGCAATCGTTGGAGCGGCGAGAGCGTTGCCTATTCCTGCGACACCGAACCGTGCGAGGAGGTCGTTGAGTTAAGCCTGGGGGTTAAAGCGCTGATTCACGAAGCGGTCGGCGAATATCGAGGACACACCTCTCCCGTCCAGGCCGGAGAGATTGCCCGACGCGCCGGAGCGCAGGCTTTATACCTGATCCACTACCCTTCAGAGGATGGACGCATTCGAGATTGGGAATCGCTGGCTCGCTCAACCTTTGAAGGCCTGGTTGGATTGGCCCAAGACGGATTGAAAATTCCTTTCTAACTTACCACCCTTCCATAAAGGGCAGCCATTCTTCATTGCCCGGCAGATGACGGGCAAACAAATAGACGGCGCTGGCAGGCGGCGCTTTGGGAGGCCGCAACAACCGCATATTGACCTGTTCGGGAGTGTGGCTTCCTTTGCGATGGTTACATGCCGGGCAAGCGGCAACCAGGTTTTCCCACACATATTGCCCACCAAAGCGGCGCGGGATGACGTGATCAACGGTCAGATGGGGAGTGCGTTGTCCGCAGTACTGGCAGGTATAATCATCGCGGCGCAGAATTTCCTTCTTCGTCAGGCGCACCGTTGGGCGAGGGCGTCTGACCATTTGCTCCAAACGGATGATCGATGGACGCGGGTAGGTACGGGTGACGGTATGGATTTCGCCTCTCCCGTTCATCACCAGACTGGCTTTGCCGCTCAGCACCAGCATAATTGCTCGCCGAGTCGTACAGACATTGATCGGCTCGAAGTTGGCGTTGAGAACAAGAACTGGCTCGTGCATCGCTTGCTCCTGGTGTTGTTGAAATTATAGCACAGCCAGCGGTGAAAAGTCGGTTGAAGAAGGGTTTGTTAAGGATTCATAGCATTGTAAAGCGGTTAGGATAGCCTACCCAAACCCTAAACCCAAGTCCAGTCAAACGGCGAGAAAAGATTTTATGATAAAATACAGCAATTCTTTTAGCCATCCCATGCAAGGAAGTGTCCTATGGCAAGTAATCTCGACCAGATCTGCCAAGCCGTTGTTGAAGGGGATGATGTTTCAATCGTAGAATATGTGCAGGAAGCCTTGCAGGCGGGGGAAAGTCCGCTGCGAATTTTAAACGAGGGCTTAATGCCCGGCGCAGACATCGTTGGAAAACGCTTTGAAGAAGGTGAATACTTCCTGCCCGATTTAATGCTGGCCGGGCGCGCCTTAAAAGCCGCAATGGAAATTCTCAAACCATTGCTCGCTTCGGCTGCCGCGGCAGATCCAAGCCTGAAAAAAGCCAAAATCGTCATTGCTACCGTCCAAACCGACATTCATGACATCGGTAAAAATATTGTCGCCTCCATGCTGGCAGCCGCCGGCTACGAGGTCATTGACATGGGAGTGGATGTGCCGCTTAATTCGATCATCGACAAAGCAGAGGAAACCAAAGCAGACATCATTGCGCTTTCTGCCTTGTTGACAACCTCTATGCCCTATATGAAGGATTTGATCGATCTATTGAAGGCGCGTGGTTTGCGCCAGAAGTACCGCGTGATGGTCGGCGGCGCTTCGGTGACTCCCGAGTGGGCAGAGAGCATCGGAGCAGATGGCACAGGGCGGGATGCTGTAGAAGCTGTCCGCTTAGCGCGGCGCTTACTCGGCGAAAACTAGGAGAAGACCATGCGCGACTATTTAGAACTCCTTGATCGAGCTTATACAGGGGAATATATTTCGGAAGAGAACTGGGATCTCGAAAAAGTTGCCGCAACCACGCGGCGTTTGGTCAAGAAATATCGCCTGGAGTGGGATCGCAATCAAGTGATCCCCACCGATCCCGACTTAATCGATGCCGTGTTCCAGGCCGGTTTGGAGATGGCAGTCGAGTTAGGCGTTTATTGCCGCTCCACGGAACGGATTATCCGCTTGCAACCCGATGAAATCGAAGAAGGACTCCGCACCATGCCTCAAACTCTGGTCATGGGAGAAGGCAAAGACGCCCGCTCGCTTTACGCCCGGCGCATCGGCGACGAACGGCCACCGCTCTTTTTCGGGGGTAGCCCAGGTTCGCCTATTCCCGAAGAATATTTTTTGGAAAATGTTCTTTCTTATGCCCAAGAGCCATTAATTGATCTGCTGACCTGCGGTACCTTAACCGAGATCGGTGGGCGGTCGGTGCGCACCGGACAGCCCCTGGAAATTGTCGCCACCCGCAGAGAGTTACAGTATCTCCACACTGCGCTTGCTCGAGTCGGCCGCCCAGGGATGGGCATGTTAGCCGCCCAGTCCAGCGTCTCCGAATTAGGAGATCTGGCTGTAGCGCATCCAAACCTGTTACGTCGCTGTGACTCGCATCTCGTGCCCTTATTGAACGAGTTGAAACTGGATTTTCGCAATATGGCGCGGGCAGTCAATTCGTGGGAGTATGGCATGATCAACGCCTCACTACCCTGTGTGATTGTAGGCGGATTAGGAGGCGGGCCGCCTGGTTCGGCGGTTATCAATGTGGCTTCGTTTATCGTATCGAATCTGGTCTGCCTGGCGGATTATCACATTCTCCATCCTATCCACATTCGCCATGTAGCGACATCCACGCGCGAAGTGTTGTGGGTCATCAGCGCCGTCGGTCAAGCCTTTGCCCGCAATGCCCCGGCGATTATCGTTGCCGATATCTATCCAAAGTCCGGGACAGGGACGGTCGAGTTACTCTACGAAACGGCCGCCAATGCTATTGTCAACGCACTCTCGGCTTGCCATCTGGAAGGCTGTGGTTCAGCGGATGGTAAACTGCCCCATTGTTCTGGATTGGAAGCACGCTGGATGGCAGAAGTTGCCCTTGCAGTTCATCAGCGCAAAATGACCCTTGAAGAGGCCAATGCATGGGTCTTGCGCCTTTTAGAAAAATACGAAAATGTATTCTCACAGGAGGGAGGCAATCCCGGTAAACCTTTTGATCAAGTTTATGATCTGAAGACCATGCGACCCACTGCCGAGTGGCAGAAACTTTATGATCAGATCAAAACGGAACTCAAAGGGCAGGGTTTAATTATTTAGAAATCGAAAGTGAGTGCTATCACTAAAATCTTTAATTTTTCTAAGGAGGTTTAACTATGACACTACCTGTAATGTTGATCATCAATGTCCTTATCGTTGTCATTTTGGGGGTGGTTGCCCGCTTTGTTAAACTCGGTAAACCAGAGAGCTCTGAGGGATGGAATTTCGGCTTTACCAACCGAGACCTGATCCTGATGGCAGTGATCGCGGCCATCTCCGGTGTTGTTAACACCGGCACGGGAATCCTGTGGAACGCTGCTAACGCTGCTGGCGGTCCTTTGGCCGGGGCGGCTTTGCAAGGGGCGTTCATGTGGTCTTACATCCTGGCTTTCTTCCTCGTCCGTAAGCCTGGAGCGATGTTGATCGTCGGCGTATTGGATACGGCTGTGGAGGCTTTGTTGGGAAACCCCTCAGGAATAGCCACCATCGGCTGGGGCGTAACCCAGGGCCTGGCTGCCGAGGTTGTTCTGGCTATTTGTAACTATCGGTTCTTCAATTGGTTTAGCCTGGGCTTAGCCGGGGCGGCTGCCTCGCAATTTGGCACCGTCTGGACAGCTTATCTCTTTGGTTGGGATACCACTCCAGAAGTCGTCAGCCAATACTGGATTGCTACACCGATTAACCTGGTCTCCGGTTTTATCCTCTCCGGTTTGCTGGGGCTGGCTCTAGGGAAAATGATTGCCCGCACCGGGTTGGTGCGAGCCACACGCTCATCCTGATCGGACAACAGATAGCATGGCTTCATCATCGCCTGCACCGCTGGTCGTCTTCGATCGGGTGACCTTTTACCATTTTGAGCGAACCACGCCGGCTTTGAGCGAGGTTAGTTTTGTTTTACCGCGTGGTTCGCTCACCTTGTTGGTAGGACCCTCCGGCAGCGGAAAATCCACCTTATGTATGCTGATGACCGGCATTGTCCCGCATCTTCTCGGCGGAGTATTAAAGGGAAATGTACTTGTGGACGGCAAAGATGTTGCCAATACCGCCGTTAAGGACCTTGCCCTTTCAGCGGGGTTGCTCTTCCAGGACCCGGAATGGATGTTTGCTACTTTAAGGGTGGATGATGAGGTGGCTTTTGGACCAGAAAACCTCAAAATACCCAAAGCGGAAATCCATCAGCGGGTTGAAGACGCCCTGGAAACCGTGGGACTATCACGCTTCCGCCATCATCTGGTATGGGCGCTTTCCGGCGGACAAATCCAAAAATTGGGCTTTGCCTCGGTTTTAGCGATGCAACCGCCGTTGATGATTCTTGATGAACCAACGGCCAATCTCGATCCCGCCACTACCCACGCTGTGCATGAATTGATCTTACGCCTGCGCCAGCAAGGAAAGACCATCGTTCTGGTCAGCAAAGACCTGGACGAATTCATAGCCGAAGCGGATAATATCATCTACTTAACGGGTGGGAAAATCATCGCCCAAGGGCAACCCCGCCAGGTAATCCATCAGGCAGGTCTGCACATGTTGCAGGCAGGGGTTTGGCTTCCCGAACCCACCGAAATTGGCTTGCGCCTGCGAGAACGAGGCAAACTCTCCACAGAAACGTTACCTCTCACGGTTGCCGAAGCCAAACAGGCATTTTCCCAACTCTCATTTGCCACAACACAAAGCGATGTATCCAGGTCAAAGCCCAGCGGAGAAGTCTTGATCGAGGCAGAAAACCTGCAATATGCCTATAATCCCAAAGTCACTGCTATACGGGGTGTTTCTTTTGCGGTTCGGCAGGGTGAGCTCCTGGCGATTATCGGTCAAAATGGGGCTGGCAAAAGCACTCTGGCTAAGCTGCTGGTCGGCTTACTAAAACCAACTGGCGGCGTGCTGCGTCTGTTCGGTAAAGACGCGAGGCAGTGGAAAGTAGCCGAACTGGCAAACCACATTGCTTTAGTGTTTCAAAATCCCGAACATCAATTTCTGTGCGATACGGTTTTCGAAGAGCTTTCCTATAGTTTATTAGCCAAGGGGATTACCGATCCGGTCGAGATTCAAGCCAGGGTGGTAGAGACCTTGCGTGATTTAGATTTACAAGGAGACGCCCAAACACATCCCTTCGCGCTTTCAGAAGGCGCAAAACGGCGTTTGGGAGTGGCAACCATGCTGGTTGGCGGTGGCGCTCAGGTCTTGATCGTCGATGAACCCACATACGGACAGGATCGGCGCATGACAGAGCGATTGATGGAATACATCAATCAACTACGCCAAACAGGTATCACGGTTATCATGATCACCCATGATATGCGTTTGGTCGAAGCTCACATCGATCGCGCCATTGTCATGGCGGAGGGACGCATTCTACACGATGGCGACCCGCAGACGCTCTTTACCCTTGAGGAGATCATCCGGCAAGCAAATTTGCGTCCGACAGCGCTGAATCGCCTGCTTACCGATTTGCGTCAACAGGGCATCAGCGTTCCTGCTGACATCAACACTGTAGAAAGATTCATCCAGGCCGTCCAATGAGCGAACAACTCTTAGCTTACGTTGAGAAAGATTCCCTCATCCACCGCGCTGATGCGTTAAGCAAATTGCTTTGGGTTGTGATTGTTGTTGTAGCAACATTCCAGTTTCAGACATCCTATACCCGTGCCTTGATGTTTGTTGTGCTGCTATTCACTGCCCTGGTTTTAGCCAAGGTGCCCCTGAGGTCAATCTGGCGGGTTTCTCCCTTGATTTTCGGAGTGGCATTTTTATTAGGAGCGTTTCACTATGTTGTCACCAAGGGTATAACCCCGCTGTTCACCATCGGCAGTTCTGTGGTCTATCGCGAACCATTGGAGGCTGGCGGAGCTTATTTCTTCCGCCTGGCGATCATGGTGCTGGCCTCTTTTCTACTAATCTGGACTACCGACACCTACCAACTGATGGTGGGTCTTGCCTATCTAGGCTTGCCCTATCGCTACGCTTTTGCGATCTTCATGGCGCTGCGTTATATCCCGTTAATTCAGAGGGAGGTGGAGGCAGTACGCGCCGCTCACGCCATTCGCGGCAAGGCTGCCCAATCTCCCTTGAAACATCGCTTCCGCCTGTGGCAAAGGTATCTGTTTACTGTGATCGTCAACGGCCTGCGCAAAGCAGAAAACACAGCCATTGCCATTGAAGCCCGCGGCTTTGGCGCGTACCCGGAACGAACCTACTGGAAGGAATTTCACTGGACGCGCAGCGGTCTGCTGTTGATGAGCGCCTTTACGGTTTTCTGTGTGGCTCTGATTGTTTGGGAAAGGTTCTTTCTATTGTCTTGAACGGCTCGGATGAGAAAATCTTCACTCCCGAATTAGCGCCGCGTAGCGGCGAGCGCAACGCCTGGATTTTGGCGTTTTTGATGATTGTGCTATGGCTGGCTTTCAAACTTACGCCCTGGGAATTGCCGTTTACAGTTGAACTATTGGTGATTTTTACCCTGGGCGCGGCGCTTTTGATCAGCTTTGGCAATTGGGTAGAGCGGAAAACCGTCCTTGCCATCACAAACCATGGCATTCGATATGAAAACGGCTTGCGCAAAGTTCGCCTAGCCTGGGAGGAAATCGCAGAAGTGCGCGTGCGCCCGGCTGTGTGGGGCAAGCGGGTGCAGGTGCGCGGCAAAGAGACCCGCTTCGATTTTTTCACCCTGGGGGAAGTTAAATATAAGGGGAGAGTGCAGGCAAAGACCGGCTTCGCTCAAGGAGACGAGATTGTCCGCCAGATTGTCCTAAACAGCGGCTTGCGTATCGCCGATCAATTGGGGGATGAAGTCGTCTATACCCGCTAACGAAAGCCGATTAAGAGTGCATCCGTTACCCTTCAGTATCCAAAAAATTGTGGAAGCATGGCTTGCGCACTCTAAAAAGCCTTTTCCGTGTTCATCTGCGTCCATTCGCGGTTAAGGCTAGCGAAAGCCTGGCTTCCGCACTCCAAAAAAACTGCTGGTGAGGTAAAATATGGACGCTCTGGCGAGCTGTTTTGGACTTTATTGCATGCGATGCGAGAGATTGACGATTTGCTTTTGCCCTCTCAAGTTGATCTCGCCATTTTGCATTGGATTGATGATCCGGATGTCCTCGAGCACATCCACCGAGTCGGGATAATTTT
>Ga0197142_1002091_pt1 | contig 17725 bp, 14 predicted proteins | sample GBS60_MetaG_FD_148614 | JGI IMG/M metagenome (GOLD analysis project Ga0197142, IMG submission 148614) | Sediment microbial communities from Great Boiling Springs, Gerlach, Nevada, United States - GBS 60_MetaG | ecosystem: Environmental > Aquatic > Thermal springs > Hot (42-90C) > Sediment...
ATTATAGGTCAATAAAAAGGATTATTAGGATCGAGTAAAAATTTGTAGTGCAGAGTCAAAAATGCATTTTCAATAATACCAATACTTTACGAAGGGAAATGACAAACTTGGGCTAAGTCTCGACAAAACAAAAAAGGCCAAAACAAGGAAACTTATCTTCCTCGCTTTGGCGCCTTCTTGGCTCCGGGTTGTTTCAAAGATCTTTGGTATATCAATATTTGAAGATAGTCAACGCAAACAAACACTCAAATATAAAATTGGTCAATGATACTCCTTTAGCTCCTTAAGCTGGAGTAAAGCTTGCTTGAGGCTAATAATTTTTAACCCACAAGCTCGAGCTTCCCTTATAGTATCTTCACATCTCATACCAGGAAGAGCAACAAAATGAGTTGCTAATCTATAAATTTTGCCGCGATAGGAGGACGGGAATCTTCTTGATTCGATCGTAATTCTTGCCCGAGCGTCGTCTACACTAATACCAATCTGGCGAGCCGCATTGTGAAGTTTGGAAAGTATGTCCACCAACCAGCTTTTAATAGGAGGTTCAATCCACAATATCAAGCCAACTTTCTCCGAAGGACATAGTTTTAAAAATTGCTTAGTGACCTCTAACCAATGGTGATTTTCGTCAGACGGATCTGGTATGCAAAGTAATTGCAAAGGCTTATTTTTGATAGTCGGATTTATAGGTTCTACTCTAGGAGAGAAAATAGATGCAAAATCTAGAGGAACATACAACTCATCTTTGGTTGGAGTTATAACCACACTAGACATATCTAGCGAGCTAGTTAGTTCATTCCTAAATTCGAGATCCCATTTGCCAATAAAGAGTAACTCATTAGTTTTAAAAAGTCGTTCATAAAGATAAGATTTTCTAGAAGACTCAGTGTTATAATGATGGACAAAGACATCTTCTGCTACTACCAAATTATAACCAACAAGTCGAGCTCTCAAACAATAATCTTTAGTGGCAAAATGTCTACAATTAAAAAGAGGATCAAAACCTCCTATTTTTTCTATTAACTCTTTCTTTATCATCAATAAAAATTCTGATAGAAAATCCGTGGTTTGCAAACTACCAGCGCAGTTCAAGTACCACTTTCTAGCCCATTTATCAAGTGACGATATATCATACTTGCATCTGTCAACCTGCTGAGGTCCATAACAAGAATTTGTTTTTGGACCAACCATACATATTAAATTATCAACAGAAAATGAAGCCAGTAATTTACTAGCCCAGTAAGGGGTGACAATTGTATCCTCGTGCATCAGGACAATATAATTGCCATTAGCCCCTGATAATCCCAAGTTATAAGCCAATGGATAGTTCAATTTTTCCTCACAATGGATTATCTTTGACTTATTACCCAAAATAGATTTTACCCTATGAAAAGGTTTCTCTATATTTCCACTCCCAACCACAATTAATTCATAAGGCCTGTTAGTATATCTAACCAATGCCTTCAGAATTTCTTCATTCAGAGAATCTCTCCTAAATATCGGGATGATAACACTTAACAATTCCTGTTGGGGTTGAAACCACTCTATTTTCCACAAATCTTTACCATTAGGAGGTGATCCTTGATAAGCATCATACAGCTTCTCGTAGAGCTGATTGGTGCTTTGCTGAACCAAATATTTCGTCTTAACAGTAGGTTCAGTTTCAAAACTTTCCTGGCCTTTATGGAAAACAAAAACAGATGGAACTACCACTTGTTTGTACCCAGCTCTAACCAAACGCCAACAAAAGTCAAGATCATAGTTTCTCAAAAAGAGTTCCTCATCGAACCCTCCTAGCTTATCGTACGCGCTCCTTTTAACTGCTAAGCAAAAACCAATAAGTAGATCAGTTGGGACTATTTTCCCCTTGTAATTTTCCTGGAGGATTTTCATCAATTCCGAAGGACTATTCTCTATAATCGTTTCTCTTGATAAATAAAAAGAAACATTTTGTATGCCTGCTACATAGTTACTTAAGGGACCAGATGCGGCAACTTCCTCTTCCGTCAATAAGGGCTGGAGCAACCCTTCTAACCATCCATGGTAAACGATCATGTCAGGATTTAAAAATATAATATAGTCATACTGGGCTACCCTGGCTCCAAAATCCGCTGCACGTGCATAATCTAGGTTCCTCTCATTTACGTGAAGTTTTATACAATTACTATTTAGAGCCTCTCTCAAGCAATTTACATAGTAGGCAGTTTCATCTATGGAAGCATTATCTATTACTATAATTTCGTCACTAGGACTCACAGTGGAGAGCACAGACTCAAGACAAGCAGCAATAGTCGATAATGAATTATAAGTAACAATTACTATGCTAACTGGAGGACGTATACTTGAGGAACTCTCGACAGAAACAGGTTGTTTTCTGTAATTTTTAATTACGTAAGGCAGCCAACGGCGATGGAAAACGTTTATATCTGTTACATTGGAGTATTTTTTGATGTTGTCTTTAAAACAGATAGCCTTACTATTAGGTTCGTATATAATCTTACAACCTAACTCCTTAGCTTTTAAACAGATATCTATATCTTCATAACCCTCCTGATAAACTTCTTCAAATCCTTTCAACTCACAGAAAAGATCACTTGGAACCAACATAGACAAATTAGCAAGTGCATCTACATATTTTTTTTGGCTATATTCTGAACCTTGTTGATGGCTACCCATAATAGAACAATTTATAGGCAGGGAGCATCCATATTCAATTACAATTCCAGCATACTGAATACTCCCGTCAGGGGACAAAATTTTGGAGCCTACAATTGATTTATTTTCTTCTTTTCTACAAGTAGAAATCAAACTCTCAAGCCACCCACGAGTTACTACAATACTACTACCTAAGAAAACTATATAAGATCCTTTGGCCTCTGCGGCACCGATATTACAAGCTGCGGCAAAGTTTACAATATTCCGGTTTACAATTACTTTGGCCCAAGGAAATTTTTTCTTTAACTCAAGAGATGTATTGTTATCAATAAAATTACATACAACAATGACTTCTACCCAACCATTATAACCACAAGCTTCAATAGAAGTCAGACATCTGTGAAGGTTATACCAATCACTGAAAAATGGTATAACTATGGATGCAACAGTCTTGTTATAAATGGGCTTCCGAGAAGGAATATCAATTGGAGCATGTTTATTAATGTAAGCACGTTGATACACATTATGAATATTGTCTATCTCGCCCCACAAAGTAGGTATATATGTGGACCTTGCTCCCTCTCTTAGGCGATAAAGCAAATTCCTGTCTTCTAAAATCATCTCTATCTTTTTCTTAATTCCGGTAACATCTCCAATATCTACTAAAAATCCATTTTTACCGTCTTCAACAATATAGGACCCGAAAAATTTAGTGGCAATAACAGGAACCCCATGCAAAAGGAACTCATGCAGGACCAGTGAGTATGTATCAAAATAAGAAGGAACAATTCCTATATCTATATCTTTTAAGATATCTGGCAAATCCTCAGGAGTATACTCTCCCATGTACTTTATATTAGGAACATCACACAGTTCTTTAAAAAGCTCTTGATCATAGATTCTACCATATACACGAAGTTCAACTTGATCATAAAGTAGGTTTTTGAAAACCTTTATAATAGTATCAATACCCTTTTCAAACTGAATCCCTCCAATGTAGCCAAAAACCATTCGACCTCGAGAGGAAAAATTATCAATTGATAACGCCACTCTTGGTAAAAAACCATGTGGGATCACAAAAATTTTTTCTTTGTCACATGAAACATGCTTTAAAAAGTAATCTCTAAATTTAGAATTCGAGAAAAATATTACATCGAAAAGTCTATCATATAGTAGCCGAATATATTCGCTCCAACCATACATCATACCGAGCAAGTGAGCAGTTTCCCTTATATAAAACAGATCATTTTTATCTATCCCAGAAAAGAAAATACATTTACAGCAGCTTAATAAATCTTTTGGTCCCTTGCAGACTCGGCGCTGGTTGGAAATAATGGGAGACATTCTAAAGCAAATTTCCTCCGTATTCCAAACTTGTCGAATAACAACACATCCAAAATCTGAAGCCATTTGAAGCACTTGAGGTGGCAAATTCACATAGTCAATAATATGAACTATATGAGGACGAAATTGAATAAATACCTTCTCAATATCTTCCCATTTAATAGAATTTGCTTCAAATGTAGCATTTAAAAAAGCATTGGGATATGGATCTAATTGTATACTATAAATACAAATTCCATCTCTTTCCTCTAATTCAAAATTATTTTTTCCCAATTTAGGTATAAGTATTCCAACACGATAACCCAATCGTTTCAAATTCAAAGCATATTTCCAGGTAATGATTGGCGTTCCAGAAAATTCGTATGGAGGTATATTGTGACATACTAGGAGAACGGAAGAAGGATTAACACAAAGTCTCTCTGGTTCTACATTTCTTCCAAGAACTATGAAATGTTCACTATTCTGCTCATCTTCAACTATACTCTTCACTGAATATTGTTCTGGATCCGAAGAATAATTTATCGAGCATATTTCTTCAATTTTAAAAAACCTCCTACAAAACGTCTTTACCTTACTAAAAGTCCAATTAGTTTTATGATCAGAATTAAGATGTATACCGTGATACTTCCATGAAGGCAACGATAAAGCAATATAACCTTCAGATTTTAAAGTACTCAAAATCTTCTTCAAAAATTCCTCCGGATTATCTACATGCTCCAAAACTTCACAAGCTACAGCTGAATCGAATCTCACACCATTCTCAATGATTGTATCAATGCTTTGACGAGAAAAAGAAACGAGTCTATCAACAAACAACCGCTTGGCAAAAACAATGGGAAGTTCATCGGTATCAACGGCAGTAACATCCAGTCCATCTTTCGCTAATAGACAACTCCCATATCCACTTCCACAACCTATATCCAGAACGGTTTTTACTTTTTTATTCAAAAGGTAATTTCCAATGTAACTATAATAAAAATAAGATTTCATTTGGGTAAACATGTCACTTAGCCCGAGGTATGGAGTTCGGTCAGGATTTACATTTTTAAGTCTATCTACAAATTCCGCAATAAAAGAGGATTCTTTTACTATAAACAGACTCCTATGTAGACCAAGTCTAACATTAGATTTCCTTAACATATTCACAATGATTTCCAAGTCATCATGCGACACAACAACAGGTGAACAAGATGGAACTTTTAACTTTTTTTCTTTAAAGTCCAACTCGGCAAATAAGATGACATACAAACGATCTTTCTCTTCGAAAAAAAGGTTGAGAACTAATTTGTTGTGCAAATCATAGGCATTAAAAGCGGTAAACAATGCTTTTACTTCAGCGCTATTAACGTATATCTGATATCTATCCAGTTTTTCATTTTGTTCTATTGACCATTTCATCTTTATCCCCCTTAGTACCACCATTCATTAAATAACATTTTTCGAACAAGTTATAGTGATTCCTCAATTTTTAAACCTAAGTAATTGTACAAATAATTATCTAGGCGATTCCTTAATTTCTTCTACCTAAACAGTTGTACAAACAATTGTCCAAATTATTTCTAAAATTTACCTAAATTCGAATTTTTTCAAATAGTAAACAAGATTATCCTTTCCTACACAAGACTTCCTGTGTGCACAGAAGAAGCAAGTAATAGAAACCTCATTTAGTGGCATATTACTCCAACACGAGCAAATGTAGCGAAAAATATCACCACGTGAAGTAAAACTATCAGCAATGCCATAATTTATTTTGGACAAGTCAACCATGACCACAAATTTCTCCTAGCTGATCTCAATGTTTTTCCTAAATTTTTGACGTAAAATGTCTTCAACACCACTGACGTACAATTCTATATCATAGGATCCAACCGGTTGTTTGAGAAGATAATGTTCCAAAACAGAAATCTTTCCGGCAAATTCCTGAGAAATACTATCAGTCATCAATCTCGACTGGTTTATGGATCCCTTTTTGTCCAAAACAAAATCTCTAATAGCCTTTACTATTATTTCAGTTTTTTTGTAATCATTGCTTTTGGTGAAATTTTCAATATAAGCCTTAGCCAATCTTAGTATATAATGAACTTTACCAATCTCACCAAACTCGCTGTAAAAAAACAACCCATTACGAATAAAATAATAAATACTAATAGGTGATACCATAAACCCACCTGTAGATGATCCGCCTTTGTGATACACAACCGAAAAGGGGTTAAAAAGAACTATGTAGCCTAACTTTAAAGCCCTTAAACATATCTCGTTGTCTTCAAAGTATAAGAAATAGTCCTCTCTGAGAAGACCATGCCGTCTGAGAAAATCGGATCTTATCAGCATACTAGCACCTGAAACGAAATTGGTCGGTGATAATTCTACAGCAGATTGTTCACTTCGATCCTTGCCATCGTAATTAACAGAAAAGCCATCAAACTGCACTTTATCTTTCTCTGGATAACAGTGTAACTTTGATCCAACTATTGCAACTTTACTTTTTAAATCTGGATGTTCGGCAGGTAGCACCAAATAGGTAAGAGCCATTTTCTCGATTACCGTGTCGTTGTTAAGTAGCCATATATAATCCGAACCCCACTCAAGAGACATTCTTATTCCTTCATTGCATCCCCCAGCAAAACCTTTGTTTTCAGAAAGCCTCTTATAAATAACTTCTCCTCTGAACGGCATCCGGATGTAGCAAGTATCAGAAAGATTAAATACTCCACGTCTGTAAGACCTAGCAAGCTTTTCCAAATCTTCATAGAAACTCTGTTGAGAAGCGTTATCTATGACGATTACATTTAATCTCCTATGGAGTTCGTTATCAAAAATAGACTTTACTGCATCAAGAGTGTCTTCCCAACTATTAAAATCCACTATGACGACAGAAATCTTTGGATAACTAGCCAATGATGCCTCCTAGCTTTATTCACTTCATATTTTCTATCGATTTTCATCGTTTGATCTTTACCAAAATTAATGCCACAATTTTCCACCCAAGAAAAACCTAATTTTCTGTAATTGAAATCTAAATTTTATTATAAACCAAACGTCATTCTCTTGAACAATTACACTAAAGATTTTTGACATGCCAAATTATCTCCGAACTGCCCGTAGAACTTTGTGCTTTTAAGTAGATTCCAAGTATGGTAAAAAGCTTGTACAATAAAAATTTTAACAAGGGAGAGCTATTTATGCCCATACCTGGAAATTTCCTTACCACCGCAATGGCCGTTATGCCGCATCGAGACCCGGATAAGGCTCTAGAGCTTGCCCTTTCTCTGGACATACCCTTCTGGCCTCAACTCCCACTTTTTAGCTACTACGAAGACATGTATGTTCAAGCATCAGAACACTTCCCGGGTATTCTGCTGGATATGGAACATCGCACTTTGAAATTTTCATCATCCAAATTTATGGATGAACTCCCAGCGGTTCTAGAACGCTTCGACGACCCGGAAATATTTGACATCAGCCCAACATACTCAGTTGTATATCACAAATTCCTGGCTATGGATCTTTCTGACCGACCAGCTATAAGAGGTCAACTTGAAGGTCCCATTAGTTTCGGATTCAATGTTCAGGACGAAAATGATCGCCCTATCCTTTTTAACGACGAAGTGCGAGGATTTCTCCTGGAATTCATGGCAAGAAGGGTCAACGTACAGCTAAGGCGCTTGAAAGAAAAAAATCCTAACGCCTTCATGTTTGTGGACGAACCGGGACTACAGTTCATTTTCAGCGCTATGAGCGGTTATGATGGAGTAAAGGCAAAAACCGATATGGACTATTTCTTCTCGTTAATTGAACGACCTAGAGGTGTACACCTTTGCGGTAACCCAGACTGGGATTTTCTCCTGGGGCTTGACCTGGATATTTTATCCCTAGATGTCTACACCAATGGCGAGATTTTTTCCTCCTACGGTTCCGCAATTGCCAAGTTTCTCGATAGAGGCGGAGTCCTTTCATGGGGCATTGTGCCAACAAATTTTGAACCATTTGAAAAAGAAAACATGGATTCCTTAACCCAACGTTTTCTAGACCTATTTGACCGAGTAGCCAGATCTCTGTCACCAAAGATTGACCGAGAACTTCTAGTATCGAGAAGCCTCCTCTCACCAGCTACCTGCTGTCTGGTTAACCCAGACGGAACGGTAACGGTTGAAAAAGCCTTTGCAACCGTAAGGGAACTTTCCAGACGAATCCGTGAGCATTTTAAGTTACTTTAGTGTCTCCACAAGGTCTTTTCCCGCCTGGAAGCAGGCATCCAGATAATCCGGGCGGGAGAGTATAGCTCCCTTTTCGTCAATTTCCCTGAAACACAGTTCCCCCCCATATGATACCCCTATGGCTTCGAAAAAATATCGCATGGTAAGAATACTACAGTCGAAAAGCTTCTTTCCTCGAGTTGCTCCTACTCCTAGGAAAAACCCTTTCCTTTTGGTAACATCAGGAGTAAACAGACCAAGCTTTTGAGCCATAAAGAGTGCCTGAGCCCGGTCCACAAAGGATTTAAGCTGGCCGGGCAGGTGATAAAAATAGTTTGGGCTTGCAACAGCCACGATATCGAAGTCTGAAAGAAGGGGATATATCGTTTCCATTTGATCTTTCTGAGCACAGAAGCCCTTTTTGTCGCAGTGACCACAGGCGATACATCCTTTAAAGGAAAGCTGCCTGACATAAACACGCTCAACGGTTGCTCCTGCATCAATAGCTCCATTGACGAAAAAATCCATCATGGTGTCGGAATTCCCTTTAGGTCTAGGCGATCCGTAGATTGCCAAAACTTTAATCATATCGTATACTCCTTTCTGTGGTTGACTGTGGTTGGTTCACGAAAGGTAAAAAGTTATCACAAAACGGGAGGAGAAGATAAATGGAATCTTGCATCTTCTGCCAGATTGTAAAAGGGGCTATTCCATCGGCAAAACTTTACGAAGATGATGCTGTATTGAGTTTTTTAGACATAAACCCCATAAACCCTGGTCATGCATTAGTAATTCCCAAGAACCATTACCCCACGATACTCGATGTGGACGACGAGGATCTTAAAAAGGTAGCCGTGGTTACCAAGCTCATAGCCAAGGCTTTGAGGGATGCCCTCTTCTGCGATGGCATCAATGTTCTTCAAAACAATTTTGAAGCTGCTGGTCAACTCATCCATCACTTTCACATTCATGTAATTCCCAGATTTGAAGGTGACGGTTTCAAGGTATGGAGCGGAAAGCCTTACAAAGAAGGTGCGATGAAGGAAGTGCAGGAAAAGATTCTCGCAGTAATCAAAAAGTAATACACAGGAACCGGCAATTTTTCTCTTGATAATTTTCCGAAAATGCTCTAAATGAGATTTGCGTGGGTTTTCTCATGATACTACCTTCAGCAGTCTAACAGCGGTCTAATTCCCTTTTTTAAACCGTGGCTTTTCAGGTTGAGGTTCCTTGAGAAGATGTGAAGGTTGGAGCAAAGATTGTTTAGATGCCATCCTTAGGGGATAGAAAGATGCTTGTCAGAGACTGGATGTCAAAAGATGTTGTGTGGATTCGTCCGGAAGCGACCATCCAGGATGCGCTCAAGATGATGAAGCATTACGGCATCAGGCATTTACCTGTAAAGGAAAGTGATGGCACCTTTGTTGGATGGATTACAGATTCTGATGTAAGAAGTGTATTGATAGCGTCCATGATTGAGCATCTAACAGTAGCCGATGTGATGATTCGAGAACCTTATATTGCATCGCCAGAAGATCACCTAGAAGATGTGGCTTTTGTTATGATAACCAAAAAGATTGGGGGTCTCCCGGTTTTAGAGGGTGATCGAGTTGTGGGAGTTATCACAGTAATTGACGTGCTAAAAGCTTTTATGGAGATGATGGGAGGTTTTGAAAGCACGGGACGTATTGACGTGGTATGTAGATCAGACGATGATTATGATCTGGCTCGAATTATTGAGATAATTCAGGATTGTGGAGCAACGGTTTTAAGCATCTGCACTTTTCTAGGTGAAACGGGCTCCGACTCAAACTTGGGCGGTTTTTACTCCTTACACATCAAAGGAAAAAACTTCCCCCAGGTTTTGGAGACACTTAAAGCAAAGGGTGTTACCGTCTTCTCATCTCAACAACCTCATCCTGTTAAACCTGCCGTTAAGTACTCCTGTTCCCCCTCTTCTCGGATAATTCGGGATGTGGTTGAATAAACTTCAAGAATCTCCTTCTCCGGAAAACCATTAGGCTTTTTTAAACACGGCAAAAACTCTTTCTTCGTAAGTTGAATTTTTTCCTAATTTCACGAAGAAAGGGTTTTTTCCACCGGAAGTCAAAGGACTTTCTGGTGGTTGATAATTTGGTTCGGTAGTCTTTATTTAGAACTGTTTATCAACTAAAAGAGGAGGGAACAGAATTATGGGAAAGATTCCAGAAAATTATCTTCCACCAAGAGATCTTTGGCCTGAGTATACGACACCTGAAGAGTTCAAAAACATGCCGGAAAAGTTAAACATCTGTCAGGAATTTATCGACCGTCATGTTGCCGAAGGAAGAGCAAACAATCATGCAATCTATTTCATGGACAAGATGATTACCTACGGAGAACTCCAGAAGATGATCAATCGCTTTGCTAATGCTCTAAGGAAGATAGGCGTTGAACCTCAGGATCGAGTAGGGCTTCGAGTAGTCAATTCTCCTCCGGCAATTGTCGCAATATACGGGATTTTCAAGATAGGAGCTATACCCGTTCCCACATCGCCTCTCTGGTCAAAAGAAGAAGTGGCTTTTGTTGTTAACAACGCAGAAATGAAAGCTTTTGTTGTTAACGAACCTCTAATGGGTGAAGTGGAAAAAGCTAAAGACTCCTTTGAACAGCCTCCTACAATTATCGTTGTGGGAGGAAACCCAGCCGATGTTGAAGCTAAGGGATACAAATCCTATGAGAAAATGCTTGAATCCGAATCCGATTCCTGCGATCCAGAAATGGTCAGCAAAGACGACATCGGCGTCATTCTTTACACATCTGGAACAACAGGACCTCCAAAGGGTTGTGTCCATTTTGTGCGAGAAATTTACATGGAGTCCCACATCGTTGGAGACTATGTATGGAAACTCACTCCATCTGATGTTCTTGGCGGATCTGCACCCGTATCCTTTGCTGCAGGATTCGGCACCTTTGGTCTCATCCCCTTTGCTAAAGGTGCTGCAATAAGCTTGCTCCCCAAATTCACACCTCAAGATATGCTTGAACTTTTCGAAAAACACGGTATCACAGTAGCAACTGGTCTCCCCACAGCCTACAGAGCTTTAATGAAATTTCCTGATTTCAAAAAATACGATCTCAGCAAGGTCAGAATGTTCACTTCTGGCGGTGACGCTCTAGGAGTAGAAACCTTCAACGCCTGGCTCGAACTAACAGGAAAGCCCATTTGGGAAGGACTTGGTGGCACAGAGATGCTCCACCTTGTTACATCAAACACCATGGGCGAGAAACCTGTTCCAGGTTCTATCGGAAAGCCTCTGCCCGGCTTTGAAATTAAACTGATCACTCCAGAAGGCAATGAGGCAAAACCGGGTGAAGTAGGTAGCTTCTGCGTGAAGGGTCCCACCGGAACAGTCTATTGGAAACCTTACGCAGATGATAACCGTCTACTAAAATCTCAGCAAAAAGGCGTAAAGGACGGTTTCAACCTCCTAGGTGATGCAGTTTATGCCGATGAAAATGGCTATCTGTTCTTCGTAGCACGTGAAGACGACATGATTAAGAGCTCGGGTTATCGTATAAGCCCAGCCGAAATTGAAGAAGTAATAGCCAAATTCGAAGCCGTGGCAGATGTTGGTGTGGTGGGTGTGCCCGATCCAGAAAAAGGTCAGATCACAAAAGCCTGTATTGTGCTCAAAGAGGGTTATCAACCTTCCGATGAAATGAAAGAAAAGATTCTTAACTTCTGCCGCGAATATCTCGCCATATACAAACTCCCACGCATTATCGAATTCATGGATTCTCTACCAAGAACACCAACTGGCAAGCTTCTTAGAAGAAAGCTGAAATAATATTGAGACTGTAAAGAGAAAGTCTTGGTCTTTTCCGGGCAGGCCCTGTGCCTGCCCGTTACGTCATGATATGAGAAAAGGGGCGCACTGAGCTTTTTAATTCATGCTCCATGGAGGTGCAGAAAATGGATTATAGATTAACGGTAATTTGTGAAAATACCGTAACTCGTCCTGGTTTTATTGGGGAACACGGTTTTGCGGCACTTTTAGAAACAAAGAACGGCTTTATTCTCTTTGATACCGGTCAGGGATTTTCGCTTATACATAACCTCTTAAGATTCTTAAAGGATGTCACTAAAATAGAGAAAGTGGTTTTAAGCCACGGCCACTACGATCACACCGGAGGACTCCTTGCTTTTTTGGGCGTTCGAGGTCCCTGCCCTGTGCTTGCTCATCCGGACGTTTTAAAAGAGCGGTTCAGGCTTATGAGTCCTGCTCCAGGCATGGAAGAAAAGCCTGTTTCTATCGGTATTCCATGGCATGAAGCCTATTTAGTAAGCCGTGGTGCCAGATTTCAGTGGGTAACGGAATGGACAGAAATTTCTCCGGGAATATACATCACTGGTGTGGTGCCAAGAAAAACCGAATTTGAAACAGGTGATCCGAAGTTTCTCGTAAAAACTCAAAATGGTTTTGGTCCCGATCCCTTTCTTGACGACTATTCCATGATCATAGACACTCCCAGGGGTCTTATTGTGGTTCTAGGTTGTGCCCATGCTGGAACAATTAATATTTTGAATCACGTCAGGGATCACATGGGTAATCGCAACATCTATGCTCTTGTGGGAGGCACTCATATGGACTTTTCTTCATCAGATCAACTAGAAAAAACCATCGAAGCACTTCGCAATTTCGACATTGAGATAATTGCTGTAAGTCACTGCACTGGACAGAAAGCGGCGGTAAGAATGGCTAAAGAATTCGGACAGAAATTTCAGTTTGCACCGGTAGGATTTCAGATTACGGTGTAAATTCAGCAGAGAAAACCATGGAGGGAGGGTTTTCGGTGGGCAAGTTGCTTATTGCTACCCTGATGGGGGTTTTTTTCTTTGCTGTTCTGATGATAAATCCTGGTCTTTCAGAGCAAGCCATCTACATTGGATCCATAAATCCTCTTACCGGAAAACTCGCTCAACATGGCATTGAAGTAGATCAAGGAATACAAATCGCTATAGAAGAAGCTAATGCTGAAGTAAAGAATATCAAATTTAAGCTGATTCGCCGTGACGACAAGAGCCTTCCCGAAGACGCCATGAATCAGGCAGAACAGCTTATTCTCCACGACAAAGTAGTGGCTCTTGTAGGCGGTTACGTGGACACTCTTGTAGGGTCAATCGCCACGGTAGCAGAAAAACATAAAGTTCCCTACGTAGCATCGGCAAGCCTTGAAAGCAGGCTGACAACCCAAATCAATCCATTCTTCTTCAGAATTTCCCATATAAACGGTGTGGCGAAGCCGATAACAGGCTTTATTAAAGACATGATAAAACCTCGGAAAATAGCTCTCGCCTATGCCTCTACTCCAGGAGCAATGGAACTTGCAGAAAAGATTCGCCAGGAACTTTCAGGAACCGGAATTTCTATAGTAATGGAAGACAAATTCAAGTCAGGCACTCCCGATTTTTCACCTTTTCTGCTTAAGTGTAGATCTCAGCAGGTAGATTTCATCATTTCCGCTCTTTTTCTTCCAGACCACCTCATACTCGTAAGACAAATACATGAACTGAAAGTTCCTTCCAAAGGATACCTAGGACCATGGGGCATAGCCTATCCTGGCTTTGTAAAAGAAATGGGCGAAAAAGCTGAAGGATTGTTTGGTATGCTTGCCTGGGCGCCGGGAATTTCTTTCCCTGGAACCGAGGAAATGTCACAGAAATTCAGTAAAGCTTATCGAGACCGCTTTGGAACTGAACCCACAAGCACGGCCATGCACGGGTATGTATCTGCAAAAGTCGTAATCGATGCTGTAGGAAAACTTGTGGAAACTAACCAACCCTTTACTCCCCAAAAACTCGCCGAAGTTATTAGAAAAACAGACATAGTGTCACCCATAGGAAGAATCGCTTTCGACCATCACGGCGATCCTAAATATTACACTCAAATGGTTGTGCAGATCCAAAAGGGATCTTTTGTGGTAGTATATCCTCCTGAACGAGCTACCGGAAAATCTGTTGTGCGTTACACTGAGCTCGTCGAATTGAAGTAGAAGCTCACAAAACGTGACGGGTCTGAAAAAATGTTTTATGTGGATCAGATTCTTGTTCAAGCGATTAGTCTAGGAAGCCTCTATACACTACTTGCACTTGGATTTTCTCTTATATTTGGAGCAACCAGAGTCTTGAATCTTGCTCACGGTAGCTTTGTTATTCTTTCAGGCTATGTCGCCTATATTTTAGGAAAACACTACAGTATTGGTTTTACGCTGAGTTATTTATTGAGCATGATTACGCCGCTTATTTTCCTTCCGATTATTGTGCTCATAAGTTCCAGAAGTCCCCACCCGCGAGAAACCGTTTCACTAATATTGACCTTTGGACTGTCACTTGTGCTACAGAACTGTTATATGGCCGTTTTTTCGGCAGACTATCGCATACTTTACGGTGCTCCATCTCTTTACGAAATTCCAATCCTGAGGGTAACCGTCAGTTCAACACAGTTTACTCTAATCATAACTTCCATGAGCGCGGTTGCTCTACTTTTCCTGCTTTTTAGAAAGACCATGGTGGGGAAGGCTCTAAGAGCCACCATTCAGAACAATGAAGCGGCTCTTCTCGTTGGGATTCCCATAAAACAAATGAGAATTCTGGCGACAGGTTTAGGATGTCTTTCTGCAGGATTAGCGGGATCACTCTATATTCGAGTAAACTATATTCACCCTGCCGGTGACATCGAAGTGACTCTAATAGCACTTCTTATCACTCTTTTTGCAGGTAGGGGAAGAATCAGAAGACTCCTTATCAGCGCATGGATCTTTGCCATCATAGAAACGGTGGTATCTTATTGGTGGGGAGCAAAATGGCGGGATCTACTTAGTAGTCTTTTTATCATAGCGGTATTACTGTGGCGAGGAGAGGAAATTTTCGAAAACTCCCAGGAGAAATAATGAATCCTCCAATTCACCTTCTTGTATGGATAATAATTCTGTCCTTTGGATGGATTCCCCTACTTCCTGAAAGCGTTTTATCCGTCTTGACAATTGCTTTTCTTTACGGATCCATGGCAACAGCCTGGAATATCCACTCATTAAGCAGGGCGATTTCTTTGGGACATGCGGCTTTCTTTGGGCTTGGTGCTTATGGTTTCGCTATTGCAGTATCAAAATACGGAATTTTTCCATGGGCAGGAATGCTTATAGGCGCCTTGTGTGCCGTGATTTACGCCATTCTCTGGATGATTTCTATAAACCGCTTAAGGCATGGTAGCTTTGTGCTAGCAACTCTTGTTGCCGTGGAAATTCCCAGAGTGATTATAGAAAACCTGGACTCCTTCACTTACGGCTCCGCAGGCATTATGAACCTGCGGATCTCTGCCGGGGTTCGTGAATGGTATATAATCATGGTAATTCTTGCCGGGCTTTTGCTGTTGGTCCATCACCAAACGCTTTTCTCAAGATTGGGATGGGGATTAAGAGCTACTCGGGATGATGAGCGAACGGCTATGGCTGTGGGTGTTCCGGTGGAATCCCTAAGGCGTTGCACACTAATTGTAAGTAGTTTTTTTATGGGGCTTTGCGGAGCTTTTTACGCCGCCATGGTAGGTTTTGTGGAACCATCCATTGTCTTCAGCCTGCATTTTTCAGCCATGCCGCTTGTGTTGAGCCTTTTCGGTGGGCGAGAACATCTTTACGGACCGCTCATTGGTGGACTAATACTATACAATCTGGATCAGTTTCTCATGGTTCCACTTTTTCCTGAAGCTCATAGGGCTCTTTACGGTATCGCCATATTTGTAACCATCTGGTTTTTCCCAAAAGGAATTCTAGCATGGACAAAAAGGCTATAAAAGTGCCTTACCTGCTCCTGGAAAGCGTGACGGTTGAAAGAAACCAAAGAGAGGTTCTTAGAGGGATATCTTTTTCATTAGAAAGGCAGGAAATAATTAGTATCATCGGTCCGAACGGAGCCGGAAAAAGTACGGTTTTTGACGTTATTACAGGATTCGTCAAGCCAATTTCGGGTCGCATCATTTTCAAAGGGATTGACATTACCGGCTGGGATCCTCATCGAATATGCCGATTGGGTATTTCCAGAACGTTTCAGATCTCTCGGCCGTTTAGTTCAATGACAGCGCTGGAAAACGTGGTAGTAGCCATTATGTTCGGTAACAAAAGGGCAAAAAGAATGACCGATGAAGCAATACATGATAGGGCTCGAGAGCTTTTAGAACTTGTCGGTTTAGGACATAAAACCAATACCGTATCACGCTGTCTGACTCTATCTGAACAGAGACGACTTGAAGTAGCAAGAGCGGTAGCCACAGACCCAGAGCTTCTTCTGTTGGATGAGTTCGCAGCGGGGTTAAGCCCCAAAGCCATTGACAATGCTTTAAAAGTAATTGAACGTCTCAGGCAGGAAGGACTTTCTCTGCTGATAATAGACCATTTCCTGAACGTAACGGCTCGAATTTCAGACCGAATCATAGCTCTTCACGAAGGGGAAATCATAGCATCAGGAAGTCCAACAGAAGTTCTGAAAAACAAAGCCGTAGCCGCCGCATATTTTGGTGGAAGTGTGGATACAGTTGAAGAATTAAGGGAATAGCCGGATATGGCAAAGGTCGAAGTGAAAAAACTAAGTATATGTTACGTGAAAAGACCAATTGTTCATGAAGTGACCTTCTGTGCCGAAGGGGGACAGATTACAGCTCTCGTGGGACCAAACGGCGCCGGGAAAACGACTATACTAAAAGCCATTGCCGGCATCATTAGACCTATCAAAGGTGAAATTTTCATAGACGGTATTCCAACCTCTGGACTGACTGTGGAAGAATTGGTGAAACTTGGGGTGGTGTATATTCCAGAAGGAATGAGTGTCTTTGCGGAAATGTCTGTTGAAGAAAATCTAGAAGTCGGAGGATATCTACATCGAGATCGACTCAAAGAAAGAATAGAAACAGTTTTTAGCCTACTTCCTGAGCTAGGTAAAAAGCGAAAAATTCCGGCGGGAATGCTCAGCGGAGGAGAACAAAGGATGGTAACAATTGGAAGAGGGCTTGTTGTTGGAGCAACTGTACTTTTACTGGATGATCCGTTCCTTGGGCTAAGCCCTCTCATTGCCAATAGATTCTGCGAGGTTTTCCAGAAACTTCGGCAGGAAGGGAAAACTCTACTCATAGCCGGACAACATGTAAGGAGACTATTAAAAGCCGCAGATAAAGGAATTCTCATTGAAGATGGTCATATTTCACTTGAAGGAACCGGCTCTGAGCTATTGAAAAATCCTCATCTTACGCAAGTTCTCTTCGGTCATTTTAATGCTGTTTCGTCAAGCGTCACTTAATGGATACACGGTAAATTACATCAATCGGGGGCATACCGACAGGAATCCCTCAGCAGGAGTTAGATTGTTATTCTGTGAGGCTGTTCCAAAATCCCCTACTAAGTAGGGGTCGCCACCCCAACCTCTAAGGGAACTAACCTACTCCTTACCCTGTTCCACGCCCCTTCTACCAATACTGGCTTTAAAGGGGAGAGATTTCTTA
>Ga0197142_1002092_pt1 | contig 17724 bp, 18 predicted proteins | sample GBS60_MetaG_FD_148614 | JGI IMG/M metagenome (GOLD analysis project Ga0197142, IMG submission 148614) | Sediment microbial communities from Great Boiling Springs, Gerlach, Nevada, United States - GBS 60_MetaG | ecosystem: Environmental > Aquatic > Thermal springs > Hot (42-90C) > Sediment...
GGCTTCCGGTTGGCCGGAAAGCTCATAGACCAGGTCGGCGCCCTCATCGCCCAGCCACGGCGCCATGTGCGCGTGCAGGTCGGGATCGGCCGGGTCAAAGGCGGCGGTAGCGCCCAGGCTCAGCGCGGTTTGCCGCCGGAGGGGATACCGGTCCAACACCAGGAGCGTCGCGGGTGCCATACGCGCCAGCAAGGCCGTCGTCATCAGGCCCACGATGCCCTGTCCCAGGACGACCACCTTTTCGCCTATCAACGGCGCGCCGTCGTGGAGGAAATTGACCGCCGTCTCCAGATGGGGCAGGAAAACCGCATCGGCCGGGTCCATCCCGGTCGGGAGGGGGATCAACTCGGCCGGCGTCGCCAGGAAGTGGGTCTGATGGGGATGAAAGGCGAAGACAAGGGCACCGGGTGCCAGGAGAGCCGCATTGGCCGCCACCACGCGCCCTACGCAGGCATAGCCATAACGGAGCGGGAAGCTCAGGGTACCCCGGAGGGCAGGGAGAGTGGCGTCGGCCGCCAGTTCGGCCGGAGCCTCTCCCCGGTAAATCAGCAGCTCGGTGCCGGCGCTGATGGCCGAAAGCAGGGTCTGCACCAGGACCTGGCCGGGTTGGGGCGTTGGCAAGGGTTCGGGTCGCCATGCGACCGTGCGCGGGCCGGTAAAGTAGAGGGCTTGGGCAACCATCACGGTGACAACGGCGAAGGGGGAGGCGTGTCGTTCGTGTTGAGCATGCCCCACACCACCAGATCGGGGCCGATTTTGGCCCAGCGGGGTTGCCGCAGGGCGAGCAACGGCGCCTGGGGGCTTTGGCCCAGGGATTGGACCCCGCGCAGACCGCCGATCAGATGGGGTGTCACGGTAATGGCCACCAGGTCAACCAACCGCGCGCGCAGAAAGGCCGTGATGACACGGCTACCGCCTTCGACCATCAGGCGGCGGATGCCCAAGGCGGCCAGGTGGGCCAGCAAGACGGTCAGATCGATACCGCCGTCGGCGGATCGCGGCAGCCGCAGCACGCGCGCACCGCGCGCGGTCAGGTCCTCGCGGCGGGCCGGGTCTGCATCCGCTGCCGCAGCCAACCAGGGCGGCCGGGGATGTTGCCACAGGGCGGCCGTGACGGGCAGGCGCAGGCGGCTATCCAGGACCACCGGTTGCGGTTGCGGCCCTTCCCAGAGGCGCACGGTCAGGCGGGGATTGTCGGCCAGGACGGTGCCGATGCCCACCAGAATGGCATCGTGGGCGCTGCGCAGACGATGGGTAAAGACCAGGGCCGGGGGACTGCTCAGCTCAAGAGGGACGCCCGGCACCAGCGCAATGCTGCCGTCCAGGCTTTGGGCGTAGCTGAGGGTGACAAACGGTCGCCAGGTAGGTTGGGCGCTACGCAGCCGTTCAAAAAGCCCTGTCAAAGCATCCTCAGAGCCCAGGTCGTTATAAGGGGAGAGAACGGCCATTGGTGGAGATGCCATCCCGGACGCTATCGCTACCCGCTTCGCTCAAATCGGTCAACGACAAGAGGTGGTTCATCCGCAGAGCTTTTGTCTGCAAGTAGCGGGCGTTTTCGGCCGTGACCGCTACGGTCATGGGGACACGGGCGCTGACGATAATGCCCCATTCTTGTAAGCGCTGGATTTTATGGGGGTTGTTGGTCAACAGCCGGATCGAGCGGACCCCCAGGTCCTGGAGGATCAGGGCTGCTACCTGATAATCGCGCTCATCGGCCTGATGGCCCAGCAGGAGATTGGCATCCACCGTGTCGTAGCCGGCGTCTTGCAGGTTGTAGGCGCGCAATTTGTCCAAAAGGCCAATGCCTCGACCTTCCTGGCGCAGGTAGATGAGGACCCCACATTCGGCGGCGGCAATGCGATGCAGGGCCTGGTGCAACTGCTCACCGCAGTCGCAACGGAGCGAGCCGAAGACATCGCCTGTGCAACATTCGGAATGGACGCGCACCAACACATCGGCGGTATCGGCCACCTGACCGTGGACCAGGGCCAGATGTTCTTTCCCATCGTCTCCGCCGGTGTAGAGGTAGATGTGGAAGAGACCGGCGCGAGTGGGGAGACGGGCACAGATGCGTCGTTGCAGGGGATAGGCTGTCACAAGGGATCACCGCGAACGAGTTAGAGATGTCATAGTTTCTCACCATAGCCCGGCTTTTCAGGCCTTTCTATTAGCCAGACACCATTTCCTTTGCATTTCGTCCCCATCCATTCAAAGGGCCTCGAGTTGGTCGATCCGTTCCGCGATGATATCAAAGCCACCCTGCCAGAATTCCCGCCGACGGATGTCCATGCCGGCGGCATCGAGGATGCGCAGCGGTGCATCCGATCCGCCTGCCGCCAGGATGCCGAGATAGCGGGGCTTAAAGCGCTCTCCCTCCTGTTGGTAGCGGCGATACAGGGCCAGCACGAGCAACTGCCCAAAGGCATAGGCATAGACATAGAAGGGCGTATGGTAGATGTGCGGGATGGAAACCCACTCCCAACGGAACGAGTCGGACAGGCTGACGCTGTCGCCGAATTGGGTGCGCAGGTTGTCCAGATAGGCTGCGGCCAGATCGTCCACCGAGGCATTGGCCTGGACCATGTCGTGGGCCTGACGCTCGAACAGGGCAAAGAAGGCCTGCCGCATGATGGTGGCGTAGGCATCGTCCACCTGACGGAAGAGGATATCCCGTCGCACGGCCGGGTCTTGCTCCTCGGCCAGCAAGCGATCGATCAGGAGCATTTCGCCGAAGGTCGAGGCCGTCTCGGCCAGGGGGAGCGAGGCGTGAAAGGTGAAGAGGCTATGGTGGGAGGCCATCAGGCTGTGGATGGCGTGGCCCAGCTCATGGGCCATGGTGGCGACATCGTTGGCCTTGCCCTGATAGTTGAGCAGGACCCACGGGGTGAGATCGGGCGTTACCGACCAGCAAAACGCGCCGCTGCGCTTGCCCTTGCGCACCTCGGCATCGACCCGCTGTTCGGCAAAGACCCGGCGTGCCAGTTCGGCCATTTGCGGGTCAAATTCGGCAAAAGCCTCCAGCACCATGCCGGTGGCCTCGTCAAAACGATAGGTCTTCTCCGCTGCTGCCGCCACAGGCGCGTAGATGTCGTAGCGGCGCAGCCGGTCCATACCCAGCAGCCGCGCCTTCAGGCGAAAGAAGCGCTGGAACACGGGAGCATTGGCTTCGGCTACGGCCAGCAGGGTATCGACCACCTCGTCGGGGATGTCGTTCTGCAGGTTGCGGGCGGCGATGGGGCTGGCGAAATGGCGCAGCTCGACCTGTTCGTTGTACCAATCGCGCACCAGGGTCTGATACATCTGGCCCAGGATGGGGCCATCCTGGCCGTAAACCCGGAACTGTTCCTCGTAGGCACGCGCGCGCAGCTCGGGGTCGGGACTGCGCACCAGCGTCATCAGCTCCCCACGGGTCAGCTCTTTTTCGACGCCGTCCACGGTGATTTTGAAGACATACCGATTGGTGATGGCATCGTAGAGGGTGTGCAGCGCCGCCATGCCGGTGACGTTTTTGAGGTTGATGATTTTCTCCTCGGCTTCGGAGAGGGTATGCGGTTTGAAATGGCGCATTTCCTCCAGCCAATAGGAGACAGGCGCCGGGGTATGGGCATCGACGGCGGCCAACAGGCGCTCGGCCTCGGCATCGTCCAGGCCCTTCCACCATAAACTGAAGAACAAAGTGCGATTGCTCAGGCGGGCCATGAACTGCTGGACCCGGGCAAGCAGGGTTTGGGCCATCTGATCCTGGGTGTTGGCGGCAAAACTGAGGCCGGCAAAGGCATAAAGGCGGTAGGCCAGGCGGTTGATCTGTTCCAACCGGCGGATGATGGCCGCCAGGGTTTCGACGGCGATGCCGGGTTCGAGCTGAGCACGCACGCGCTCGAAAGCGCCAACCTCGGCTTCCAGGGTGGCGAAGGCGTTTTCGATCTCAGGGCCGGTCAACGCCGGAAAAAGGTCGTGTAAACTCCAGGGGGTAGGATGGGTGAGGAAGTCGGACATAACCATCGAGGAAGGAGAAGAGAGGCGAAAAGGCGGTTGTGACCGAAGGGCAAGGCTTTATTCTCTTGCCAATCCGCTCAAGTTCCAAAATCCCCTACCGGCTATACCGTGTAGCCCATTTTAGGCGCAACGCTTTGGGGAAACAGCTTTGACAACATTCGGTTGACTAACGGCCACGCGACAAACGGCGTGACCTTCACCGCATGGCGGGATAAGGTCTTCCGCGCTCTGCCTTTTGCCATCCGCTGGTCCCGATTGGTTCTTTGCCTTCCGGGCCCAAAAGCCCGGCCCTGGGGGTGCGCGCGAAGGTCCTAAACCGCGTTACAATAGGGGCGGCTATGCCGGCTGCTGGGCCATGACCGCATTCATGATGGCGGTCGTGAAATCGGCAGGCGTGACGCCGGGCGATTGGATGTTGAGGCGGTAATACGCTTCCTCGATTTTGGCTTTGAGCGTTGCGGGTGTAGCCGCAATGCCCCGCAGAGACTGTTCCAGCGCACCCACGGCGAAAACGGGCAGGAGGGTGAAATCGCCCGAAATGGCCACATCATCGATCCGCCCTTCGCGTAGACGGGCGATCACGCGAATCAGCCCGCCCCGTGCCTTGAATGCGGCTTCGACAAGATACACATCCTGATGGATTTTGAGAGCTGGCTGCTGCAAACGGCCCTTTTGATATAACCACTCGTCCGAAGTGAACCGCGCGTCGATTTCCTGGGCCATGGCTTCTTCGGCAGGTGTCCATTCGCCTTCGACGATCTCCGCACCGCCAAAGGCGGCGGAAACCTTTTGCAAATACAGGTCTTTGACCATGGCGCGGTCGGGCGTGAAGCCCAGTTGTTCGGTCATCGTGGTCATATAGGCTTCGAGGGATTCAAAAACCTTGTCCCGCATTTTCTCCGAAGGCACTTTCAAAACCTGCGCCATGGTTTTCTTATCAAAGGTGAACATCAGGCTGCCCACAAGGACCTCGGCTATCCCCATTTGCGCCGCACCGGTGCCGCCGATTTTCTTGCCTTTGACGTGGATGTCATTGATAGGGCGATATTCGGCGGGAATGCCGAGTTCTCTGTAGGTTTGCACAATCGGGTCAATGTAAAAGGCAAAGCGCTCTTCGAGAGAAGCGGGCAAATCTTCTTTGTGGAAGATCCATTGCGTGAACAACTGCCCTTTGTCCAGATAAACGGCACCGCCGCCTACTTCACGGCGATAGACAGGCAAATTGTGTTGTGCGCAATAGTCTAAATCCACTTCCTTTTGCATATCCTGATGATAGCCGATGCACACATAGGGCGCATTCGGCGAGACCAGGATGATGGTATTCGGCGTGTCCGGCTTCATCGCGTAACCGACGGCATGGTAGACGGTTTGCGAGCGCAGCGGGGAGACGCCTTCCATGTACAGTAAACGGATTTTTTGAGCCATAGTCCCTTATTCCTCCACCTTATCAACGCAGCGAAAGCATCTGACATTCAATGCTTTGATGCGCTCTTGGTAGCGTGCAACCGCTTCGGCGCCCGTGACCAGATGGCCGTGTTCGGCTTCCCAGTGGAGAGGCCGCACTTTCACCAGCCAGCCTGCCGTATACGGTTCCGTGTTGGCCAGGAGCCTGTTGCGGGCAAAGCCTTCTTCGTTGGTGGCCACGATCTCGCATGAAAACGGCGCCGGGAAGGGGCCTACCCACTTGGCCGATTCGATGGTGGCCAGGGGTTTGCCCTGGGCTACCTTTTTGCCGACGGGCCGAAAACTGATGGCAGCGATTTTGCCACAGCGCGTTTGCGCGACATCGGTCATGCCGAGAACGGCGATATCGCCCTCAAACCGGATCCAGACATCGCGTTCGACATCGTAAGTCAACTCTTCGGGGATATCGCAACCGTAGAAGATCATGGCTTCTTCCGGGTAAAGTCTGCGGCAATCCGTAACATCCTGTCCTGAGTCACTCGAAGTTGAGATTCTGCGCTTCCATGAGCTTCTGATACGCCGCTACCGCCGCTTCGCCCGTCAGCAGCGCGGCGCTTTCACCCGCCCAATCGGCGGGCTTGATTTTGACAAACCAACCGGCGCCGTAGGGATCGTCGTTGATAAGCGATGGTTTGGCTTTGGCCGCTTCGTTCACTTCCACGATCGTGCCTGTGACAGGCGATGTGACAGGGCCTACCCACTTGCCGCTTTCGAGGGTGCCGGCGCTTTTGCCTTTTTGGATAGTGCGCCCTACTTCTCTTGGCGTGACGTTGACAATCCCTCGGGCCAGTTTCTGGGCGACATCGGTAATGCCGATTCGTACCGTGCCGTCCGGTTCGGGCATGGCCCAGACGTGTTTCTCCACCCAGTAGTAGCGGTCCTCAGGGATGATACAGCCGCGAACAATGGCCATGATTACGCTCCTTGACCGTTGCCTTCCTCCTCGGAAAGCGAGGGGAAAGGTGAGGGTAAACCGTGTTCACCTTGGAGGTGGTATAAAAGAAGATCGAAAACGACCAGGCGAATTTCCCGCCCGTATTCGGCAATAAAACGGGGATCATCGCGGGCTTTGCGCATGATCTGCTCATGACGCGCCCCGCAAACGGGGCAGGTGACGATGTAGAACGTGTGTCCTGTAATCGCATCCACCCGGGTTTGCAACGTGTCGCCGTGCTGCTCGGCCAGGTGTTGGTGGACTTCGGCACGTTTACCGCTGAAGCGGCAATAGGGACATGAGTATACGAGGCTCATAATACCACGGCCCGGCGCCTCGGCGGACATCTAGGCGGCCTGTATCACCGGCTCCTTGACCATACCCACGGCTTCGGCGACCAGTTGGATGATGTCCCGGACTTCGATCTGGCCATCGCTGCCCGTCGTCTTGACGGCGTCGGAGTACATAATCATATCCTTTGGGCAGGCGACAATGAACAACGCCTTTTTGTCGTTGGGCGAGCTCGCCAGGACGGTCAGCGCCTCTTTGATGCGGTTCTCGGCGGGGCGCTCGCCGGGCGGGGTCGTGCCCATCCAGATCTGGCCGCCGCCAGCGCCGCAGCAGTAGGAGTTTTCGCAGTTGCGCGGCATCTCATGGAATTCCACCCCGAGCAGGGCGAGCAACTGGCGCGGCGGGGCATAGCCGCCATTGTAGCGGCCGAGATAGCAGGGGTCGTGGTAGGTGACTTTGTAATGGGACAGTTTGTGCTGGACGGTCAATCGACCTTCGGCAAACAGCTCCAGCAGGACGGTCGTGTAGTGCCTGACGTCGAAATGCCCCCCGAATTGGGGATATTCATTTCGTAGCGTGTTCAACGAGTGCGGATCGGTGGTCAGGATACGGCGGAATTGCGCTTTGTTGAGAGCGGCCATGTTCTGTTCCGCCAGTTGCTCGAACAATCCCTCCTCGCCTACACGACGCACATCGTTGCCGGAATTGCGTTCGGCTTCGTATAGGATCCCGAAATCAACCCCGGCGTGATGCAACACGCGCGCCACCGTCCGTGTGATCTCCTGAACGCGCGCGTCGAAGGCGGCGGTGTCGCCGACGAACCACAAAAAGTCCACCGCTTCTTTACGGGCATCTTTGATCTTGAAATCGAGTCCGGTTTGCGTCCACCGGGCGCGGGCGCGGGCCGGCTGTCCGAAGGCGTTGCCCGTCTTGCCGATTTTCTCCAGGGTGGATTGGATGCCGCTATCGAGTTCGGCGCCATCGTTGATCAGGCGACGACGAATGTCCACGATATCGGCCATGGGTTCGTTGCCGACCGGGCACACACGCACGCAGGCAAAGCAGGTCGTACACGACCACACCGCTTCCGGGCTGATGGCGAATTCGGTCAACGGGGGCGATGAAGCGCCGCCGGCGAAGCGGCGGAAGTTGGCGTTGAGCCAGTAGCGTTTGTTGATCTCCAGCGCCGCCGGGCTGAGGGGACGCATCGAGTTGTGGGCCGGACACACATCCTGACAGCGATTGCACATGATGCAGGCATAGGCATCCAGCAAGCGCGGCCAGGCCAGGTCTTCCAGCCGGGCCGCCCCGGGCGCGACTTCCGGGGACGCGTTCGGCGGTAGCGCCGGGTCCAGGGAACCGCGCGGGGATCGCTTGGCCAGAGCCAGATTGAGCGGCGCCATCATCAGGTGGATGTGCTTGCTGATGACGAAATAGGGCAGGAAGACGAGGATCAGCCCGACGGCCAGCCACCAGGCGACATGGGTGAGGACCTTGAGCGTGCCGTCGGACAGGCCGACGAAGGCATAGGACACCAGGGTCGCGAACGGCTGCATCGGGTTCGCCACCTTCATTTCGGCCAACCGCAGCGCCTGACCGAGAAAACGCGCGCCGACGTGCAACAGGATGAAGCCACCGACGATGGCCGAATCGAGCTGGATACCGCCGGCGGCCACCCGGGGGTAGAGGAGCACATTCGGATTGAAGCTCAGGCGTTTGTCGCGGGCGACAAAACGCCTGACCAGGAAAACAACCATCCCCGTCAGGGTGAGCACGCTCAGCACGTCGGCGATGAGATTGAGGATGCCGATGGGGCCGGTCGCGATCTCGGCGGTGGAATAGCCCGGCAGGATGCCCTCCAGGACGTCGTTGACATTGACGAGAAAGTAGTAACTGAATCCGAAGAAGATAAAGGTATGGAAAAGGCTGAGCCACGGCCGGGCACGAAAGATGGTTTGCTGCAAGCCGACGCGGAGCAAGGCCGTGACAAAGCTACGGATAAGGTTCTGGCGCGGCGGCGCCGCGCGTCCGCGGCGGATAATCCGGTAGATGTTGAAGAAACCGACGGCGGTGATCGTCGTGCTGGCAACCAACAGCAGGAGAAAAGCAATCAGCTCGGGTGTGGACAGCATGGAGGCGATTCCTCAAGGACTTCAGCCTTCCGCCGGTTCATCGGCTATCCGCAGAAACCTGCGGGAGGCTCGGCTGGTGGCAGCGTCGAAGAAGGGACCGGGATCGGCTAGGCCGCCTGTCTGGCTCTGACGGCTTCGGTCAAGGCCGGCATCAAGTCCAGCATATCGCAGGTGGCGCCGTAGTGGGCGACATCGAAGATGGGTGCTTTGGGGTCGGTGTTGATGGCGATGATGAGTTCGGAGTTGCGCATGCCCTCCAGATGTTCCGGTGCGCCGGAGATGCCGAGGGCTAAATACACTTTCGGTTTGACGGTCAGGCCCGACTTGCCCACCTGCCGCGTCTTGGGCAGCCAGCCGGCATCGGTAACCGGGCGGGAGGCCGACACGGCGCCACCCAGTGCCGCGGCCAGCTCCTCGGCCAGCTCGATGTTCTCGGCGCCGCCGATGCCACGGCCGATCGAAACCAGAACGGCCTGCTGGGTGATATCCACATCGCCACCGGCCGGTTCGATCCACTTCACGAACCTGACCTTCAGATCATCCAGGGGCACAGGGGCCGGGATTGTCTCTACAGGCGGGGCCGCCTGGCCTGCTTCGACACGCCCTGCATCCGCCGGAAATGCACCCACCAGGCAGGAGACAATACAGGCCTCTCCATCGGGCACAGCTTCTGCCTGGATCTTGCCGCCGTAGATTTGCGAGACGGCCACCAGGGTCCCATTTTCCACGGCGAGACCGTTGACGTAGGCGAGAAGGGGTAAACCGGTCGCGACAGACAGGCTGGCGGCGAGGTCCATCCCCATCGAGGTGCTGCCGATCATCACCACGCGCGGGTTGTGCTCCTGGATCAGAGCCTGCAACACACGACCATACGCTTCGGGGTTGAAGTGAGCCAGCGCCGGGTCGTCCACATACAACACCCGATCGGCGCCGATCGAGGCGGCCAGGGTTGCCATGTCGCTGCCTAAGAAGACCCCCACCGTCTGACCACCGAGCGCTGGCGCCAGTTGTCTGGCCTTACCGGCCATTTCGTAGGTGATATCGGTCACCTGGCCTTTGAAATGTTCGGCGAGAACCCAAATGTCGTTGCTCATAACGGAATTCCTCTCAAAAGGATGGCGTTTCAGGCGGTACGTTTGAGTAATCCTTTTGCGGCGAGCAAATCCGCGATTCTCTCGGCGATCTCGTCCGGGGTGCCGTCCCACATTTCGGCATGACCGGCAGCCTCGGGTTTGAACATGCGCCGGACGGTGGAACCCGCCTGTGCGGTCTCGGCGCCTGCGATCTCCTCGATACGCACCGTTTTGGCGATCTGGCGGATCTTGCTCACCGGCGCGTAGCGCGGCGGCTGATGCGCTGCCTGCACCCCGACGACCATCGGCAACGTGACGATGAACTCGGCCATCACGCCGCCGGCATACTCTTTGTGGACGACGGCCTTGCCATCGCTGATGCTTACATTCGTCACAACACCGACATAGGGGATATTCAGGTGTGCGGCAAGCATCGGGCCCATCTGGCCGTCACGATCGTCGGCAGCCTGGACACCGGTCAGCACGATATCCGGCGCCATATCTCGAATGGCATCGGCGATAAGCTGAGCCTGGACGTGCGAAGGCGTGCCGGGCGTAAAATCGCCGGTGATTTTCATCGCCTTGTCTGCCCCTTTGGCGAGGGCAAGGTGCAAGATGCCGTCCAGTTCGCCGGTGGTATCCACGCCGATCACGGTCACGGTGCCGCCAACGCTCTCTTTGATCAGCACCGCCTCCTCGAGCGCGTGCTCGTCAAATTCATTGAGCACGTATTGCAACATATCGTGGGCGAGGTCGGTACCCTCGTCGTTGATCTCCAGTTCATCGGTGAGATTGGGGACCTGCTTGATGGGAACGATAATGTTCATCATCGCTGTTCTCCCGCCATGGTCAAAAGGGTTATCGGCCGAAAGCCGGGCCGGTTATGGACTTCCTTGCATGGATTCATCCAGTAACTCCAGAATATCGCGGACCAGCAGGTGGTCATTCCCCGTGCTCTTGACCGCGTCCTCGAAGCGCGACACCTCGAAGGGACAGCACACGGCCAGCACATCCGCGCCTGTGGCGGCGGCCTCCATGACCCGTTTTTCGGATAGCCGCATGGTGGTGTGGTTGGCCGTAAAGGAATCCAGCCACATACCGCCGCCACCGCCGCCGCAGCAATAGCCGTTTTCACGGTTGCGCTCCATCTCCACCAGCTCCAGGCCGGGGATGGCCTCCAGAAGCCGGCGCGGGGCTTCGTACTCGCCATCGTGCCGTCCCAGGTAGCAGGGATCGTGGAAGGTTACTTTCTTATTGACCGGGTACTTCAGCAACGGTTTCAGGCGGTCAAGGTAGCGGACGAGAAAGGTGGTGTAATGGAGGACGGGGCGTTGAAAACCGTATTGGGGATACACCTTCTTGAACGCGTTCAATTCGTGGGGGCCCGTCACCACCATTTCGTCCCACTCGTATTTGTTGAAGGTGGCGATGTTGTATTCGGCCAGCGCTTCAAAGAGCCCCTTCTCGCCGGCCAGACGTTGGGAGTCGCCGTCGTCTTTCTCTTCCTTGCCGAGGATGGCGAAGTCGATGCCCAGGGCGTTGAAGATGCGCGCGGCGGCACAGGCGGCGTCGATCCCGCGTGGGTGATAGGACGGATACGAGCCGACATACCACAACACGGCGACGGGGCGCCGCACATCCTTGATAATCGGCACAGGCACCCCCGCCTTTTGCACCCAGGCATCGCGTTTACGTTGCGGCTGACCCAGCGGATTGCCGAATTTGGCGGTGTTCTCGAAAGCCTGCTGGAGTTCCGGAGGTACGAACTTGCCGTCCAGGATGGCCTGTTCGCGCACGGCAGGCATGATATGGACCATGTTCACTTCTTTGGGACACACGCGCAGACAGTTGGCGCAGGTGGTGCACAGCCACAGCTCGGGCGCCTGGCTCAGGTCCATCCCGGTTTGGGCATAGCGATACAACTTGCGCGGCCCGTAATTGCCCACGACGTCCACCGGACAGACGGGAACGCACTTGGCGCACTGATAGCAATAGGCAAAGGATTCGGCTCCCGGGATCGAGGCGATCTCGTCAATGCGTTCGGGCGTATACTCGAAGATCACCCGCTGTTCAAACATGCGGTTCCAGGGGCCCGAAATGTCGACGCCGTCGACAATGGCACTCTCTTTTTCAATGGCAACTGCTTTTTCGTATTTGACCGTCATAAGAAGTGGTCTCCTTGCATTCACAAAACGGGTCGCTGAGCGAAACAGCATGGTGGGGGAGGGAGCACAGGTCACATCCCCTTCTTGCGCAGGCCCAATAACCGTCTGGCCATATTCGGCAGGGTTGGCAACAACGCATTGAATTCTCTGCTCAGCCGCCAACTGGTCGTTCCGTACAGATACACGCTGTAGGCACAGGCCAGAAAAGCGCTGTTGGCAAACGGTGCCCGCTTTTCATCGGTGGTCAGTTCATCTACAAATAAACCCGTGCCTTCGCCGAATTTCATGCTCATCGCCGTGACGGCTCCCACCCGGGTGTAACCGTCCGCCAGATCCCCGGCGCGAAGATTATGCGTGCTCCCGGCCAGTAACGGTAGAATGCCTGTACCGGTGGTCGCGTCCCACAACCAGCGTGTCCACAGCCAGCAGGTGGTAGGGAAGGTATTGTGCAAAAGGCCGGTGGCCAGTTCGAGCGCCAGACGGGTATCCAGGCCGTTGACATGGGCAACGAAGGCGGCTATCCGCTCGGGGATAGGGGCGGCGTCGTAGAACAAGGCGGCGAATGGACGCCAATCGCCATGGTCGAAGTACTGGATGAGGGTTCGCGCATGGGCTTTGGTGTAGGTGACGGCGGCCGCGATCTCGGCAAAGGAGGAAGCCAGAGGGGCCAGGTCCGCGCGCAGACCGGCAAAGAGACGGGCATGGCGTTCGGCCAATTCGTCAGCAATGGCGATCACATCCTGGGGCGAAACCTGCGCGAGGGCTTCTTGCAGGCTTTCTTGCAGTTCGGGGTCGTCAGGCCCTGTCTTTTGCTTGATGATGTGGCTTTGGCGCTGCAAGAACATGTCCATGACGAATTCGCGTCCTTCGCTCTGCATACCTGAGCGATGCTTATGCCGGCACCGGCACGCGCCGCGTCAGCGCCACCGCCCGCGCGGCGGCCAACCCGGCCGAGGAGATCGAATCGTCGAGATCGGCAGGTCCTGCGGCGGCGCCGACGACGAAGACGCCGGGAACGGATGTGGCTACCGGGTCGATACCGCTTGCACCACCGGCTTCGATAAAGCCGTATTTATTTTGTTTGACCCCGAAGAGCTGGGCCATGGCGCGTGTCCCCGCGCTCGGCTCCATGCCCACGGACAAGACCACCATGTCCATCGTCACTTCCATCGGGCGTCCCATGGTGGTGTCTTCCCCGCGGATGAGCAATTGATCGCCTTTTCTGAGCACTTCACTGATAACGCCTTTGACATAATTCACCTTGTGTTTTTCCTGCGCGATCCAGTAGATTTCATTTTCCCAATAGCCGTACATACGCATATCAATGTAGAAGATCATTACTTTGCTATCGGGTAACTGTTCGCGCAGTTCCACCGCTTGCTTGCTGGCAACGCCACAACATACCTTTGAACAGTATTCATTGCCGAGTTGGCGATCGCGGGAACCAACGCATTGAATAAAAGCGATCTTCTTGGGCGGTTGACCGTTGGATGGACGCACAACATGATGATCTTTCAGCATCTTTTCCAAATCGGTCAACGTGATGACATCGGGAAATGAGTAGTAGTTGTAGTATTGGGTAGCGCGACCGGGATCGAAATGCTGAAAACCCGTGGCGATAATGACGGCGCCAGCATGGACGGTTTCGGTAACTCCGTCGCTCTCGATGTCGATCGTAAAATTACCGGCACTTCCCGAGGCTTTTTTAACCTCCGCATTGCATTTCACCTGAATGTTCGGGTTGCTCACAACGGCATTGACGAGGCCCCCGATCACCTCGGAGGCATCCCGCCAGTGATGGGTGAGTTTGGCATAACCTTCACGGTCGGGAGCGCCGCCAAGACGGTCGCGCTTTTCGACGAGGATGACCTCCCCGCCCAGTTCGGCTGCCGACCGGGCTGCTTCCAGGCCTGCCGGTCCGCCTCCGATGACCAAGATTTTGTTGGATGACATGGGTCTTTTTTTTCTCCTCTTTACGGATTGGGGAATGTCGAAACGAACGGCATGCAAACGCTCAAGGCTATCCGAAACTTGTAGCGCCGTTTGCCTTCTGGGGTGGCAGAAGGTCTTGCCTTCTGCCACCCCCTCTATGCGGATAGGCTCTCAGACGTTGATCACAGGTCGCTCGGCGTCTTCCCAGGTGATTCCCGCCTTTTTACCGGCGCGTATTTGCTCCAGGTCCTCTTCGAATTCGTCCCAGTACAGCTCCCAGTCAATGCCCAGTTTATTCATTAAGGGACGCCAATCCGTGGAGTGCCAGTGGAGCTGGACCACGCGGAAAGGATGAGCACCCATGGCCAGCGCCGCCACCTGGGCATCGGAAAGGACGGGGACGCCCACCTTGCGCTCATGGGCTTTCGCCGCAAACTGGCTCTTATCCAGCGTCGTCACACAACCGGTGTCGTGGGTCACCGTCAGATCCGGATTGACTTCGTTCTTCATCGTCTCGATCTTGCGCAGCACGGCAAACGAGCGGGTGAAGTCGCGTTGCACCAGGACGTGACGGAAGCCGAATCCGCAACAATCGAACCAGGTGGAATAATCGGCTACCTTGATGCCCAGCGCCTCCAGCAGGGCGGTGACCGTCGCCGTGCGCTGCCCACCGTAGATGTCGGGGTCGTAGATGGCATCTTCGACCACAATCTTGTAGTAGTGGCAGGCCGGATGGACGGTGGCCGTGAGGGCGCTCATATCCACCCGCTGGTTCTCGGCGAACCGGTGTCGCATGACATGCACCCACTCGCTGTAGTGGACGATCTCTTCGGGGATGACCAGCGGCTTACCCAGTTTGCCGAGAATACGGCGGACCTGGTCGCGCAGCTCCTTATGATGGATAAGTTGCTCGCGCACTTCCTTATAATGGCCGTACGAGGTGCCGCAATGGATCAGCGGGTAATATCCGGTTTCGTAGGCGGCGGCAAAGTTCCGACACATCACGGCCGCCTGGGCAGCCGCATTGGAAGTGGCCGAGGCGTAGTAGTTCCACCCCGTGCAGGAGGTTTGATCCGTGGGGTCGACGTAATCCAGATCGAACTGGCGATGCAACCAGAAAATGGAGGCGGTATAGCCGGGGATATGCCCGCACTGCCCGCACGATTTGTGATGCCAGGTGTGTTCGATGGGAATTTTCTTGGTGCGCCCGAATTTCGTAGTCACTTCGACATAAGGTTCCGGTACGCGAAGGAGGATGATTTCTCCTTTGGCTTCCAACTCGTGCAGTGTTTCATGAATGTCGTGCGTAGGCGCCTGTTCGGGGTCACGGATTACCGGGTGCGATTTTCGTTCCAGAATCTCTTCAACGGTGATAAGCATAGGACCTCCCAGTTGCGTGAGTGAGTGAAGACAATGGCATGAAATGTATCACCGCGGGTTTTTATCCTTCTTCCAGTTCTTCCTCCATCACTTCGGCCAACAAATCATACAGACCTTCGTCGATCTCCTTGATAATATCCATATTGCCTGTTTCAAACCAGATGGTATAAAGCTCGAGCAGTGTCTTGCGATCGGTCTTCCAGGCGGCATCGGTGACACCGCGGAGGGTGTCTACGGGGATCGCCTTGCGCCATACGTGCATGTTGGCCGAGAACTGGGCCACCCACGGGCCCCAGTCGGGGAAGAAGTCGGGTTGGAGCATGTCGGGTGAAACCTGATTGCCCTTGAGCATCACTTTGTAGATGACACGGCTATATCCTTGCAGAACGTCGCGGGTTTCTTGCAGGCCGTTCTTAACTGCCACCTCGCGCAGTAGCGTGACCAGCCCGCCCGGGTTGTTCCCGCGGGGACAGCGGACACAGGAGAAACACTGGGCGCAATTCCAGATGTCTTCGGCGATGATGTCGTACACCCGCTCGACGTCCTCCCGCGCCATGGCTTGGGCGATGACCCGCGGGGAATAGTCATAAAAGCGCGCCGAGGGACAGGCGGAGACACAAATACCGCATTCGTAACAGCCGTAGAGGAAGTCTTCGTAACGCGGATCGCTTTTGACCTCGAGGAAAAGGCGCTCTTTCTCCTCATAGGAGATTTCGGGATGGCGATTGACGGCCTTGCCCGGATTCCAATTTTCGCTCGTTGTAGGCATACGAACTCCAGAAAGCAATAGAACGCATTAGCGATTCGATGCTAAAGATGGATATTCCGACGATAAAGCAGCCTTTTCACGGTTTACCGCTTCAAGTAGCTCATTCCATGCGGGTACCCCGACGAAGCGAATGTCGTTGACAAAAACGGTCGGCACGGACAGGACGTTCAGCGCCTTTGCCGTCTCACGGCCTTTGGCCGTGGCGAGGCTGACGAGCTCCATCCGTACCTGGGGGTCTTGTGCCACCAGGCGTTGCACTATCCGGATGGCGTTGGGACAGGTGGTGCAGGTGGGATGGGTAAAAACGCGCACTTCAATCATCGGGCAACTCATAGCCTTCGCAGTGGACACAGTCATCCAGGTTTCGGCGTGCCATCAACGTCTCGTAGGCATGCACCGCTTCCGTTCCGGTGACGAACCGTTGTAAGCCTGCTGTCAGATCGTCGGGTTGAAAGCGGGCGATCCAACCTTTTTTGTAGGGACTGCGATTGATCAGTCCGGCATCGGCGAGCAACATCTCGTTGACGGCGATCAACATCCCGTTCATCGGGGCTCGCACGGGACCAAGCCATTTGGCGCTTTCGACAATGGCGATGGTTTTGCCCTGTTTGTAATAGGCATTGACAGGGCGAAAACTGACAATCAGTATCCTGCCGGCGGTGGTTTGGGCAACGTCTGTAAATCCGAGGGTTATACTCTTATCGTCGTTTACTCGTAACCAAAGATGTTCTTCGATCTTATAATATAAATCTAGTGGTAAAAGACAGCCGCGAACAAAAGCAACTTCTGATGTCATTGCTAAAATGCGATTATAGCATCCGCATTACAGGCCATATCGTTAAAAGCTGCACCTCCGATCATTTCCACGCCTTCGATCATATCATCCATGGTATAGCCATGAAGATCGAGGGAAGGTTGGCAGACAAGAAAGCGTACACCGGCTTCACGCGCCTGATTGATGAAATAGGCCAGCGGCTTGCCCCCACCGTTCTTGCGAGGGATGATGATCTTGTCGCCATTGCCTTTTGCCACGCACTGAGGGCCATTCATCGTAAAATAGATAGCTACTTCGTTATCCATGGCGGCAGCGGCAGTAGCGAGAAAGAAGGGAGTAGCCGTGCGTTCTGGGTCCTTTTCGCCGTGTGTTTGGACATAGAGGATCTTTTTGATATCAGGATCGTTTGTTTTCCACATATCGGTCAATATGCCTGTCAATTGATAATTTAGGGTTATTTTTCTGGCTTTGCGAGATAAAAATCGACTCAGATAAACAACTGGACGTCGGCATCGGCAGCGTATTCGAGGAAGGTGGCAGCACCGCCGATCTCGCATTCCGGAATGAAGTCCTCACGCTTGAAGCCGAAGACATCCATGGTCATCTGACAACCGATCAAGCGGACATCGAGGTCGATGGCCATCTGGCGCAATTCCTCAAGGGTGGCTACCCCCTTGTTCTCGAAGGTTTGCTTCATCAACGTGGTGGCCAGGGCATTGAAACCGGGGACATTGGCCATGAGCAGTTGCGGAATGGGCCAGTTGATCTGCTGAAAACCACCGGGCCCAAAGGGCATTTTCATCGGCATCGCCG
>Ga0197142_1002093_pt1 | contig 17721 bp, 11 predicted proteins | sample GBS60_MetaG_FD_148614 | JGI IMG/M metagenome (GOLD analysis project Ga0197142, IMG submission 148614) | Sediment microbial communities from Great Boiling Springs, Gerlach, Nevada, United States - GBS 60_MetaG | ecosystem: Environmental > Aquatic > Thermal springs > Hot (42-90C) > Sediment...
ATGAGCCCGCTTTTGGTGGGCGTCCCCGGCGAGATGCGCTTGGCGGCGGCCAGCAGATCGAGCGAACGCTGGTAGCGCGCCCCGACACGCACCTGGCGGTAGAGGCGCGGAACCGTTTCGATGTTGTGGTTGAGCACGTCCGGCGCCGCCTCCATCACCACCGCCAAGGCGGCCTCGGAGCCCTGAAAATCCGGTATCAGCACCTCGACCTTGCAACCGGGCACCGCCGCACGGATCGCCCGGATGGTCAGGGCGAACAGCTCGGCGCCGCCGTCCCTGCGGTCGTCACGGTTCACGCTGGTGATCACGGCGTAGCGCAAGCCCAGCGCGGCCACAGCGTCGGCCACCCGGCGCGGTTCGTCGTAATCGACCGGCAAGGGAGCGCCCTTCTGCACCGCACAGAAGCCGCACCGGCGCGTGCAGACGTTGCCGAGGATCATGAACGTGGCCGTGCGGCGGTTCCAGCATTCGCCCACGTTGGGGCAGGCGGCGCTTTCGCAAACGGTGTGCAGGTTGAGGCGGCGGACCAGCGCCTTGAGCTCGAGATAGTTGGCGCCCGCCGGCGCGGGAGCGCGCAGCCACGCCGGGCGCCTGGGTTGCGCCTTGTCGATGCTGACGAGCACTCTCGTTCTTATTCTGGCAGACTACTGATCGGCAAAGGCCGCAGCCAGGCGGTCTTCAAGAACGTTGTCCGCCCCGGCGACGGGGAAAGGAGATAAGGCCAGGGACTCGAGCGCCGCCCGGGGCGCCAGCCCGACCACCTCCGCGCGGGCGATCCCTGCGCCCAAGCGCGCCGCCTCGGCGGCGACGGCCTCGAGCGCGCGGCCGGGCGGCGTGCGCTCCCAATCGGTGAGGTTCATCGAGACCTGCGCCCGGCCGCAAGAGGCGAGCCAGACTCCCATCGCCTTGACCCCCGCGAGGCCGCCCGCCGAGGAGCGAATTCTGGCGGCGATGGCGCGCGCGACGCCGAGGTCGCCGCCCGAAAGCTCCACATTGAACGCGATGAGAATGTGACGCGCTCCCACGGCAACCGCACCGGCCGTCGGGTGCAACTCCGGCCCGCCGATGTCGGGACGCCGCGCGGGATCCGTCTTTACCAGTTCGCGAAGTCGTTCGTACTGGCCTCGCCGGATCGCCGCCAGATCCCGGCGGTCCGCTCGCGTGGCGGCGGCTTCGTAGAGGTAGGCGGGAACCTGAAAGCGCCGCCAGATCTCTTGGGCGGCCCGTCGGGCGAGCCCGGCACACTCCTTCAGATCGACGCCGACCAGGGGAACAAACGGCAACACGTCGCAGGCGCCGATGCGCGGATGGGCGCCTTGGTGGCGCCGAAGGTCGATCCGCTCGGCCGCCAGGCCGGCCCCGATCACGGCGGCCTCGAGCACCGCTTCGGGCCCACCGGCAAAGGTGATCACCGACCGGTTGTGGTCCGGATCGGAGTGAACATCCAGCAGCTTGACGCCGCCCGCGGCGACGATAGCCCGGGCAAGCGCCCCGACCAGCTCCGGATTCCGCCCCTCGGAGAAGTTCGGCACGCACTCCACCAGGGGCCCACGCACCTAGAACTCCATCCGCGGAAACAGGACCTGGCCGCGCTTCATGACCATGGCGACGAGATTGACTCCGAACTGATAGGTTAACTCGCGATAGTCGCCGACATTGAGCATGACCAGGTCGGCATCCTTGCCGTATTCGAGCGAGCCGAGGCGGTTGGCGCAGCGCAGCGCATGGGCGGCATTGATGGTGGCCGCGGTGAGGGTTTCGGCCGGCGTCAGGCCCATCTCGCGGCAGGCGAGCGACATCACCGCCGGCAGGCTCAGGCTGGGGCAGGCGTCCGGGCTGAAGCCCGTGGCCAGCGCCACGGCGGCGCCCGCCTCGATCAACTCACGCGCCGGGGGCAGCCGCGGCAGGCGCTGGTGGAAGGCCACACCGGGCAGCAGCGTCGCCACCGTCGTCGAGCGGGCCAGAAGATCCATCTCCGCCGGCGTGACCGAGTCCAACCGGTCGGCGCTGGCCGCTTCGAGCTCGACCGCCACGTCGACGCCCCCGTCGGCGGCCCGCTCGCAGGCCGTCACCTTCGGGATCAACCCGAGAGCGCGGGCCGCCGACAGGATCTGCCGCGCCTGATCGGGTGAATACGCCCCCTCACCGACGCGTACGTGCACGAAACGGGCCAACTTCCGGGCGCGGAGGCGAGGCAGCATGTCGGCGCACAGCCAGGCGACGTAGTCCTCGAGCGCCCCCTGCGCCTCCGCCGGCGTCGCCCCCAGATAGTAGGTAGCAAAGACGTCGAGCGGCTTGTTGTGAAGTGTCTCGAGCACGCGCAGGATCTTGAGATCGGTTCGGGCATCTACCCCCCAAGGCGACTTGGCCTCGAGCGACGTCGTCCCGTGCCGGACAAGCTGTTTGAGAACTTTGCGCGCCAGCAGGCTCAGCCGCTGCTTGGAGGCGGTGCGCAGCTCGCGCAGGCCGGGCGGAGCGCCGCCCGGAGGGTCCCATTCCTCCTGGACAATGCCGAGCAGGCGGGCCTCGAACTCCTCCAGCCGCGACTCGCCGCCTACCAAACGAGTGTGGGAGTCAATGAGGCCGGGAATCACCACCCGTCCGTCGGCGGCAATCTCGGCGGCGTGACGCGCCGCTGCAAGGTTTTCGACGCGCCGGCTGGGTCCGACATCCTGGATGACGCCGTCGGAGATCAGCAGCGCGCCGTCGGGAATGATGGCCAGTTCCCGCATCGCGGCGCCGCGCCGGGGGCCGCTGGGGCCGCGCAACGTCACCAGTTGCCGGGCCCCGCGCAGGAGGATCAGCGAGGGCATGCGATGGAGGCGAGCGCCGATTCGGGCTCGCCTCAGAATCCGCGCCCGCTATTGTAGCAATTGAGGGCTTAACTCAAGGCGTTTCAATAGCCTTTCTGTTTGTCGACCACGTTTAGCAGCGGCTCGCCGGCCAGAAATCGGCGCAGGTTCTCCTTGTAAAGCTCCAGCCGCCTGCGGCCAACGGCGTCCGAGCCTCCCGCCACATGGGGCGTGATCACCACGTTGTTGAATTTCCAGAGCGGGTGCCCTTTGGGCAACGGCTCCGGGTTGGTCACATCCAGCCCGGCGCCGGCCAGGTGGCGCGAATCCAGGGCCCGCACCAGGGCGTCGCCGTCGAAGAGCGCGCCCCGAGAGACCGCGACGAAATAGGCGCCCTTCTTGAGCAACTCGAATTGCCGCGGCCCCATCATCCGGTCCGAAGCGGGCGTGTGTGGCGCGGCCAGGAACAGGACGTCGGCGCGCGGCAGAACGGCGTCCAGGCGGTCGGGGCGCACCCACTCATCGACATGCGGAACATAGGGGAAGTCCTCAGGATCGACGCCGATCACCCTCATGCCGAACGCCTTGGCCCGGACGGCGATCTGCATGCCGATGCCGCCGACGCCGATGACAACTGCCGTCTTGTCCTTGAGTTCGATGTGGGGCGGGCCGCCTCGCGCCCATTCCTCCTGTCTCTGGGCATCCCGGTAATGCGCCACGCCGCGCGTCAGCGCCAGCAGCAAGGCAAAGGCATGGTCGGCAATTTCAGGCCCCTGGATGATCTTGCAATTGGTGAGCACGATGTCGCTCGTGCGCAACTCGGGCGAGCCCAGATGCAGGTAGCGTTCGACGCCCGCGCTTGCGACCTGCACCCATTTGAGCTTTTTGCCGGCCCGGACCGCCTCCGGCGTGATCGTTCCGATTACGGCGTCGGCGTCAGCCACATGGGCGACCAGATCCTTGGCGGCGACCGGGACGATCCTCGCCTCCGGCGCGGCGGCCTGGAGTTCGGCCACCTGCTCGGGCGCCAGACCGGCGACCAGAATCTTCTTCGGCTCAGAGGCCGGCAATCCCAGAGTCGCCACCGCCAGAAACAAAGACCCGGTCGCCAATTGTCGCATCCTGTTTCGCTTGCCCATGTTGCAAATTCTAACCCGGCCGCTCCCGGCCGGCACGCGATCCACTATAATGGCTGCGGGTATCGTCGCAAGGGCGAGCCTGTTTCGATATGGAGGAAAAGCTCAACATCGCGGTCTTTGTGGACTACGACAACATCGAGATCGGCCTGAAGTCCACTCTCCGCCGTGAGTTCGACGTCTCGCGCACGCTCGATGCGCTGCGCGAGCGGGGCGATATCGTCGCCAAGTTCGCCTACGCCAACTGGAGCCGCCACGAGCAGGCCACGCGCCAGATGGCGGAAAACGCCGTGCAGATGGTGCAGCGGAACCCCTCGCCGCGCGGGGACAAGAACGCCGGCGACATCAACCTGGCGCTCGATGCGCTCGAGATGGCCTTCACCCACGACCACATCAACGCCTTTGCGATCGTCAGCGGCGACAGCGACTTCATTCCCCTGGTCAACAAGCTGCGGGAGTACGGCAAAACGGTCTTCGTGGTCGGCGGCAAGGCGTTTACGAGCACGATCCTGCAGAAGAACTGCCACGAGTTCATCAGCTATGAATCCCTGATCGAGGACGCGCCGAAGAATCAGACCCAGAAGCCGGCGCAGGCCGACCAGCGCCCGCCCGCGCAAAAGCAGCCGCGCAAGCGCGCCACGCTCGATCTGGAGCAGGCGGTGCCGCTTGTCGAGCGGGCGCTCCAGGTTCTCGAGCGGCGGAACCTGCGGCCGCAGGCGGGCCTGCTCAAGTCCACGATGCTGCAACTGGATTCGAGATTCGACGAGCGGGCTTACGGGGCGCGGAGCTTTTCGGAGTTTATCGAAAAGCTCAAGGAGGCCGGCTACGTGAACGTGACGGGCAGCGGCGGTCAGACCATGATCGAAGCCAGGAAGGCCGCCGCGCCCGAGAGGGCCCTGGTGGATCCCGAACAGGCGCTTCCGCACCTGCGCGACGTGCTCGAGACGCATCGGATGGAGCTTGAAAACGGCTGCCTGGCCGAAGAGCTCGAGAACTGGATGAACGAGGAGGTGCCGGATTTCGACCTGCGCAAGTACGGCTTCACCGAGTTCGCCGAGCTGCTCAACTACGCCCAGGACAAACTCGTGGTGCGGATCGAGCCGGACGAAGAGGAGGGTCTGCGCGTCTTCCTCGGCCCGGAGTTCTACCCGCCGGCCCTGCCCGAGGGCGCCCCGGAGCTGCACACGAAGGTGATCTCGGAGGAGATCGTCAGCGAGGTGGCGCCGAAGAAGCCGCGGCGGCCTCGCAAACGCAAGGCGAGCGTGACCTAGAGGGAGGCGGCCATGAGGCGGCGGGAGTTCCTCAGCTGTGCTCTTGCGCCGCTTGTGCGCGCGGCGCAGGCGGCGCCTCCGGTGAAGGTGACGCGCGTGGAGACCTGCTATTGGCCGAGCCGCGACGACGCCCCGTTCTGGCCGCACTGGGTCTGGCTGCGCCTGCACACCGACACGGGCCACATCGGCTTGGGCGAGACGTATCCCTACGGGGAGGTCGAGGCCTCGATGGTGCACAGCCAGGCGGCGCGCACCCTGCTCAACGCCGATCCCCGCGACATCGAGCGCATCTGGGCCGACTTCTACCATACCTTCGACTACCGGGTCAGCGGCGGCGCTGAAATGCGCGTGCTCAGCGCCATCGATCTGGCGCTGTGGGACCTGCTCGGCAAGCTGCTCAATACGCCTGTCTACCGTCTGCTCGGCGGCAAGGCCAATCCCGCGGTGCGCCTCTATAACACCTGCTTTCCGCTGCGCTGGGACTTCCACAAGGAGCCGGAAAAGATCATGGCCGAGGTCCTGGAGCGTTACGGCATCCGGGCGATCAAGATCTGGCCGTTCGACGTCATCGCCCGACGCAACCGCCGGCAATACATCACCCCGGAGCAGATCGAGGAGGCTCCCTTCCCCGTGCGCCGTCTGCGCGAGGTCTACGGCGACAAGATCGAGATTCTGATGGAATTCCACAGCCTCTGGAATCTGACCTCGGCCATCCGGATCGCCAAAGCGCTCGAGCCCTACCGGCCGATGTGGCTCGAGGACATGCTGCTCCCCGGCAACTTCCACCAATACCGCCAACTGGCCGAGGCCACCTCGCTTCCGCTCACCATCGGCGAGCGCATGGCCGGCCGCTACCAGTTTCTCCAGTTATTGGAGGCGCGCGCCGCCAAATACATCATGTTCGACGTCTGCTGGTGCGGCGGTTTGAGCGAGGCCCGCAAGATCGCCGCCATGGCCGACGCCTATCAGCTTCCCATCGCGCCGCACACGGCCGGCGGGCCGCTGCTGTTTTACGCCTCGCTGCACCTGAGCACGGCGTCGCCGAACGTCTGGATCCAGGAGAGCTGCCAGCGATTCTTCGAGCGGGACTGGCCGGCGATGCTCGAAAACCCGCTCCAGCCCCGCGATGGAGTCGTTTCGGCCCCCGATCTGCCTGGTTTTGGAATGGTGATCAAGCCCGAGGTCTGGCAGCACCCCAAGATCGTCCGGCGGGTCACCGAGGCCTGAGGCAGGGGAGCAGAAAAGCGCCGGCGGCTGGGTCAAATGCCCCCATCGGTTCGGCTTGGGGGCCGGGACGGTGGGCTATGCCCCACCCCTCGAAGGCAACTCAAGTGCCAAACCCCATCTAACGCCTTCAATCCGCTATACAAGCCATAACGCTAAGTCGTTGGAACGAAAAATGCCGCTCTGTTCTGGCTAACCGGCAAAGACCATGCAGAGGCGCAAAGTCACCATCGACGGCAACGAGGCGGCGGCCTACGTCGCCCACAAAGTCAGCGAAGTCATAGCGATCTATCCCATCACGCCCTCCTCGCCGATGGGAGAGTGGTCCGACCAGTGGTCGGCCGAGGGCAGGCCGAATATCTGGGGCACGGTTCCCACCGTGATCGAGATGCAAAGCGAGGCCGGCGCCGCCGCAGCGCTGCACGGGGCCATCCAGGCCGGCGCGCTGGCCGCGACCTTCACCTCGGCGCAGGGCCTGCTGTTGAAGATCCCGACGATGTACAAAGTGGCGGGCGAGCTCACGCCGACCGTTTTCCATATCGCCGCCCGAACCGTCGCCACGCACGCCCTGTCGATCTTCTGCGACCATTCCGACATCATGGCCGTGCGGCAGACCGGCTTTGCCATCCTGGCCTCCAACTCCGTGCAAGAGGTCATGGATCAGGCGCTGATTGCCACGGCGGCGTCGCTTGAGTCGCGCATTCCCTTCGTCCACTTCTTTGACGGGTTCCGCACCACCCACGAGGTCAACAAGATCGAGGAGCTCACCGACGACGATCTGCGGGCGATGATCGACGACGAGCTCGTCCGCCGTCATCGCGAGCGCGCCATGACGCCGGACCGTCCGGTTCTGCGCGGCACCTCGCAAAATCCCGACCACTTCTTCCAGGCGCGGGAGGCCGCCAATCCCTACTATCTGGCCTGTCCGACCATCGTGCAGAACGCGATGGACAAGTTCGCCGCGCTTACCGGCCGGCAATACCACCTGTTTGACTACGTGGGCGCGCCCGACGCCGAGCGCGTGATCGTGTTGATGGGCTCGAGCGCCGAGACGGCTCATGAGACGGTCGACTACCTGGTGGAGCGCGGCGAGAGGGTGGGCCTCGTCAAGGTTCGCCTGTTCCGGCCGTTTTCGGTCGAGCATTTCATCAAGGCTCTGCCGCCCACGGTGAAGGCCATCGCCGTCCTGGACCGGACCAAAGAGCCGGGCGCCGTCGGCGAGCCGCTCTATCTCGACGTCGTTACGGCGCTTCACGAAGGCTATGACGGCCGGCCGCTGCCGCGCGTCATCGGCGGCCGCTACGGCCTGTCCTCGAAGGAGTTCACCCCGGCGATGGTCAAGGCCGTCTTCGACGAGCTGGCCAAGCCGAACCCGAAGAATCACTTTACCGTCGGAATTAACGACGACGTCACGCACACCAGCCTGGAGTGGGATCCGGAGTTCTCCACCGAGGATCCGAGCACGGTCCGCTGTCTGTTCTACGGCCTCGGCGCCGACGGCACCGTGGGGGCCAACAAGAACTCGATCAAGATCATCGGCGAGGAGACCGACAACTACGCCCAGGGCTATTTCGTCTACGACTCGAAGAAGGCCGGCGCCGTCACCGTCTCGCACCTTCGCTTCGGCCCCAAGCCGATCCGTTCGACCTATCTGATCTCGAAGGCGAACTTCATCGCCTGCCACCAGTTCGTCTTCCTCGAACGCTTCGACGTGCTCAAGGCGGCCGTGCCCGGCGCCGTCTTCCTGCTCAACAGCCCGTATCCGGCCGACCAGGTCTGGGACCACATCCCGCGCAACATCCAGGAACAGATCATTCGCAAGAGGCTCAAGTTCTACGTCATCGACGGCTACGAGGTGGCCAAGAAGACCGGCATGGGGCAGCGCATCAACACCATCATGCAGACCTGCTTTTTCGCCATCAGCGGCGTGCTGCCCCGTGAGGAGGCCATTCAGAAGATCAAGGACGCCATCCGCTACACCTACGGCCGGCGCGGCGAGGCCGTCGTGCAGAAGAACTTCGCCGCCGTCGACGCCGCGCTCGACCACCTGCACGAGGTGCATTACCCCGAGCAGATCACCGGGCCGGAGCCGCCGCCGACGGTCTCGCCCAAGGCGCCCGAGTTCGTGCAAAAGATCGTGGCGCCGATCATCCGCGGCGAGGGCGATTCGATCCCGGTAAGCGCCATGCCGCCCGACGGCACCTTCCCCACCGGCACGGCTGCCTGGGAGAAGCGCAACATTGCGCTCGAGGTGCCCGTCTGGGACGAGAACCTGTGCATTCAGTGCGGCAAGTGCGTCATCGTCTGCCCTCACGCCACCATCCGCAGCAAGGTCTATGACAAGAGCGCCCTCGTCGATCCCCCGCCGACCTTCAAGGCCGTGCCGGCGCGCTGGAAAGAGTTTAAGGACATGCTCTACACGCTCCAGGTGGCGGTGGAGGACTGCACCGGCTGCGCCCTGTGCGTGGCCGCCTGCCCGGTCAAGGACAAGACGAATGTGAAGCGCCGGGCCATCAACATGGAGCCGCAGATCCCGCTGCGCGAGCAAGAGCGAGCCAATTGGGACTACTTCCTGAAGCTGCCGAACGTCGACCGGGACCTGCTCAAGCCCAGCGTCATCAAGGACACGCAACTGTTCCAGCCCCTGTTTGAGTTCTCCGGCGCCTGCGCCGGCTGCGGCGAGACGCCCTATGTGAAGCTGGTCACGCAACTGTTCGGCGACCGGGCCATCATCGGCAACGCCACCGGCTGCTCGTCCATCTACGGCGGAAACCTCCCCACTACGCCGTACACGGTCGACGAGGAGGGTCGCGGGCCGACCTGGAACAACTCGCTGTTTGAGGATTGCGCCGAGTTCTCGCTCGGCTTCCGCCTGGCCATCGATCAGCACAACCGGCATGCGCGCGACCTGTTGGCGCGGCTGGCGCCCCAGATCGGCGAGGAGCTGGTCAAAGCGCTGCTCGAAGCCGATCAGTCCACCGAGGCCGGCATTCGCGCCCAGCGCGAGCGGGTGAAGCTCCTCAAGGAGAGGCTGGCCGGAATCGATTCGCCCGAGGCACGGCGGCTGATGCTGGTGGCCGACTATCTGGTGAAGAAGAGCGTCTGGGCCTTCGGCGGCGACGGCTGGGCCTACGACATCGGCTACGGCGGCCTGGACCACGTGCTGTCGACCGGGCGCAACATCAACATCCTGGTGCTCGACACCGAGGTCTACTCCAACACCGGCGGCCAGATGTCCAAAGCCACGCCGCGCGGCGCCGTCGCCAAGTTCGCCGCCGGCGGCAAGCCCACGGGCAAGAAGGACCTGGCGATGATGGCGCTTCAGTACGGCAACGTCTACGTCGGGCGCGTGGCCATGGGCTACAACGACGCCCACACGGTGAAAACCTTCCTCGAGGCGGAGGCGCACGACGGGCCGAGCATCATCATCGCCTACTGCCATTGCATTGCGCACGGCTACGACATGGTGTACGGCCTCGACCAGCAGAAGGCGGCGGTGCAAAGCGGCCACTTCCCGCTGTTCCGCTATGACCCGGCGCTGCTTGCTCAGGGCAAGAATCCGTTCCAGCTCGACTCGAAAGCACCGTCGATTCCGCTCGAGAAATACGCCTACAACGAGACGCGCTTCACGATGCTGGCGCGCAGCGATCCGGAGGCCGCCCGGCGGCTGCTGGAGGCCGCCCAGCGCGACGCCCAGCTCCGGTTCAAGCTCTATGAACACATGGCCTCCATGCCCTTGAACGGATCGCCAAAGGCGGAGCTGGCCAAGGAGGAAAAGCATGCCTGACCTGACGACCACCTATGTCGGCCTCAAGCTGCGGAGTCCGCTCGTGGCTTCCTCCTCGCCGCTGTGTCAGAACATCGGCAACATCCTGCAGATGGAGGACGCCGGCATCGCCGCCGTCGTCCTCCACTCGCTGTTTGAAGAACAGATCTTGATCGAAAGCCAGGCGCTTGACCGCCACCTGTCGGCCGCCGAGGAAAGCTACGCCGAGTCGCTCAGCTACTTCCCGGACCTGCGCCGCTACAACATCGGCCCCGACGAGTACGTCGAACATATCCGGCGCGCCAAGCAGGCCGTCGACATTCCGGTCATCGGCAGCCTGAACGGGGTTTCGACCGGAGGCTGGATCCGCTATGCCCGGCTGATCGAGGAGGCCGGCGCCGATGCGCTGGAGCTCAACATATACCATCTGCCGACGGATCCCTCCATCGACGGCGCCACCGTCGAGCAGCAATATGTCGAGCTGGTCCGGCACATCAAGGCGAGCGTGCGCATTCCGGTGGCGGTCAAGCTCGGGCCTTATTTCAGCTCGATCCCGAACATGGCCGCCAAGCTCGACGAAGCCGGCGCCGACGCCCTGGTGCTGTTCAACCGCTTCTACCAGCCGGACTTCGATCTGGAGTCGCTCGAGGTAGTTCCCAACCTGGTGTTAAGCAACTCGAGCGAGCTGCTGGCGCGCTTGCACTGGGTGGGGATCCTCTACGGCCGGATCCGGGCCGACATGGCCATCACCGGCGGCGTCCATACGGCTCAGGATGTGCTCAAATGCATGATGGCCGGCGCCAAGGTCGCGATGATGACCTCGGCGTTGCTCCGGCAGGGCATCGACTATGCCGCACGGCTCGAAGAGGATCTGATCCGCTGGATGGAAGAGCACGAGTACGAGTCGATCCGCCAGATGCAGGGTTCCATGAGCCTGGAGCGTGTTGCCGACCCGGCCGCCTTCCAGCGGGCCAACTACATGCGGGTGCTCTCCAGCTACGAGTTGCGCCCGCGTCCGGGCGTACAGTAACCGGTCGGGTGCGGCTCAACCCGCGCGGGCCAGGGCGGCGATCTCGGCCGGCGCAAGCGCCCGCTCATACAGGCGCACGTCGCGCAGGCGCCCGTCGAGCACGTCTTGGTCGCCTGCGCCGATGAGGAGCGGCTCGCGGTTCGTCAAATCGTAGTCGCCGGGTGAGAACGGCTCCGAACGCGCCACCTCGACCCCGTCCAAATACAACCGCAGGCGGCCGCCGCCCCGGACGGCAGCCACATGGTGGCGGCCGGGGGCGAGCTCGCGATCCCAGGTGGCGTTGCGCCCGGCTTCCATCGACCAGACGCGCCCGGAAGGCAGCGTCCCGCAGAAAAGCCTCCCCTGAAAGACAGCCATCGACCAGGCGCGCCGGTAGCGCACGTCCGGCGTGCGATCGAGTTCGGCCAGGCGCGTCCAGCGGTCCTGATCTTCGTAGCGATAGACCTCCGCGTGGGGAAGCGTGCCGACGTACATTTTGCCGTTATAGACGGCCAGCGCCATCGACTCCAGCTCTCGGCCCGGGCGGCCCGCCGGGCTCCACCGCCGATCGCCTTCGTAGCGGAAGACGGTGGCGGTCGGCCAGGTCGACACATAGAGCGATCCTCGGTACACCACCAAGCTGTAGGTCTGCGTCGTATCCGGCAGCTCGCCGACGATCTCCCAGTCGCTGCCGCCCAGGTAGCGGTACACCTGGCCCTTGTCGTAACCCGTCCCGTAGAGGTGCCCGTTGAAGACACCCAGGGCCACGACCCGCAGGCCTCCCGGCGTTCCGCACGCCACCCATCGGTCACCGCCTTCGTAGCGGTAGGTTCCGGCCGGGGCATACAGGGAGCTCGCGTACAGCTTGCCCCCGAACACGGTGAGACAGGCCACGGCCGTGGCCTCACCGAGCCGCCCGCAGTCGCGCCAGCTCCCGTCGTCTTCCAGCCGGAAGACGCGGCCGCCCGGGTAGGGATTGGCCGATTCGGGCAGCGCCGAGCCCGCCAGGCGGTACTTGGCCGTGCCGGCGTAGAGATGGCCCCGGTAGGAGGCCAGAGCGGAAACGGCGTTGGCGCGGTCCGGACTGCCGCAATCGATCCAGCGGCCCCTCCCCGCCCGGCGCCAGACCCGGCCCGCCGCTCCCTCTTCCGGCTCGCAGGTGCCGGCATAAAGCTCACCTTGATGCACTGCGAGCGCCATGGTGAAGACGGATCGGCCGGGCCGGCCCTCGTCGACCCAACCGGCGGCGCCGCGCCCGTCGTCGATGCCGAAGTGCAGATTGCGGTAGTTGGCCAGCGACGTGGTGACCGCATTGTCGCGGATCGCCAGCACGAAGCCCCGCCGCCTAGCCGGATCGAACTTCCTGAGAATGCCGCCCCCGATGTCGTCGGAATCCGGCGCCAGCTCCAACTCGGCCGAGATCGTGAAGTCGCGGGCGCCCAAATCGAGCGCCGGCGAGGGCGGGACCTCGATCTTGGAGTTTCGCCCGTCGAACTCTGCCCCGCTTGCGCTGAAACGCACGCCGTGCGCGATGCCGTGCCGATGATTGCCGGAGATGTCCCGTGCGTCGGAAACCAGCGGCCAGTGCGCAAGCAGCGCGTCCGCCGGCGGAGCAGAGACCGCCCTCGCAAGCGAGGCCAGAAAGGCGCGGCGATCCATGAGACTCAGCTTAGCGCCCGAGAAGCTCGAGCAGCTTGAGCGAGAGGGCGGGCACGTAAGTGACGAGAAGCACGCCGACGAGCATCACCACCAGAAACGGGAACGAATCCCGCCAGATGCGCGTCAGCGGTTTGCCGAACCGGTAGGCGGCCAGAAACAGGTTCATTCCCACGGGCGGCGTCAGGTAGCCGAGCTGCAAGTTCGCCAGGAAGATGACGCCCAGATGGACCGGGTCGATTCCGAAGGCTTCGCCCATCGGCTTGATCAGCGGCACCACGACGAGGATGGCGGAGTAGATGTCGAGCAGGCAGCCGACGAGGAGCAGGAATCCGTTCAGGGCCAGCAGGAACAGCCAGCGCGACTCGATGTGGGCGCGCACCCAGTCCACGGCGCGGTCCGGGATCTGGGCGTCGATCAGGTAGTTGGTGAAGCCGAGGGCGACGCCGAGGATCAGCAGCACGCCGCCCACCAGGGTGACGCACTCGGTGACGATGCGGGGCGTATCCCGCCGCGCCTCTAAATCCCGGTAGACGAAGCACTCGATCAGGAAGGCGTAAAGCGCCGTTAGCGCCGCCGCCTCCACCAGCGTGGCGAAGCCGCCGAAGATCCCCACCAGCACGACCACCGGCAGCAGCAGCTCCCACTTGGCCGCTCCGACGGCGGCGATCGCTTCGCGCAGGCGGAAGCCGCCCGCATCCTGTGGAGTGCGCCGGCCGCGCCACATGCACCACCCCGCCGTCAGCAGAATGAGCAGGCAGGCCGGCACTAGTCCCCCGAGGAAGAGCCGGTCGATTTCCGTGTGCGCGTAGACGCCATAGAGGATGACGGGCAGGCTGGGCGGAAGCAGGACGCCGAGCGAGCCCGAGGCCGTCACCAGCCCGAGCGAGAAGTTCTCCGGGAAACGCGCCTTGATGAGCACCGGCAGCAGCAGCCCGCCGAGCGAGAGGATCGTCACGCCGGAGGCCCCCGTGAACGAGGTGAAGAAGGCGAACACCAGAACCGTGAGCACGGCCGGCCCGGCAGGCATCCAGCCGACCAGCGCCTCGAACGTCCTCACCAGCCGCTGACTGGCGCCGCCCTCGGCCAAGAAATACCCGGCCAGCGTAAACAGGGGGATGGCGGGCAGAAGCGGCGAGGCGGCCAGCCGGTAAGCCTCGACGGTGACGGCGGCCACGGGTGTGCCGCTGCTCCAGAAAAAGATGAGCGCCAGGCCGCCGATGGCGGCGAAGATGGGCAGCCCGAGCAAGGTCGCCGCCAGGATGACCAGCACGGCCGGCGTCACCAGGCGCTCGTCTCCTCCGGGGGCGGCTTGCGCCAGGATCAGCGGAACGGCCAGGCCGAGCGCGGCGATCGCGCGGCCGTGCCAGCGCGGCGAAGCGCGCCAGATCACGCGCACGGCCACGGCCGCAAAGCCCACGGGCATAACGGCGGCGACCAGCCAGATCGGAATCTCCCCCACGAGGATGGTGCCCGCCTCGCGCTCAGCCTGGATCAAACCGACGCTGGCCCAGGCCAGCGCCGCCGCCACCGCGGCCGTGAGCAACCCGGTGAACAGGCGCACCGGGGCAAGCCATGCCGGCGGCAGAAAGCTCACCGTCGACAGCGCCAGCAGCTTATCGAAACGGGCCGCCAGTGCGGCTCCGACAAAGGCGACCCACAACGTCAGGTGTTGCACCACCGGCGCCGTGCCGGGCAAGCCGCGCCCGACGGCCTTCCGTGCGACAATCTCCGCCAGCGGCAACAGCGTCATGGCGGCCATCGCCGCTAGCGCCACCCAGGTTTCCACGCGCCCGAGCGCCGGCCCCGGCACTCTCATTTGGGATTCCCGCGGGTCTTGCTGCGAAACTCGTCCCGGAGCCGCCGGACCTCGTCGAACAGATCGGCCGCCACCAGCCTGCCGCGCAGTTTCGGGTAGGCCTCCTCGACCTCGCGCCGCCATTCGGCGGCCGTCGCCGCATCGAGCGTGATCACCTTCAGCCCCCGCTTCTTCATCGCCTCCACGGCGTCATCGCCCATCTTGCGGATCTCGCCCCGCAGCCGCAAGCCGGCCGCGCGCGCCGCCTCGAGCATCTTCGTGCGGTTGGGCTCCGGAATTCGCTCCCAGGTCTTCTTGCTGACGATGGTGGCGCCCACGAGCGGCGCCCACTTGATGTCGATCATGTACTGCGCCACGCCGAACCACTGGTTGAGCATCGCCAAAAGCGGAGGCACATCGAAGGCGTCGATCAGCCCGGTCTGAAGGGCGGGCAGCATGTCGGTGGTGGCCAGGGGCACGGGACGGAAGCCTGCCGACTGATAGAGCTCGAGGGCGTCGGCGTCACCCGCCATCGTGAACAGTTTCATGCGGCGGATGTCGTCCAGACGCCTAGCCGGGGTCTTGGTGAAGAAATGCACCCAGCCGGCGTCGCCCCAGTTCAGCACCACGTAGCCCTTCTGCTCGATCGCCTGCTCCAGACGCGGCGCCATGCGGTCGCGCACGTAATCGAGCTCCTCGTAGGAGTCGATCATCAGCGGGATCTGAAGGCAGGCCACCGCCGGCTCCAGCCGCGACAGGCCCGAGCCGGACAGCGCGACGGCTTGGAGCTGGCCGATCCGCATCTTCTGGATCATGTCGGGTTCGTCGCCAAGCACGCCGCCCGGGTAGATGCGCAATTCCACCTGCCCGCCGGAGATGTTGCGCCAGTCCTGGCCCATCTGCTGAAGGATCTGGTGCCAGGGCGAGCCGTCGGGGGCGACCGTACCCATCTTGATCAGGACTCGCTGGCCGCTCGCGGGCAGGCAAGCAACCAGATATGCGGCGATGGCCGCTGCCAGGCCCTTCACTTTCCGACCTCCTTCTCCTCGCGCGCTTCCTCCTCCTCGAAAAACAGCTCGTCGATCCGGCCGAGCAGCCACCGCGCCCGGCGCTGCGCGATCAGATTCATCAGCCGCGTCCGTTCATCCTTGTCCGGATCGATCTCGAGCGCCCGCTCGAGCATGCGGCGGAACTCGGCCCGGTTCTGCTCTCGTACCAGGACGCTTTCGGCGAAACCGACAAAGGCGCTCGCCTTCTTTCCGCCTCCCAGCTCGACGGCCCGCTCGAAATGTTTGCGCACGCGTGCTGCATCGAAGCCGCCCGCGCCCGGGCGCGTACTGGCGTAGATGAGCTGAAACTCGTGAATGGCGCCGTCGTTCCAGCGTTCGTCGAGCGCGAGCGCCCGATCGATGAGCGCCTCGACCTCGGGCAGGCGGGCCAGCATCTGTGCGTCGCCGCGGGCCGCCGAGATCGCCAGCCCCAGCGCCGCCGCATTCCAGTACAGCAACGGCACATGGCGGGGATCGCGGACCACGCGCAGAGCCTGAACCGGATCTTTCTCGAGCGCTTGCCGCATGCCCGGATATCTTTTCTCCAGCGCCCGGAACCCGTAACCGCTGGCCCGCTCGAACAGCCGGCGCGCCCGCCGCCGAAGCTGGTTGGAGCGGTCGAGATCCTCCGAGGCGGCGCGGTCGGCCTCCTGCTGTACATAGCCGTAGGCGTAGAGCGTGAAGCCGCGACAGGCGGCAAGCAGCAAGCCCTCGTGCTGCGGCGATTCCGCCAGCAGGCTTTCGATCAGCTTCAGGCCGAACGGCAGCGCATCGCCGACCAGCTCGACGTCGTTGTCGGTTTCGAAGGTGTAGCCCCCCGCGGCGAGCGCATCTCCGATCCGGTTGACGGCAAAGCGGCGCATCGAGCAGCCCGCCGTCCCAAAGGCCGCCGCCAGCATCGCCGCCAGCACCAGCGCCCGTACCGGCATCGGTTCCTCGGTTTTAAAATACCTCAATCACCGGCTGCGGCCAAACGTGGTAAAAGAGTTCCGGCGAGGGCCTGCGATGACGACCCGGCGTGAGTTCCTGCGCGGGGCGGCGGGGGCCTCCCTGGCCGGGGCGCGCTCGGGGGGGCCGGCTCTGACGCTGTTTTTGGCCGGCGACGTCATGACCGGCCGGGCGATCGATCAGGTGCTGCCGCACCCCTCGAACCCGCGTCTGGAAGAGCCCTTCATGAGGTCTGCGCTCGGCTATCTGCGGCTGGCCGAGCGAACCTCCGGACCCATCTTCCGCCCGGTCGATTTCTCCTACATCTGGGGGGACGCGCTCGCGGAACTGGAGCGGCGCAAACCCGACCTCAGAATCGTCAATCTGGAGACGACCATCACCACGAGCAACGACTTTGCTCCCAAGGGCATCAACTACCGCATGCATCCGAAGAATGCGGCTTCTCTCAAGGCGGCGCGCTTGGATTGCGCCGTGCTGGCCAACAACCACATCCTCGATTTCGGCGTCGCCGGACTGCTGGAGACGCTCGAGACACTGGAGGCGCTGAAGATTCGCACCGCGGGCGCCGGACGCAACTTGCGCGAGGCGCAGGCGCCGGCCGTGCTCGAGCCGCCGGGCAAGCCGCGCGTGCTCGTCTTCGGTTTCGGCACGCCCGGCGCCGGTGTGCCGCCGCACTGGGCGGCCGGCCAAACGCGGCCGGGTGTGAACTTTCTTCCGGACTTTTCAGCCGGCGCCGCCAAAGCGGTCGCGGCGCAGATTGGCGCCCATCGCCGGTCGGGGGACGTCGTAGTGGCCTCGATTCACTGGGGGCCCAATTGGGGTTACACGATTCCTCGAGCGCACCGCGAGTTTGCCCGCCGCCTTATCGAGGAAGCGGGGGTAGATCTCATCCACGGCCACTCCTCGCATCATCCCATCGGGATCGAAGTCTGCCAGGGTCGCCCGGTTTTGTACGGCTGCGGGGACTTCATCAACGACTACGAGGGCATCGAAGGATATGAAGCCTACCGCAGTCATCTCGTGCTCATGTATTTCGTCACGCTCGAGGCTACGTCCCGCCGGCTGATCGCCC
>Ga0197142_1002095_pt1 | contig 17704 bp, 16 predicted proteins | sample GBS60_MetaG_FD_148614 | JGI IMG/M metagenome (GOLD analysis project Ga0197142, IMG submission 148614) | Sediment microbial communities from Great Boiling Springs, Gerlach, Nevada, United States - GBS 60_MetaG | ecosystem: Environmental > Aquatic > Thermal springs > Hot (42-90C) > Sediment...
CCCCGCCGGGGCAAATTCCCACTCCCCGCCCCGACGCTCAATCGGGGTCGTTTGGGGGGTGGCCCGCTTTTGCAGGTGCGTGCGCGTCAGCTCCCGATCTCGTGCGTCATGTAAGGGAACAGGGCCGAGCGGTTGTAAACCCGCTCGCGGCCGTGGGTCAGGGTTGTCGTTCGGGCCGGGTTTGTTTACACTCGGCAACGGTGCATTGGCTTATCGGCCTGATGCCCGGCAGGCGAGATGGCCTGAGCGGCCACCCTTCGGTTTTTCAGAGCCTTGCTCCTCGTTTGTTGGCTTTGCGCTCTTGGAGTTCGATGATGGACATCGTTACCCTTGGTGAACTGCTTATCGATATGTTTCCGGCCGAGATCGGCAGGCGTCTGGTCGAGGTCTCGGCGTTTATCCCCCATCCCGGCGGGGCTCCGGCCAACACGGCCGTGGCGGCCACGCGATTGGGCGCCCGCACCGCCTTTATCGGCAAAGTCGGCGACGACCCCTTCGGTCATTATCTGGCCCAGGTGTTGGCCGCCCAGGGGGTGGACACGCGCGGCATCCGCTTTGACGACTATGCCCGGACGACCATGGCCATCATCGCCATGGTGGATGAAAACACCCCCGAGTTTATGTTCTACCGCCATCCGGGCGCCGATACCCGCCTGCGGCCGGATGAACTCGAGTTGGATGTGTTGCGTTCCACCCGCGCCCTCCATATCGGTTCCCTCAGTCTGAGCGATGAGCCCAGCCGCAGCGCCACCTACGAGGCCGTGCGCGTGGCCCGGACGGCCGGAGCCTTCATCTCCTTCGATGTCAATTACCGGCCCTTGCTGTGGCGCAGCCCGGCCGAGGCCCTGGCCCAGGTCGAGGCCATGTTGCCCCATGTCCATGTGGTCAAAGTCAACGAGACCGAGCTGCGTCTGGTGGGCGGTGATGCCGATATGGCCGCTGCCGCCCGGCGCATCCTGGAACGCGGCCCGGAGCTGGTGGTCGTGACGTTAGGGCCGCAGGGCAGCTACTACTGCACCCAGGCCCATGACGGTTTCACCCCGGCCTTCATTGTACCAACGGTGGACGCCGTCGGGTGTGGTGATGCCTTTGTGGCCGGTCTGCTGACGCAACTGACGCGTCCCTTCGATTGGCGCAGCCTCCTCAACCCTGCGGATATGAGGCGGATCATGCGCTATGCCTCGGCCGTGGGGGCCATTACGGCCACACGCAAGGGCGTTATTCCCGCCTTACCTACCGCTGCCGAAGTCGAGCAGTTTTTGGCCGGAGCAGGAAATGGGTAAGCGATAAGCGATATTCTAATAAGTTTGGTGGTTAGTGATTGCTAAGCGGTAATTACTAAATATGTCTATACGCCGCCTTTTTGCCATTATTCGCAAGGAATTTCGCCATATCCGACGAGATCGACGTTTACTCTTTCTGGTGACGGTCTCGCCGGCTATCATGCTGGTGGCTTTTGCCTACCTGTTCTCCTTTGATACGGTTCGCATCCCCTTTGCTTACTACGATCGCGATCACTCGGTTGCATCCCGGCAATTGCTGATGGCGCTGACAACCGACCGCAGGCTGCATCTGGTGGGCGAAGCCACGGGCTACGAGGTCCTGCGCGCGGCCATGCAGGCCGGGCGTGTCCGCATGGGGCTGGTCATCCCACCCGGTTTTGGCGCCGATCTCGTAGCCGGTCGCACGGCAACGGTGCAACTGGTGGGCGATGGCAGCGACCCGATCACGGCCGCCGTGCAAATGGCGCGGCTGGCGGGCATGATCGGCGAATGGGGGCTGCCGTACCGGCGATCGCATCCGCCGATCCCCATTGACGTGCGCGGGCTGGTGTGGTTCAACCCGTACCTGCGTTCCAGTCACAGCATGGTGCCGGCCTTGCTGGCCATTGTCCTCATCCTGCCGGGGATGGCCGTGGCCCTGGCCCTGACCCGCGAAAAGGAGCTGGGCAGCTTCGAAAGCCTGGCCGCCACGCCGGTGCGACCGGTTGAGTACATCCTGGGTAAGCTCATCCCCTATCTGGTCTACGGCCTTGTCGGCGCCTGCGGAGCCGTCGCCGTGGCCCTGGTCTGGTTTCGCGTGCCCCTGCGCGGGTCGGTCCTCGACCTGGCCGGGATGACCCTGGTCTATCTGCTGGCGACGCTGGGCATTACCACCTTTGTCGCCGGCTTTATGGCCACCCAGAGCACGGCCTTGCGGGCCGTGCTGTTGCTGTTCCTGGTACCCAGCGTCTTCCTCAGCGGTATCCTCCTGCCGGTGGACCCGCAAACCCGGCTGACCGCCGAGACCCTCCCGGCCACCCACTTCGTCGTCATCGCCCGCGGGGTCTTTCTCAAAGGCCAGAGCTGGCCGGCCCTGGGCCGGCCGCTTTTCATCCTGATGCTGATGGCCCTTTTCAGCCTTACCCTGAGTGTGTTCACCCTGCGGAAGCGTGTTGATTGAGGTATCCACAGACGCTGCCTCTGTGCTCGTTTCGCCGCCAATGCTCAGCCAAATCCTCAATCTGACCTGGAAAGAGCTGATTCAACTCCGTCGCGACCGCTTTTTGGTGCTTTTTCTGATCATCGCGCCCACGCTCCAGCTCGTTTTGCTCTCTCACAACACGGCGCGAGGCGTGCGTGATCTGACCGTGGCGGTGCTCGACCTCGATCAAAGTGACCTCAGCCGCGCCCTGGTGGCTGCCGTGGACAACACCCAGGAGATGCGGGTGCTCTACCATCCTCGCCATCGCCGGGAATTGGAGGCGTTGCTCCTCGATGGCATGGCTCAGGTCGGATTGGTCATCCCGCCTGCCTTTGCCCGCGATTTTTATCGCCTGGGAGCACGACCGGCGCAGCTCCAGGCCCTTTTCGACGGCAGTAATCTCCTCGTCGGCAGCAACGGCGGCCGGGTGCTGGAGGGGGTAGTGCAGCGGTTTATCGCCGATCGGCTTGGCCTGAGCAGGCAGGACCTCGACCTGGGTGGGGTGGAGGTCGTCACCGTGGCCGCTTTCAATCCGGCCTTCGATTACCGCTGGTTCACGTTGCCTTCGATGCTGGTCTTCATCACCTATCAGGTGGCCCTGGTGGTGGCGGCGACCGGCTTTGTGCGGGAGAAGGAACTGGGCACGCTGGAGCAGCTTATCATGACGCCCCTGCGACGACCCGAGTTGATCATCGGCAAGGCGTTGCCGGCCGTGCTGGTGGCGCTCTTCAATGTTTTGCTGCTCTATGCCGTCATCCGTCTGGGCTATGATGTGCCGATGCGCGGTTCCTTGCCTCTCTTGTTGGGGACATCCCTCCTCTTTATCCTGGCCGTTGTCGCTCAGGGTACCCTGGTCTCGGTGCTGAGCCATACCCAACAACAGGCCGTGCTCATCGTCTTCCTGATGGCCATCCTCGAAGTAACCCTGAGCGGCTACCTCTTGCCTGTGGAGAACATGCCGCTGCTCATGCGCGGGCTGGCCCAACTTTCGGCCTTGCAGCACCACATGACCCTGACCCGCGCCGTCATCTTGCGCGGGGCCACCCTGCCGATGGTGGGCAACCACATGCTGGCCATGGTCGCCTTTGCCGTCGTCGGCTATGCGGTGGCCTGGCGCACCTTCACCCGGTTTTTATGAGCACCATCCGCTGTCGGGATGTGCAAAGGCGTTTCGGCAGGACGGTCGCCGTGGCGGGGGTCGATCTCGCCATCGCTGCCGGTGAGATTTACGGTCTCATCGGGCCTGATGGCGCCGGCAAAACCACCCTCTTGCGCATGCTGGCCGGTGTGCTCAGGCCCGACGCCGGCAGCATCCACATCGCCGGTGTGGACGTGGTGCGACATCCGGAACAGGTGCGCGATTTGTTGGGCTATATGCCGCAGCGGTTCAGCCTCTATGCCGACCTGAGTGTGCTCGAAAACCTGCTCTTCTACGCCGACATTTTCGGCGTGCGCGGGGCCGCACGCCGGGAGCGACTCGAACGCCTGCTGGCCTTCGCCCGCCTGGATGCCTTTCGCCACCGTCCGGCCGGTCAACTTTCCGGTGGCATGAAGAAAAAGCTGGCCCTGGCCTGCGCCCTCGTCCATCGTCCCCGCGTCCTCCTGCTCGATGAACCCACCAACGGCGTGGATCCCATCAGCCGCCGTGAGTTCTGGGACATCCTGGCCGATCTCCATCTGGAGGGGGTGACGATTTTGGTGACGACGCCTTACATGGACGAGGCGGAGCGATGTCAGCGGGTAGGCCTGATGCACCGGGGCCGTATCCTGCGACAGGATACGCCTGCGGCCTTGCGGGCCCTGGTTCCGGGCCGGATGGTGGCGGTCTATGCCGAAAATCTGCCGGCTGTGGCGGCGGCTGTGACCGCGTTCCCCGGGCATCGCGGTCATCACACCTATGGCGACCGCCTGCACGTCTTCGTGGACGCCGACCTGGCCGACCCCGTGGCCGCTCTGGCCGCGCATTTGCACGGCCGGGGGTTGCCCTTCCGTCAGATCCTGGAGGATGCGCCTCGCCTGGAAGAGGCGTTTATCCATCTGCTCGAACATGACCCAGGCCTTTGATAAGGCCATCTGCGCGATGTCCGCCGTTGTTGTCGAACACCTCAGCAAACGTTTTGGCGACTTTGTAGCCGTCAACGATATCAGTTTTACCGTGGCTCGCGGCGAGATTTTCGGCTTCCTGGGGCCGAACGGATCGGGTAAGACGACGACCATCCGCATGGTCCTGGGTCTGCTGCCGCCGACGAGCGGCTCGGCCCGTGTCCTCGATATCGACGTCCGGCGCCATCCGGAGCGCATTGCCCGGCGTGTGGGCTATATGAGCCAGAAGTTCAGCCTCTATCCCGATCTGACGGTGGCGGAAAACCTGAGTTTCTACGGCCGCACCTATGGCCTGCGCGGTCGCGAACTGGCCCGACGCCAGGATGAGGTCCTGGCGCTGATCGGATTGGAGGCCCAGCGGCGGCAACTCACGGCCGCTCTGGCCGGGGGTTGGAAGCAGAAACTGGCCCTGGCCACGGCCTTGCTCCATCGGCCTGAACTGCTCGTCCTCGACGAGCCGACGGCCGGGGTTGACCCCATCAACCGCCGCGAGTTCTGGCGTTTGTTGTATCGGCTGGCCGCCGAGGGCGTCACCGTTTTTGTCACCACCCATTACATGGATGAGGCCGAACAGTGTCATCGGCTGGCTCTGATCCACAACGGCACCCTGCTGGCGGTGGGGGCGCCGGAGGCCATCAAGCAAACCCATATGCCCGGTCAGGTCGTCGAGGTCATCTGCGCACGGCCCCAGGTGGCCTTGCAGGTGCTGCGCACGGCCGATCTGACCGAAGTGGCCCTCTACGGTGAGCGCATCCACATCGTCGGCCCCGACCTGGAGCAACGGTTGGACGAACTGGCGGCCCGTTTGGAGGCAGCCGCAGCCGGGCTGAGCAGTTTGCGTCTCATTCCGCCGTCGCTGGAAGATGTTTTCATCGCCCAAACGGCCAAAAATTCACATGTTACCACAATTTGACGATAATTTTTCATGTTGATCAGATTGCATAGAAGTAACTCATTTCGCGAAGAAATCGCTTTTCGCGAAGTTTGTCTTTCGTGCTTTTTACTGGCTACTACCCTGCTCTTGACGGCCTGTCGTCCGGCGAACAGCACTGCCGAAGCGCGACTGACGGGCTTCCTGGCGGCGACGACGGTGGATGTAGCCCCTGAAAGCGGCGGCCGTCTGCTGCGCGTGACCGTGGCGGAAGGGGAGCGGGTGCAGGCCGGTCAGGTCCTGGCCTATCTTGATGATAGCCTGCTGACCTTGCAGATCGCCCAGGCCGAGGCGGCCGTGGCCGCAGCCGAGGCCCAACTGGCGCTGATCCGGGCGGGGCCGCGGGCGGTGGATCGGGAGGTGGCCGCGGCTCAGGTCGCCTACGCGCGCGCGGCGCTTGCCGCCGCCGAAGTGGCTCTGGCCGAGGCCGAACGCCTGCGCAGCCGGCCGCAACAGGCCGATCTGGCCGTGGCCGCCGCCGAAAGCGCTCTGGCCGAGGCCCAGGCTCATGCCCGCGCCGTCCGGCTGCTCGCCCAGGCTGCCGATCTCCAGGCCGAGATGTGGGGTGTCATCGCCGCCGATCTGGCCAGGGGGGTTGAGATTCCCCTACCGGGCGGCGGCACGCAACATCTGAGCTGGCCGGACAAAGCGGCCTACGCGCAACAGCAGTGGAACCTGAGCAGCCAGGAGGCCTGGGCGGCCTGGCAAGAGAGCGCGGCGGCCGATGCCGCCGTGGAACAGGCTCGGGCGGCGCTGGCCGCCGCCATACGTCAGCGGACGGCGGCGGAAGAGGCAACCGATCGCGTGGTGGCAGCGCAGAACGCCCGCGACGAGGCCGCGGCCCGGCTGGAGCAGGCCCAGAAAGCCTACGAGGCCTTGCTGGCCGGGCCTACCGCCGAACAAATCGCGGCGGCCGAAGCCGCCGTAGCCCAGGCGCAGGCCGCCGTGGCGGCACTGGCCGCCCAGCGCGAGCGCTTTGTGCTCAAAGCACCGGTGAGCGGCATTGTCACCGCACGCTATCGTCGTCCGGGTGAGGTGATCGGCCCCCGGCAGCGCCTGCTCACCATCGGCCAGACCGATGTCCTGGAGCTTACGGTGTATGCTCCTGCCCGGCTGTTGCCGGCCTTGCAGCCGGGCCAGGTGTTGCCGGTCGAGGTAGAGGTTGCCGACAACCGCCGTTTTACGGCCGAGGTGTTACGGATTGCCGATCAGCCTGAGTTTACCCTGCGCCAGGCGCAAAACGTGGCCGAGCGCGGGGAAACCACCTATGCCGTTACCCTGCGTTTGGCGGCAGCCGATCCCCTTTTGCATCCCGGCATGCCGGCCTCGGTTATTCTCACGTCGGCGCCATGAAGACAGTTCAGGAGTGCCGATAGGCTTTTTGCCCCCGCCGCGCGCGGGCATTGCCATCGCCGATGTCCGGTGTGTTCGCCAACCCTGATCGGTGTACACCATGTCACGTCTGGTCCCGGTTTTACTGGCTTTGCTTGGTCTCGGCGTTGTTGCCGTCATGCTGGTCTTTGTGCTTGTGCCGACGGCATTGACGACGCTATGGGCAGACCTCGGCCTGCCGTCGGCCTGGCTTGCGCGTGTTGTTGGCGCCGGAGACCGTTCCGCGGCTGCGGCGATCCGGCTGTACGGCGTGCTCGAGGCTCCCGAGACCTATGTCATGAGCGAGCTTTCGGGTCGGATAAGCGAGGTGTTGGTCGAGGAGGGCGATTGGGTGGAAGCCGGTCAGCCCCTGGTGCGCCTGGATGGGACCGAACTGGCGGCACGGCTGGCAGCCGCCCAGGCCGCCGTTGCGGCTGCCCAGGCCGCCCAGGCGGCCGTCGCGGCGTCGCCATCGCCGACCACTCTGGCCCTGGCCGCCACGCGCGTGACCGTCGCCGAAACCCGGTTGGAGGCGGCCCGACGTAGCCTGGACCGGGCCCGTCGCCGTCGCGAGGAACCCCTGGCCCTGGAAGGGGAGATTGCCACGACTCAGGCGGCCATCCCCGCCGCCCAGGCCGCGGTCGAGCGTGCCCGGGCTGAGGTCGCCCGGGTGGAGGTCCTGCTGGCCAAGGCCCGGGAAGATGGTTCGCGCGAAGGGCACTATCAACAACGGATCCTCAGTCTGCAGCATCAGGCTGCCCAGGCCCAGGTGGAGGCGGCGCAGGCCCGATTGGACGGCCGGCAACGTCGTCTCCGCCTGCTCCTGGAACAGCAGCGCGAGCCCCTTGCCCTGGACGCTGCCTTGCGTGCGGCCGAGCAGGAACTGCGGTTGGCCGAGGCCGGGCTGGCGCTGGCGCGGGCCGAGGCAGCTCAGGCGGCGGCGCCGCCCCGACCTGAGGAGGTGGCCGTGGCCGCCGCGCGCGTGCAGGCCGCCACGGCCGCGCTGGCCCTGCAGGAATGGGAGCAGGAGCGCCTGACCATAACGGCGCCGACGGCCGGCCGGGTGCAACAGCGACTGCACTCGCCGGGTGAAACGGTGACCGCCGGGGAGCCGCTCCTCAGCCTGCTGGATCCTCGCGAGCTGGAGGTCAACGTCTTTGTGGCCGTGGCCGATCTGCCTCGCCTGCATCTGGGGCAGGAATTGCCGGTCGAGGTGGCCGTTCCCGGCGGCCCTCGTCTGACGGCCGTCGTGACGTTCATCGCGACCGAGGCCCGCTTTCGGCCTGGCAACGTCCTCGATCCCCAGGACCGGGGGGATATGGTTTTTGCCGTGCGCCTGCGCCTGGCCAATCCCGATGGCAGGCTCAAGCCGGGGATGCCGGTGGATGTGCTGTTGCCTTGAGAAGGGCGGACTTTCCCCTTTCCCTTGCAGCCGTACCGTTCTCGTCGCGTGGTGATCTCAACCGTTGGTGGCGCCGGATGAGGCGGGGACTCGCGGCGTGGGGCGCCGACTTTCGGCTGCATTGCCCTGCGCCGTGGGCTTTATCGCGCGGGATGCTGCTTCCCATCACGGCCGTTCGCGCGGCCTTGGGAGCGGCCGGCGGCCCCAGGCCGCCGGCCGCTCCCTTCGCTTCCCGTGGCGATCCCAACCGTCAGGGACGCCGTGCCGGGCGTGGGCTCGTAACGGGGGACGCCGAGCCCGGCCGGTGGCGCCGCGCGGGGCGGTTATCCGTTGACGGCCATTTGTTCGCGGCGCAGACGGCGCAGGACTTTCATCACCTTGTTCTCGCCGCGACCGAAGGTGTCATGCAGGCGCCTGTATTCGGCATAAAGCACATCATACACAGGCCGATGTTCGGCTGTAGGCCGATAGACGCGCGCCGGGGGTGGAGCCATATGGGCGGCGGCGTCGGTGAGGGTGGCATAGCCGCCGCCTTCGGGGCCGGCCGCCACGGCAGCCAACATGGCCGCACCCAGGGCCGAGGGCTGGGGTGAACCGGCCACGGCCAGCTCGCGGCCGGTGATGTCGGCGTAAATCTGCATGAGCATGGGATTTTTGGCCAGACCGCCGCCGGCCACAATGCTGTGCACGGCCAGGCCCTGGTCGGTAAAGGCTTCGATGATCAACCGGGTCCCAAAAGCCGTCGCCTCGATGAGGGCCCGATAGATATCCTCCGGTTTGGTGGCCAGGGTCGCGCCGATGAGCAGTCCGCTGAGCTCGGCATCCACCAGGACCGAGCGGTTGCCGTTCCACCAATCCAGCGCCAACAGGCCGTGTTGGCCCGGACGTTGGGCAGCGGCCCGTTCGGCCAGCACATCGTGCAACGACACCCGGCGTTGCGCCGCCTCTTCGTGATAGCTCGGGGGTACGCCTTGCTCGACAAACCAGGCGAAGATATCCCCGGCGCCGGCCTGGCCTGCCTCGTAGCCGAAAAGTCCCGGGACAATGCCGTCCTCCACCACGCCGGCAATGCCTTCCACCGGGACCTCCTGGGTGGCCATGAGCATGTGGCAGGTCGATGTGCCCATGATTATGAACATCACACCGGGTTGGGTGACGCCACCGCCGGGCGCGGCGGCATGGGCGTCGATGATCCCGGCGGCCACAGGGGTGCCCGGGGCCAGCCCCAGCCGCGCCGCCCAGGCCGGCACCAGACCGCCTACCCGCGTGCCCGGCGCCGCGACCGGTCCGGCGATTTTGTCCGTATAGAGCCGGGCCAGTCCCGGATGGAGCGCGGCCAGGAAAGCGGCCGGCAGATAGCCTTCGACCTTGTGCAAGGACGGAGCCGGATAGGAAGGAACTCACGTCCTGTCGCCCGGCATTGTACTGCGCAGGGATAGGCGTGCCCTGATGGCGATAAGGGTCTGGCAAAAGGCCGCGGGTTTGGGAATCCTGGCGAGTTCTTGTCCGTTCATCGCTTTGCGGCCGGCCGTCATGGTACAATGCCCTTACTCGCATCCACCGATCTTTTGCTTTTCCTCCGCTCTGCTTATGCTGGCCAAACGGATTATCCCCTGTCTTGATGTCAAAGCCGGTCGGGTCGTCAAGGGGGTCAACTTCGTGCAGTTGCGCGATGCCGGCGATCCGGTCGAACAGGCCCAGGTCTACGATGCTCAAGGGGCCGATGAGCTTGTGTTTCTCGATATCACGGCCACCCACGAAGGACGGGCGATCATGGTTGATGTCGTCCGTCGCGTGGCCGATGCCGTGTTTATCCCCTTTACCGTCGGTGGCGGCTTGCGCACGGTGGCGGATATGCGGGCCATGCTCCAGGCCGGCGCCGATAAGGTCAGCATCAACTCGGCCGCCGTCGCCGATCCCACGTTGATCACGGCCGGCGCCGAACAGTTCGGCAGCCAGTGCATCGTCGTGGCCATTGATGCGCGCCGCCGACCGCACGGGGGTTGGGAGGTGTATACCCACGGTGGGCGCCGGCCTACCGGGCTTGATGCCGTGGCCTGGGCCCAGGAGGCCGTGCGCCGGGGGGCCGGCGAAATCCTCCTGACCAGTATGGATGCCGACGGTACGACGGCCGGCTATGACATCCCCCTCCTGCAGGCCGTGACCGCCGCCGTGGATGTGCCTGTCATCGCCAGCGGCGGCGCCGGTCGGCCCGAACACTTCCTGCAGGCGCTGACCGAGGGGGGCGCCGATGCCGCCCTGGCTGCTACCCTCTTCCACTACCGCCAGATTTCCATCCCCGAACTCAAAGCCTATCTCCTGGCCCACGGCGTACCCGTGAGGTTGGTCGCATGATTCGTTTTGACGACAACGGTCTCATCCCTGCCATCGTTCAGGATGCCGATACGGGTCAGGTTCTGACCCTGGCCTATATGAACCGGGAGGCGTTGGCCCTGACGCTGAGCACCGGCCAAACCCATTTCTGGAGTCGAAGCCGCCGGCAGCTCTGGCATAAAGGCGCCACCAGTGGCAACTACCAGCAGGTTGTGGATGTGAGCCTCGATTGCGACGGCGATGCCGTGTTGGTGCGCGTGCGGCCGTCCGGACCGGCCTGCCATACCGGGGCCGTGAGCTGCTTTCATCGTCCGCTAACGGCGCTACCGGCAGAGGAGGCGCCGCCTGCCGCCGGCTCGACCGGACTCCCCTCGGCCCATCAGCCGTAACGTCGTCGCAAAAAGGCCTGCCAGCCGGCCAGGAATTCTCGATAGGGCACACCCAGGCCGGCTTCGACCACGTCTTGCCAGTAATAACGCCCGCGGGTGGCGGCGATGAGATCGCCGAAGCGGGTTGGTCCATAGGCCTCGATGATGAACTCGCCCACGGTACTGCATTGATAGCTGCGCTCCTGCCATGCAGACGCTGCCAGAGGGAAGGGCGTTAGCTGCTCCGGCGGCGACCAGCGTTCGGCGGCGATGGCCTGGCGCAGGTACTGCCGCCGGGCTTCGTCCCAGGCCGGGTCAACGGGCGCCCACGCCCGCGCCGCTTCCTGGCTGAGGCAATAGAGGATGAGGCGCAGGGCCGGCGCCGCCATGACGTTGAGATTGCCGCGACGGTAGATAAGCTGGGCGGCCACCCAATCCCCCACCTTGCGGGCCAAGATGTCCCGCAGGCTAAACTCGACGGGAAGGCTCTCGAGCCAGGGCGAGCCTGTTCGTAACCAATCCCGACCGACCAGGTACTGAGTCGGTTCGTCTTCGGGCACGACCTCGACCACAAAGGTGCGTTCCCCGGCTATGGCTTCCAGGCCGAAATCGCGCACCATGCCGGCGTAGAGGGCCTCTACCTCGGCCGCCAGGGCGAGAACGGCATCGGCATCGGCCTCATGGTAGAGAAAGCGGAAATGGGTTGTATTGAGTTCCTGGCGACTGCCCCAGAATGAGGCCGGTGGGTAAGTGCGACGCCAGCCCACGGCCGTGAGGCGATAAAAACGATGTTCGCGGCGCAGATGGTCTGGCGAACTCTGCACCAGCACGGGAACGATGGCCAGGTTATGGCGCAGTCTGATCGCCTCGACGGCAATGACCGGGGAGGAGGCCTCACCGCGACGGGCCTGCCGCAGGAGCCGTTGTCGCCACTCAGGGGGGGCTTCGGGGTCGAGCAACACGGCGACGGCCTCGGCGTCGTGGGTCGCCCAGGCGGCGTCTTCCAGGGCGATGGCCGCCTCGATATCGCGTTGCAGGCGTCTGCTTCCGGCAACGACTTGCTGCCAAACGAACATCGCCACGACGGTGATCACCAGCAGAACCACCCCCAGCCTGCGTATGGCCAGATTCCATCCCGCGCGTGCCGGAGGCGGGTCGGTCGTCGTCGCTCCAGGACGATGACGCCAGGCCTCCTCACCGAAAACCCATTCGAACTCGGTAGGAGCAGGCTTACCGGCAGACATAGCCCAATGGTAGCTCGCCTGGGCGGCGAAAACGGTGCGTCAGCTCACCGTCAGGTTGTCTTCGACATAGCCGGCTGAACGCAGTTGAGATACCAGGCGCGGCCGCGCGCGGCCATCAGTGCATCGGCAGCCGCCGGCCCCCAGCTTCCCGGTTCGTAGAAGGTGAGCGGCGGACCTTCGCCTCGTTCCCATCCTTCCCGGATGCTATCCACAAGCCGCCAGGAGTATTCGATCTCATCGGCACGGGCGAAGAGCGAGGCATCGCCGAGCAGGGCATCGAGCAGCAGACGTTCGTAGGCTTCGGGCAGCGCGCGGGCGCCGAAAGCACCGGCAAAATGAAAACTCATATCCACCGGTCGGGTGCGCATGCCACCGCCGGGTACCTTGGTCTGAAAGCTGAGGTGAAAGCCCTCATCCGGCTGCAGGCAGAAGGAAAGGATGTTGGTGACCCTGCGGTTCTCGTCGTCGGTGCGGAAGAGCATGTGCGGTACTTCCTTGAAATGGACGACCAACTCGGTGACCTTGCGGGCCAGGTTCTTGCCGGAACGCAGGTAAAAAGGCACGCCTTGCCAACGCCAGTTATCGATGAACAGCTCGATGGCGGCATAGGTGGGGGTTTCCGAATCCGGGGCCACGCCCGGCTCGTCCCGATAGCTGCCTTTTGTGGCCGAATGGTATTGCGCTCGCACCGTCGCCGTCTTCAACTCCGGACCGGTGGGCACCCGCACTGCCCGCAACACCTTGACCTTCTCATCGCGCAGGAGGGTCGCATCCCAGGCCGTGGGCGGCTCCATGGCCGTCAACGTCAAAAGCTGCATGAGATGGTTCTGAAACATGTCCCGCAGCACCCCGGCCCCGTCGTAATAGCCGCCGCGACGTCCCACCCCCACCTCTTCGAGCACCGAAATTTGCACATGGTCGATATAGTAGCGATTCCAGAGCGGCTCGAAGATGGCGTTGGCGAAACGGAAGACCATGATATTCTGAACCGTCTCCTTGCCCAGGTAGTGGTCAATGCGGTAGATCTGGTCTTCGTCGAAAACGAGATGGATGCGGCGGTTCAGCTCGCGGGCGCTATGGAAATCGCGTCCGAACGGTTTTTCGACGACGATGCGGGTGTAACCGTTTTCACTGCGGCCCAATCCGGCCAGGCCCAGACGTTCGACGATGGGGACATACAGGTCGGGCGGCGTGGCCAGGTAGAACAGACGATTCGGCGGCAGATCGGCGGCGGTCTCGAGGTCCCGGAGACAGGCGGCCAGGCGCTGATAGTCATCCGCCTGGTCGTAGCGCAGGGGCCGGTAGTGGAGGTGGGCGGCAAAGTCCACCCAATCCATACACCCTTCGCCTTGCAGCCGACCGAAATGGCGCACCCCCTGCTCCACGTGCGCGCGAAAGGCGGCATCGTCAAGGGGGGTCCGGGCCACCCCCAGGATGGCATAACGGTCGGGCAGCAGCCCGGCGCAGGCCAGGCTATGCAAGGCCGGGATCAGTTTGCGATGGGTCAGATCGCCCGAGGCCCCGAAAATGACCATCGTGAACGGGGCCGGGGTGCGAATCCGTGCCAGGTCAAGCACAGGCGAGGAGCGGGAACGGAATCAGGCGGGAACGAGCGTATGCAACCGCGCGGCGATGGTGTCCAGGAGATGATGAAAGGAGCGGGCAAAGGCCTCGACCCCGGCCACCTGCAGGTCTTCGGTCACGCGGTGGAAATCAATGCCCAGATCGGCCAGGCCGTCGATCATGGCCTGGGCTTCCTCCACCCCTGCATCCACCGTTCGGGCCACGACGACGTGGTCCAAGGCAGCTTCGAGGGTGGCCAGAGGCAGGGTGTTGACGGTATGGGGCCCGATGAGGGGGTTGACGTAGTGCAAATCGCTATAAGCCGGATTCTTGGTGCTGGTACTCGCCCACAGAGGCCGCTGATAGCGGGCCCCTCGTGCGGCCAGGGCCTCCCAGCGAGGGCCGCTGAAGACCTGGCCGAAGCGGCGATAGGCCAGTTTGGCATTGGCCACGGCGATCTGACCCTGCCAGGCCGTGTTGCCGACGGCAGCCAGCGCTTTGTCGACCACCGTGTCAATGCGGCTGACGAAAAACGAGGCCACCGAGGCAACCCGACGGACATCCTGACCCTGGGCCAGCCGTGCCTCCAGGCCCTCGATATAGGCATAGGCAACGGCATCGTAGTGGGCCAGGGAGAACATCAGCGTGGCGTTCACGTTGATGCCCTCGGCAATAAGCCGGCGGATGGCGACAACACCGGCGGCCGTCGCCGGGACCTTGATCATGATATTGGGACGGTCGAGGGCCTCCCATAGGCGACGGGCCTCGGCCACCGTGCCCTCGCTATCGTAGGCCAGGTCGGGATTGACCTCGATGCTGACAAAACCATCGGCGCCCTCGCTGGCCTCGTAGAGGGGCCGCATCAGGTCGGCAGCGGCAGCGACATCGGCCTGGGCAAGGGCATCGTAGGCCTGGAAGGGCGTGGCGCCGGCAGCGGCCAGCCGCGCCAGGTCATCATCATAGCCCTGACCGGCGCTGATGGCCTGATCGAATATGGTGGGATTGGAGGTCAGGCCGCGGACCCCCTGGTCGATCCATCTCTGCAATTGGCCGGAGCGGATCAACTCACGGCTGATAAAATCGAGCCAGATGGACTGGCCGTGGCGGGTGAAAAGCTCGTGAAGACGACTCATAGCAGCATCCCAAAAGGATAACGGAGAAGATGGGCCGATGACCGGTGGTTATTGTACCACAAAGGGGAGCCGCTTCTCCTGCGGCTCTTTTTCCCTGGCGGTGGTTGTCAACGCAGGTTTGCCGCCCGGGCCGCAGCCTCGTCCACCAGCCAGATGACGTTTCCGCGCGGAGGACGCACCAGCGCCGCCGGCAACGGCGGACGGTCGGGAGCCGGTCGCCAGACCTGGGCCAGGGCCGGCCCTTTTTCGGCGCCGGCCACCAGGAAAAGAACCCAGGACGCCCGGTTGAGGACGGGCAGGGTCAGGGTCAAACGCCGGTGCGGAGGATGTGGGGCCTGACCGACGACGACCAGACGCTTCTGTTCGGCCAGGGCAGCCGTGCCCGGAAAAAGCGAGGCCGTGTGCCCATCGGCACCCATGCCCAGCAGGATAAGGTCAAAGCGCGGCCGTCCGCGGGGTCCCAGCCCGAAAACCCGACGTAGTTCGTCCTCATAGGCCCGGGCAGCGGCTTCCGGGTCGGGTGCTTCGCCGTGCAGGCGATGGATGTGCTGGACGGGCAGATGGCGCAACAACAGGCTGTAAGCCATGCCGTAGTTGCTCTCGTGATGGTCGGGAGGCACACAACGCTCATCAACCCACCAGACATGAACCTGCGACCAGGGCGCGGCCGTCAGCCACGTCGGTGTGGCCAACAAACGCAACACGGAGCGGGGGGTCGAACCGCCGGACAGCGCCAGATGGGCCACACCATGACGACGAACGGCCTGCCCCAGACGGGTTACCGTCCAGCGGGCAGCTACTTCCGGGAACGTCTCGGCGGGCACAATGAGCAAATGCGAAGGCATCCTGAACAGGATTGTCAACAGAAATGGAGTCCAGGTCCATGACATCCCTTACGTTTCCCTTGCCCACAGGGGTGAGGGATACAGCCCCCGTTCCACCAGCCCACGGATGGCCGCCTGCACCCGTGGTCGGTCCTCCTGATAGGTGACCCCGAACCAATGCTCGTCCGTAGGCAAGACCTTGACCCGCGCTTCGCCTGCACGCACCATCGCGCCGACGACATTGGGCAGCAGAAACTCGGCTTTGTGCAGGTGCTCGGCGTTTTCGTCCAGGAAACGGGCAAAATGGGCGGCGAGGGCCGGGAAGATGGCCGGTGTAAAACCCCACATGTTCATCGAGACCACGGTTCCATCCGGGAGGGGGGTCCAACGTTCGCCGTCATCGCTGTAGACGATACCCTCAGCCCGGCGCTCGACGCGCAAGCGTTCGCGGATGTCGATGAGATAACCATCGGTATTCATCCGGCATTCGGCCCGCGAGACATAACCATGCTCGGAGAGGGTGTGGGCCAGAGGATAGCCCACCAGGGCATACTCCCGGGCCGTCGGCTCCAGGCGACGCAAATAAGCGGCCAGAACGGCGAAGGCGCCGCGGCCGTAGAAGTCATCGGCATTGATTACGGCAAAAGGAGTCTGGACGACATGACGGCAGCAAAGCACGGCGTGGGCCGTGCCCCAGGGCTTTTGCCGGGTGGAGGGCGGCGGTCCATAGCCCGGCGGCAGGTCGTGCAATTCCTGAAAGACATAGCGGACATCGGCTTGCGCCTCGATGGTCCCTCCTACCCTGGCCCGAAAGGCCGTCTCGATCTCGCGGCGGATGAGGAAGACAACGGTGCCAAAGCCGGCCTGAAGGGCATCGTAGACCGAGTACTCGAGGATCATCTCACCATGAGGTCCTACCGGGTCGATTTGCTTGAGACCGCCGTAACGGCTGCCGATGCCGGCGGCCATGACAACCAGAGCAGGAGCAGGCATAGTCACCTCAGCGCAGGCAAAGAAAAGCCCTGGGTGCACCAGGCGCACCCAGGGCTGCAGTTGGCGCCCCCAACGGGCTTCGATCCCGTGTCTTCAGCTTGAAAGGCTGACATCCTGGTCCTCTAGACGATGGGGGCAACGACAAGGGCAGGAACCATCCCACACGGCCCCTATTGTAGCAAAGGAGAGCGCGAAGGGTCAAAAATTTGGATTGCGGCGCGCATTTGGATTGCGGCGCGCAGCGCCGCTTTCGTCGCAGGCCAAAGATTTGGATTGCGGCGCGCAGCGCCGCTTTCGTCGCAGGCCAAAGATTTGGATTGCGGCGCGCAGCGCCGCTCAAAGCGGGGACACGTCCCCGCAGGCCAAAACGGCGCCAGCATCCTTTGGCGTTCTACCTCCACAGCCTTATTCGTCGCGGCATAACCGGCCAGCGTTTCGCGCATGACCGCCGGATCGAGAGCGTGCTCAGGCTCTATTCGGTATGCGGACATGCCGATATCTTCCAACCAACTCGAGTTTAGGCAAGATCGGTGGCGGTCTTGCCCTTGAGCAAAACCGGCTTTTGGTCGAATTTCGGGGCGCACCATCTGTTCAACCGTCTCGCCGGCTAACGGCAGGATACCGGGTATCTCATTTCACGATTCGCAACCGATAATACCCCGTCTTCGGCGCGCCGACGAACTCGATCAGGCCGCGCGCCTTGAGGTCGGCGATGTCGCGGCGGGCGGTTTTCTCCGTGACGTCGAAGCGCAAAGCAATGCCTTGGGCCTTCAATGGCTTTCCACGGCTGAGTTGTTCCGGAAACCAACAGGGACATCGTGCCCATCACCCTCTGCAGCTCCTTCCGGGTAGTGCGCGCGGCGACTTCGCTTGGGGTAAGGCCGCCGACCCGAGGCCGCTCCGAAGCGCCGCAGGAACCCGCAAAGCCACCCGTTTCTCAATCGTTGCGCAAGGCGGCGGCCACGGAGAGACGAT
>Ga0197142_1002097_pt1 | contig 17697 bp, 13 predicted proteins | sample GBS60_MetaG_FD_148614 | JGI IMG/M metagenome (GOLD analysis project Ga0197142, IMG submission 148614) | Sediment microbial communities from Great Boiling Springs, Gerlach, Nevada, United States - GBS 60_MetaG | ecosystem: Environmental > Aquatic > Thermal springs > Hot (42-90C) > Sediment...
AAACTACCGAAACCAAAAGTTCAAAGTCGAAAGCTAAGGAGCTTCCACAGCCAGAAGAAAAAAAAGATACTCAAATAAATAAGAAAGTAAGGGAAACCATTGCAGTTAATGAAAAAAAGGATTCTACTAAAAATAAAACCAAATCTGCAAAGGATATCAAGTCGAAAGTGTCTAAGTCAGTTACCGAAGCAAAAGTAACAACAGAGGAAACCATAAAAAAGAAAAAAGAAACCACGAAAGAAACAAAAACCAAGAAAACAGACGAGGCTCTTGAAACTGTAAAAACAATAGAAAAGAAAAAAGCCAAGGTAACTGAAACAGAAAAACCAAAGAAGTCAAAAGACTCCAACAAAGGAAAAACAACTATTGCAGAAAAGGAAAAATATCAAACCCAACTCGATGAAGATAGCATTTCGGCTCAAGTTGCAAAACCAACACCAAAACCCCAGGTTCGATACTCCGACGAAGACCTTGAAATATTCAGGAAACGAATACTTGAAGTAAAAAAAGAAGCTCTCGAAGAACTCGAGATGCTTAAAGAACGACTCGAAGACCTTAATGCTTACGACCTTGCCGAAGAAGGTTCCATCTACTCTATGCATATGGCTGAGCAAGGTTCAGAAATCTTCGAGAAAGAGAAAGTTTACGCTCAAATACAAAGAATCAATGAATATATCAAAAAACTTGACGAAGCTTTGAAAAGAATCGAGGACAAAACCTATGGGATTTGTCGTGTATGCGGTATTCTAATTGCAAAAGAGCGGTTGCTTGCTGTACCAATTACAACACTTTCTGCCTCATATAAAATTCACAAGAAATGCCCCGAAGATGGTATCGACCGAATTGAACCGCTGGCAAAGTAAGTCCCACAGTAATTTTTTGTAGGATTTTTCTTTTTTGATATAATTTTTCAAATGTTAAAAATCTATGCAGTTAGGCCCCAAATTTCAAAAGTTCCTCTTCTCTTCTTTTGTGAATCATAATATTCAAAACACATTTCGTCCTTTTTCGTTTTTTATTTATAAAAGCGAGACAAAATGAAAAGACAAACTTTGATTGTTTTTGCAATTGCCTTATTTTTGATTATTGCAGATCAGGTATCTAAGCATTTGATTTATGCTCATTTTAAGGTTCAACATTTGGGTCCACAAAGCTATTTGGTTTTAAATCCTACTCCCGAGGTAAAAGTAATTGGCGAGACGGTCAAATTTGTCTATGTTGAAAATGCTGGAATGGCATTTGGCATACAATTCGGAGAATTCAAAATAATTTTAAGTCTTTTTTCAATTTTTGCAAGCATTCTGCTTATCTGGTTAATTTTTAAAATCCAAAATTCTCCGGCAATAATACAAATTGCATTTGGTTTTATACTTGCTGGTGCAATTGGAAATCTTATCGACCGTGTTTTTTTTGGTGTAATTTTTGGTTATGCTCCATTATTTTATGGTAGGGTAATCGACTTCATTCAAGTCGATATTCCAGATATTCATATTGGAAATTTAATTAATTACACACACTGGCCTGTTTTTAATATTGCCGACTCTTGCGTTACTATTGGGGTTATATTGCTAATCATATTTAATAAAAAAATTCCCAATTTTTCGGAGCTGCTGAAACGAAAAGAATTGAGCGCTGGCAAATAAAAAATGAATCAGAGCGAGAATATTGTAAACACTCTCGAGGGATTTAATATTGTTGAACACACGCTCGAAGTTCCCCCCGGCAAAACACCCGAGCGAATCGATACATTTCTTGCCCGCCATTTACGAAATGTTTCGAGAACAAAAATTCAAAAAGCAATAGAAAACGGCGATGTTACAATAAACAATCAGCCTGTAAAAGCAAACCGAAAAGTTAAACCCAAAGATGTCATTGTTTGCCGCCTACGAAGGCTTCCACCTTTGAAACTTATTCCCGAAAACATCCCACTCGATATTGTTTACGAAGATGAATACCTTATGGTAATCAATAAGCCAGCAGGAATAGTTACACATCCTGGTTATGGAAACAGAACTGGGACATTAGTAAATGCAATTCTTTATCATCTTGGCTATCGTGAAGAAATCGAAATTTCGGGAGAAAGTATGGAAGAATTGGAAGACGACCTGGATGAAGGCAAAATTTTCTCGGCGAAAGAAATCCGACCTGGAATAGTTCATAGATTAGACAAAAACACAACGGGCTTATTAGTCGTATCGAAGGATCCATCAATACACCAGCATCTCTCCGAGCAATTTGTCAAGCGAACGGTTGAACGATTTTATTTTGCAATTGTCTGGGGAAATTTCAAAGAAGATTCAGGAACATACGAAGGAGATATAGGGCGTTCTCCTCGCGACCGAAAACTATTCGCAGTGGTGCGCACAAATGGAAAACCTGCGATTACAGATTATTGGGTTGAAGAAAGGTTTGATTATCTAACCCTTGTTAAAATCAAATTAAGAACTGGTCGCACCCATCAAATCCGTGTGCATTTTTCTCACCATAAACACCCTGTTTTTGGCGACCCTTCCTATGGCGGCGATTCTGTTGTTTATGGTGGGCATAATACGCGTTTTCGGCAACTCGCCAATACATTATTAAAATCAATTAATCGGCAGATGCTGCACGCCAAGACTTTGGGATTTTACCACCCTGCATTGAAAAAGCAAATGCAATTCGAAGTCGACTTCCCCGAAGATTTCAAGAGTGTCTTGTTTACGCTTAAATCCAGCACAACTACAAAAGAAACTTTCCATTAATTTCAAACTCTCAACTTAAATTCAAAATCTATTAACTATGATACACCAAACCTCGAAGGTATGTCGGTACCAAAATAAGAACTGTCGTTTCGGACCGTTCCTTCTTGCGAAATAAATTCAATAATTTTATTAGTAGATGCAGCTTAGCCTTTAGATAAAATGCTTTTCACAAATTTTAAATAGAGCGACTAATAAAGATGATGATTAGAACAATATTAATATTTAAAATTTATAACTTGTTATGGCACGTACATATTGGGCTCGTTCGTATTCGCTTGGATTGCTTGCTTTATCCTGTGACATAACACCAATCATTTGACGAACACTTTCGTATTCATGTTCTTCCATCCATTCAATCAACTCTCTTTCAAGTTGCAAAAGATAAAAGATTCCATTTTTAAGCAAAGCAGAGCAGAGCATTGTAACATTAGCGCCAACAAGAAGCATTTTTACCACATCATCAGAAGTATGTATACCACTTGTAGCGGCAAAATCCAATTTTAACTTATTCTTTAAAATAGCAATCCATCGCATAGGCAAACGATTAGCGTGTGAGGTGCTCAAATTTATTGTTGGTTTCACTTCGAGATTATCCAAGTCGACATCGGGTTGATAGAAACGATTAAAAAGAACAAGAGCATTAGCTCCTGCTTGTTCCACCCGGCGAGCGAAATATGCAAAATTTGAAAAGAACGGACTAAGTTTAACAGCAAGTGGCAATTTTATTGCGTTTTTAACAAGCTTGATGATTTCGATATAAGTATTTTCTACAGCCTCCCCCGATTGCTCAGTATCTGTTGGTATGAAGTATAAATTCAATTCCAGAGCATCGGCTCCTGCCTCTTCGATTTTTTTTGCAAATTCCGTCCATCCCCCGGGAGTTACACCATTAAGACTCGCGATGATAGGAATACTAACTCTTTCTTTTGCTTTTCGAATCAACTCAAGATAATTGTCGAGCGCAAATCGATATTCATCCATTTCAGGGAAATAAGTTAAAGATTCAGCATATGTGTATGTGCCTTGTGTCTGATAAAAATGCAAATCCATTTGTTCGGCACGAATTTGCTCCTCGAAAATCGAAGGCAAAACGACAGCAGCGGCCCCGGCATCTTCCAGCTTCTTGATGTTCTTTAAATCTTCGGTCAATGGTGAAGCAGAGGCAACCAAAGGTGATTTAAGGGTCATTCCTAAATAATTTGTTGTGATATCCATCTCCTATCTCCTTCAAAAATTAAAAATAAAATTAAGCGAGATTCCCTTTCAACCCTTCGAAAGCGGAATCTCGCATTTTGAATTTTGAGCTCCAAAACATTCATTATTCATTACCATTCATTTTCATCGAAGCAAGATGTTTATACATTTGGTAACGTTTTTTTACATATTCCTGGGCAACTTCTTGCAAGTATTTACTCAACTGGGGATTACTTGCAGATAGCATACGAAATCGAATTTCGGAATTCATATATTGCCCAACAGGAATGGAAGGCTCCTTGGAATCGAGTATCAAAGGATTCTTGCCTTCTTTGGCAAGTTCTGGGTTGTAACGGTATAAAATCCATTGGCCTGTGTCGACAGCAAGTTTATGCTGCTTCAATGGTTGGCTCATATCAATTCCGTGAGCAATACAATGGGAATAAGCAATAATTAGCGAAGGTCCTTCGTATGCTTCTGCTTCGAGGAAAGCTTTCAAGGTATGCTCATCTTTTGCACCAAAGGCGACAGTGGCAACATAAACATTTCCATAAGACATAGCCATCCAGCCAAGGTCTTTCTTAAAGGCAGGCTTACCGTTTGCAGCAAATTTTGCAACCGCACCAAGAGGAGTGGCTTTCGAGGCTTGCCCGCCTGTGTTAGAATAAACTTCGGTATCGAGAACCAAAAGATTTACATCTTTGCCCATTGCAATAACGTGGTCGAGCCCGCCATAGCCGATATCGTATGCCCAACCATCGCCACCGATAATCCAGACACTCTTTTTGACCAGGTAGTCGGCTATGGTAATAAGTTTCCGTGCTTCGGGTGTGTCGATTTGTTTTAATTTTTCAACAAGAATAGCGACCCTTTCTCTTTGGTCGTAGATATCGGTTTCGGTTTTTTGTTTTGCATTGATAATTTCGTCGACCAACTGTTCGCCAACCTGCGAAGCAAGCGATTTCAACAAACCGATAGCTATTTCTTTTTGCTTATCAATTGCAAGACGAAAGCCAAAACCAAATTCGGCGTTATCCTCGAATAAAGAATTCGACCAGGTGGGACCGCGTCCATTTTCGTCTTTTGCCCAAGGTGCTGTTGGAAGGTTTCCACCATAGATAGAAGAGCAACCTGTAGCGTTAGCAATAATCGCACGATCTCCGAACAACTGGGAAACTAATTTAACATAAGGAGTTTCGCCGCATCCTGTGCAAGCACCCGAAAATTCAAACAATGGTCTTTGCAACTGCTGCTGTCTTATAGATGTAACCTTTATCAAGCGTCGGTTTATATCGGGAATCGACAGGAAAAAGTCCCAATTTTGTGCCTCCTGTTCTCGCAATGGCAACTGAGGTTCCATATTCAATGCCTTGCGTTTTGGATTCGTCTTGTCTTTTACCGGGCAAACCTCAACGCAAACCGCACATCCAGTGCAATCTTCTGGAGCAACCTGTATTGTGTATTTCATTCCAGCAAATTCTTTATCACGGGCATCCGTAAATTTGAAAGTTGGTGGTGCATTTTCCAAATATTTCGGGTCGTACACCTTAATTCTTATTGTTGCATGCGGGCAAACAAAAGCACATTTGCCACACTGTATACATATTTTCTCATCCCAGACAGGAATTTCCAAAGCAATATTTCGCTTCTCGTACTGTGTTGTGGCGGTAGGCCAAGTTCCATCGACGGGGAACACACTGACAGGAAGTGTGTCGCCTCGGCCAGCAATAATTGGTCCCTCAACTTTTTTAACAAACTCGGGAGCGTAGTCGGGAACAGGTGGTCGTATATCTCGTGTCGCAGTAATCTTTTCGGGAACTTTCAATTCTCGTAGATTTTCAAGCGTATTTTCAACTGCCTGGATATTCATCCGAACAATTTCTTCACCTTTTTTGCCATAGGTTCTTATTATTGAATCCTTTATAGCCTGTATAGCTTCGTCTCGCGGAAGAATTCCCGAGATAGCAAAGAAACAGGTCTGCATTATTGTATTTATCCTTCGCCCCATACCGCTTGCTTCAGCCACTTTTTGTGCATCGATATAGAATACCCTTATTCTTTTGTCGAGAATTTGCTTTTGAACAGACCTCGGGAAAAAGTTCCAAAGTTCTTCGCCTTCGAAAGGTGCATTGATTAGGAAAGTTCCTCCCGGAATTAAATTGTCAAGCATATGGTATTTTTCTATAAAGACAGTCTGGTGGCAAGCAACAAAGTTTGCCTTGGTTATTAGGTATGGAGCTCTAATAGGACGAGGCCCAAATCTTAAATGAGAAACTGTCAGGGTCCCGGCTTTCTTCGAATCATAAACATAATACCCCTGAGCAAATAAATCCGTATGTTCGCCAATTATCTTTACAGAGTTCTTGTTTGCCCCAACAGTACCATCTGCACCTAATCCAAAAAACATTGCCCGAACAACATCGTCAGGCTCAATAGAAAATTCAGGGTCATAATCTAAACTTGTAAATGTAACATCATCAATTATTCCAACAGTAAAGTGGTTCTTTGGCCTTTCTTGCTTCAAATTGTCAAAGACTGCTTTAACCATTGCTGGGGTAAATTCTTTCGACGACAGTCCGTATCGACCACCAACAATCTTTGGGAAGGAAGCAAATTTGGAGTTCCCATTTGCAAAATACTCACTGATTGTATTTACAACATCTAAATACAAAGGCTCTCCGGGGGCGCCAGGTTCTTTAGTCCTATCTAAAACCCCTATTGCTTTCACTGTTGCAGGTAAAGCATCGATAAAATGTTTTTTGCTAAATGGACGATATAAACGAACACGAATGACCCCAACTTTTTCATCGAATTTATCGACAAGGTATTTAACAGTTTCTTCGGCAGTTTCGCCACCGCTTGCCATAATTACAATAACTCTTTCGGCTTCTGGATGTCCTATGTAATCAAATAGATGATATTGCCTTCCTGTTAAACTTGCAAATTTATCCATCTGTTCCTGAACAATCTCGGGGCAAGCATCATAAAACCGATTAACTGTTTCACGATTCTGGAAAAACACATCTGGATTTTGTGCTGTACCTCGAATCACTGGACGTTCAGGATTTAAAGCCCGAAGTCTATGCTCGCGAATAAGTTCGTCGGGTATCATTTGACGCATAATTTCATCAGGTACAACTTCGATTTTGTTCTCTTCGTGAGAAGTTCTAAAACCATCGAAAAAGTGTATCATCGGAATTCGCGATTTCAATGTTGATGCATATGAAATCAAACCAAGATCCATCACTTCTTGAACCGAACTTGAAGCCATCATCCCAAACCCAGTGGTACGGGCAGACATAACATCGCTGTGGTCGCCGAAAATTGAAAGTGCATGAGTGGCAATTGTTCGAGCACTTATATTGAAAACTGTAGGTGTCAGCTCCCCTGCAATCTTAAACATATTCGGAATTTTCAGCAGCAAGCCTTGCGCCGCAGTAAATGTTGTTGTCAATGCCCCAGCTTGCAAAGCACCATGAACAGCACCGGCGGCTCCAGCTTCACTTTGCATTTCGACAACGGTCGGCGTTACACCCCAAATATTTTTGTAACCTTTGGCGGCCCATTCGTCACACCATTCACCCATATTCGACGAAGGTGTAATCGGATAAATTGCTATAACCTCGTTAACACGGAAAGCCACATACGCTGCGGCTTCGTTTCCATCCATCACTGCAAATTTCTTTCCACCCATTTATTTCCCTTTTTATGTTGAAACAAAAAACAAAATTAGAAATATTTCAGCCATTTAACTTAATCGATTATATATCTGTAACTTTAAATTTTTTAAATGTAATATTCTCTTTGCAACTGCGCTTTTAAAAATTATTTCTTTATGATTTAATTTTATTAATTTGTTGTGTTGTTTGTGTTGCACAAAATTTTTTTCTTCCTTGGAAATCAACAATCTATTCTATGCTTTGAAACACTCAAAATGATACAAAATAAAAATGTTCGCCTATAAAGTTATTGAATTAACTTATCAGCAAGCTAATTAATCCTTGTCTATCTTTTTAAATGCACAATATTCTTTTCCAACAAACTCAATTTCGAATGAGTTACCAAACAAAACATGTTCGAATTTTTTGTCCTAAGAACGCAAATGTATCTATTTGGAGTTAACTCCACCCTTTTGAAAAAAATATTTATAATCTTAACAACATCGATGGAATAGTTCGTAAAATCGGATTTTTATGCCAGGGCTACGTCCCCATCTTAAATACAAGCATAAATTATTGTATTGGCTGTAATGGTATAAATCGTCTGATTGCTCGATGAAACCGATGGAATATTGTTCGTCTTGCCGATTTAAATCCATTAGCTTGCACGAGTAGATAAATTTATTGTTCTCTACAATTGCGAGAACCCCAAAAAGTCGTTTAAAGAGATTGCCTGTGAACTTGGCGTAACCGAGCAATACGTTAAGAGCCTTTTTTGCGAAATGATAAGGCAATAGTTCAAGGAATTAAACCCGGGAAACTTTCGAACTTAGCATATCCAAAGTGTTTTCCAAAAATTCGTGTCTTTTGAAATTCCGCGCAATGTTAACTCCTGTTGCCAAATAGAAGTTTTGAACAAGAAAAACCGAGAAAGACCCTAAACTACGCATAAGAACCAATTAGATAAAGAAAATCGAAAAAACATATTCCAAAGCTACTTTGCGTATTTTCGCAGAATGGACAGCAGTGCAAGGAAATCCTTTGGATAGGATGCAGTAAACGACAATAACTCTTCTGTTCGGGGGTGTCTAAATTCCAGAGAATAAGAATGGAGCGTAAGCCGCGAGATTATAGGTTTTTCCTCTTCGCCCTTTTTTAAATTATAGCGTCGTTTGATATGGGAAAGGAAGAAAGCCTCGTTGTTGCCGTAAATTTCATCAACCAATAACGGGTTCCCAATCGCCGAACAATGAACTCGAATTTGGTGGTGCCGTCCAGTAACAAGTTTGCATTCAATAAGTGTAGCAATGGAAAATCGTTCCAGCACCCGAACCAATGTCAGAGCCTCTTTGCCTCGTGCAGAAGGAATTGTTCTGCTGGGATTCGACGGGTCTGTAAGCAAAGGGATATCGATTTCGAATTCATCTTGAAGAATCCAGCCCGAAACCACAGCGTGATAAATTTTATTAACTTCTTGGGATTCAAACTGCTGACTCAGGTTTTTGTGGCTTTCGGGATTGCGAGCAAAAACCATAATCCCACTGGTTTCTTTGTCCAATCGATGGACAACCCAGATTCGTCCGAACTTTTCTTCGAGCAAAACTCTAAGGTTAGGAATCGTTTTATCGAAACGGTCGGGGATGGAAAGGACACCGGAGGATTTATTCACAACAACAATATCATCGTCGTATGCAATTATTTCATAAAGTTTGTTATGCTTCATATTTCAACTCGCCCGAGGCAGAGAGGTAAGTGTTCTTCATCAACATTGCGATTGTCATCGGACCAACTCCGCCGGGGACGGGAGTAATTGCCGATGCAATTGGTTCAACTCCATCGAAATCAACATCACCAACAATTTTGTAGCCTTTCGGTGCGCTTGGGTCTTCAACTCTATTAATACCAACATCTATGACGACAACTCCATTCGATAGGAAATCGGCTGTGATAAATTTAGGCTTGCCGATGGCAGCAATAACTATATCCGCAGTTCGAGTGAACCGCCGTAAATCGCTGGCTCCTGTGTGGCAAATCGTAACAATTGCGTTAGCATCGGAAGTCTTTTGGTAAAGAAGGTTGGCAACTGGTTTGCCAACTATGTTACTACGCCCAACAACAACAATATGTTTGCCACTGGTCGAAATCTTGTAAAATTTCAACAATTCAACAATACCGGCAGGAGTACAAGGTTTGAAACCAGGTAACCCAATAACCAGACGCCCAAAGTTCTCGGGATGGAAACCATCGACATCTTTCGATGGTTTAATGGTTAGTGTTACCTTTAGTTCGTTAATATGTCGGGGCAAAGGCAATTGAACAAGGATACCATGTATACGGTCATCGTTATTCCAATCGTGTATAAGCTTTAGAATCTCAGCCTCGGTAGTCGTTTCGGGCAGATGTTCAACGATAGAGTAGTATCCAAGTTCTTCACAAGCTTTTTTCTTCGAAGCGACATAGGACTTCGAAGCAGGATTATCCCCTACTAAAAGGAGAGCAATTCCTGGAGTTATACCTTTGGTTTCCTTCAGTGCTTTGGTCTTTTCTTTAAGTTCTCCCAGAATTTTTTGTGAAACCTGTTTACCATCAATTATCAACGCCATTTTTCTTTTTTATCAAATCAAACTTATAAACTAAACCAAAAGAAAGAATATTAACTTTTCCAATGTTGTAATCCAAACAAGTTGCAAAATTACCAAAATTTGCTACCACTCCGAGGGTGAATTTTAAGTTGTTGTCCGAAAGAACAACGTTTTTGACCATAGGTCCATATGGGTCGCCATTGTATCCAAGCTCGGGGTTCTTTCGGAAAAAATCGTCGGAATAATCCTCGGGTGTTCCATTATCATCGAGCCAGATTAAGCCAAGCTGATATTGAACAGTGATGGGAAGATAGTAGGTAAAATCTGTATTGATGTTCAAGTGTTCGTAACTAAATCCCGAATAAATTTCGAAGTTTTTCGATAATCTTTTGCTTAGATGCAAATTCGCATTGAAGAAATTAGCATTGGCATTAAGCTTGGCATTAGTAACACCGATAGTATTTTGCAAATTTGTTCCTTGATAAGCAACTTGGAAGGCTACATCAACAAATGGCTGCTGGATATACTGAGATAATGAATGGCGAATTCCAATGCCCCAGAAGGAAAAATCGCCAATGTTTTTGCCTAAATTTATTTTGGGAATAAATCGAAGAGTAAGTTCGGTACCATAAAGGGAACCTATTTCCAGTTGTGGTATTCCAGCCAGAATGTTTCTAATATTTAGCCCCTCGGGCAAATCGAATTTTTCTGGGAAGCTTTCAATAGACTTATAAATTGTATCTCGTAAAGTCTGTGGCAGAAGAGAGAAAATGGGATTCTCGTTCAGCAGCGAACGAATTGTATCGTGGGGGATTTCCAGGAAAGTCTTGCCTTTTCCTAAAATCGTCGGAGCAACAGCAGGCGGTTTAATCTTTCCTTTCCGAACACCATCGTACATTAAAAGCCGAAAAGTGTAATAAATCAGTCCAGCAGTATCTTTGACAGCGACGGTCGGAGGGAACGTGGTTATATCTACATTCAAAAAAGGAGCCAATCTTTGAATCAAATCGGCAGTATTACTGGGGTCGTATGGTTCCACTGGCAAAGTGGGGTTGTATTCTTTTTTATTTTTGGGCACAAAGCCTTGCATTCCGTTGACACCAAACTTTATATAGAAGTTGTTGGTACCTTTTGGGACGTAAGCGCTCGAAAAGAAGCGGGAATTTGCTGTTGCATTTACAACTTCGACAAGAGGCTGCAAATATGGAACCCCATTCAATTCGAAAATGTCTTTACTCAACGAACGCGCCAGCAATATTGTCCACTGATTTGCAGGAGGATAATTCTTTACGGCGTAGCCGCTTACGGCTGAAAATACGGCAACAAAGAGTAGAGCAAGCAATTTTTTAAACATAACCACCTTTTTACTTTAATAACTTCTTTTTGATGATAACATAAAATGGCAATGCAACTAAAAGGATAACAAAAATATACATAGCGTTCAGAATAATTTTGAATGCAATCCCAAACATTGCAAAAAATGAATAAAAAATCAAAAGTGAAATACCGATGGCAATAACGAAAGCTATAATTTTTTTCAAAATTTCCATAAAAACCTCTAAAATTATATTACAAATTAAACAAAACAAACTAAAAATTTGTTTTGGGGATTAGCTTAATATTTTCCACACCAAATATGGAATACAATCGAAAAATATTTTCTTCGGTAATCTCAAAGTGAACTTCGTCGGATAAATAAGCTTTCCATTCACCATTTATAAAAAGGAAGAAGAAAACTTTTGTCGGTGTATCAAGAGAATTGCATATTTTCGAGAATTCCAATAATTTTCCTTTTGCTGTATCAACATCACGAAGGTATATATGTATCGAGTCGGCAAGTTTTCTCAATGCTAAATCCAACGGATAAATTTCGGATGCAAAGATTTTAACAAGATTTTCTTTTACTTCTGCTTTGCCCGAAATATAAACGATACTATCCTTTTGCAGATAATAATAAAACTGCTGGTAAGTCTCGCTCCAAACGACAACTTCGGCTTTACCATAGAAATCTTCTAATTCGGCGAAAGCAAACTTTTTTCTATTCCTGTCCATTTTTACATCAATTTCGGAAAGGATTCCAAACAGCCGAATATTTACACCATTTTCTATTTTGTCTAAATCTCCAAGATCAACAGACGCCAAATCCTTAATGATGTTTCTATATCGTTCCAGCGGATGGCCACTGAGATAAAAATTCAAAAATTCTTTTTCCTTTTGCAAGCGTTGTCGCAAGTTCCATTCCTCTACTTCGGGCAACTTGGGTTCGCTGAAAAATTTTTCCTGTGCCTGTAAAGAACCGAATAGAAACGAATTGGCGTTGTGCATTGAATCCTGTAATTTCTTTGCATATTCCAGTGCAGTATCTATTGCTTGGAATAGCGGAGCACGTCGCCCATTTTCGACCATATCAAAAGCACCAGTACAAATCAGAGCTTCGAGAACTTTGCGATTGATTACTTTTGTGTCAACTCGTGAAACAAAGTCAAAGAAAGATGTAAATGGCTTTTCGTTCCGAGCTTGGACAATTGATTCTTCGACCCTGGTGCCAACGTTTTTAATTCCAGCAAGACCAAATAATATTGTTTTGTTGTCCAATGCTATAAACTTACTATAAGAGCGATTCACGTCCGGGGGTAGAATCTCAATTCCAAAACTTCTTGCTTCTTCAATTAATTTCGGAATTTGTTTAGGATTGTTAATCTCGGCATTAAGGTTTGCAGCGATGAATTCTGCGGTATAGTGAGCTTTTAAATATGCAGTTTGATAGGCAAGGATAGCATAGGCAAGGGAATGGGATTTATTAAAACCATAATTAGCAAACTTTTCAATTAAATCGAAAATTTCTTCTGCTAATTTTCTATCTATTCCATTTGTTCGGTATGCTCCTTCGATAAACTCGGGTTTCAGTTTCATCATCACATCTTGCTTCTTTTTGCCCATTGCTCGACGCAGAATATCTGCCTGTGCAAGAGTAAAGCCAGCAATATCGCGGGCAAGCTGCATTACCTGCTCCTGATAAACAATAATCCCATAGGTATCTTTGAGCGAATTTTCCATTAATGGATGCAGATAATCAATCTTTTTCCTGCCGTGTTTACGGTCGATGTATTCGGGAATATTTTGCAATGGTCCGGGGCGGTAAAGAGCATTCATATCGCTTAATTCAAGTAAGTTCGTTGGTTTGAGTTGTCGTAAGTATTCCTGCATTCCCGATGATTCAAACTGGAAAACACCAAGAGTTTTGCCCTGCGAGAACAACTCAAAAGTTTTAGGGTCGTCGAAATTAATTTTGTCGATATCTATTTTAATACCGTAATTCTTTTCGATTGCATCCAGCGTTTCGTCGATTATAGATAAAGTTCTTAAACCAAGAAAATCCATTTTCACAAGTCCGGCACTTTCAAGGTCGTTCATACTATATTGCGTAACAATTTCACCTTGTTCAGTACCTTCAACCTTTTGAACATACAACGGGACATAATCGCTTACATCACCTGGGGCAATAACAACACCAGCAGCATGCACCGAGGTGTGGCGGTATAATCCTTCCAACAGCAAAGAATATTCTATTAGCTTTTTGTATTGCTGGTCTTCGGTATTTTTTAATTCGACAAGGTCGGGAAGTTCTAATGCTTCGCTCAATGGTGTTACCTTGCCAAGAACAACAGGAATTCGTGCGGTAATCTTGTTGATTTCTTGATGAGGAATACCCAGGATTCTACCAACATCTTTCAAAACGGCACGAGAAGATAATTTCCCGAAAGTAATAATTTGTGCTACCGAATTTTCTCCATACGTTTTTTTTACATATTCAATCACCTTTTCTCTTTTATCGTCGGAGAAATCAATATCGATATCGGGAAGGGTAACTCTATCGGGATTCAAAAATCGTTCAAAAAGTAGTCCATATTTAAGTGGATCAATGTTTGTTATACCAAGAGCATAGGCTACAATGCTTCCAGCAGCAGACCCCCGGCCCGGACCAACTCGCACTCCCATCTTCCGGGCGGCATTCACAAAATCGGCAACTATTAGAAAATATCCCGAAAAATTCATTCTACAAATTACTTCCAATTCGTATTCGGCTCGCTGGCGTATTTCCTCTGTAATTTCATTGTACCTTACCGCAAGCCCTTTGTAGGTTTGTTCTCGAAGATACTCGTCAAGATTTTTGGCTTTCGACTCTGGCGGTATTTTAAATTCTGGCATAAAAATTTTCGTTTCGAACGCTAAATCACACTGGTCTGCTATGGCCAAAGTGTTTGCGATTGCCTCGGGAAAATCTTTAAAAACTTGGTTCATCTCCTCAGTTGTCTTGTAGTAAAGCTGATCAGAACGGTAACGTAAGTTCGTAATATCAATATTTTGAACACCATTGCTTGCAGATTTGATGTTCAGATATACATTATGGGCAAGAGCGTGTTCTTTTTTAATATAATGAACATCGTTGGTTGCAACAAGTTTAATATCAAATTCTTTTGCAATTTCGGGCGCCCATTTAAGAATCATCTCGTCTTCGGGCAAATTGTGGTTCTGTATTTCAATGTAAAAATCTTCGCCAAAAAGTTCTTTATACCAGAGGGCTTCTTTGCGTGCTTTGTCGATTTCCCCATTGACTATATGGGCGTTTAACACCCCATTCAAGCAACCCGAGCAAACGATAATCCCTTTATGATATTTTTTGAGTAATTCTTTATCGATTCGTGGTTTGTAATAATATCCCTCCAGATGTGCATAGGTCGTCAATTTTATAAGATTTTTATATCCTTCAATGTTTTTTGCAAGAAGAAGCAGATGGTAATAGTTCTTTTTTTTCGTCTTCCCAGCAGTTTTATCGAAGCGGCTACCCGTTGCCATATAAGCTTCGAAACCTATGATGGGCTTTATCCCTGCTTTCCTGGCTTTATTATAAAACTCCATTGCTCCGAACATAACCCCGTGGTCGGTCAATGCAACTGCCTTATGATTTGCTTCAACTGCAGCCTTTATTAAGTCGTCAACTGTTGCAGCTGCATCGAGCATCGAATAATGTGTATGATTGTGAAGATGAACAAAATCCATATCTTAATACAAATAAGATTAAATCAAACAAAATTAAAAAATCTTTTCAGTTTTTATTCATAAATTAAAACTAAATGGAAAGGATTTTGATTGTAAACAATAGTTTGACAAAAGAAAAGAATAAAAATTTGAACAAGGAAATGTAGCCTCTTGCACACATCCAAATAAAAAAGTTATTTAAAATTTGAACAAGCTGTTTCCCCTTTGTTCACATAATATAGTTGCTGTCTAACCATAAAATGACATAGCCCCTAATAATATTGTCTTGGATTACGAAATTTGAACAAGCGGTTACTCTTTTATTAACGTGATGTTGATGCTTGCAAACTCTTTTTGAAACACAAGTTTAAGCTACCAGGTGAACCAGACAATTGTTCAACAGCCGCAAAAGCTCCTGCTGGGTATCGGTTTGGTTAAACTTTTGCGGCCTAAAAAGCAATAAAAACCATCTTTTACTCGCCATAAACATAAACAGTATAGGTGGCAACGATTCCTAAAATACTACTCGCGTGGAAGTCAACGTGGTGGATTTTGGTTATACCCGCACTCTTGCAAGCAGTCTCTATGCTTGCATCGCCAGTTGCTACCAGACCAAGGATTGATGTTGCAGATGCTTTCCCCATCTTTATTGCAGAAGTGTTAGAAGTAGCTGTTATTGGTGCTTTAACATCGGTATACAGCACTCCCATTACAGGTGCAATAACAAACGCGCCGCAACCTGTGAATAAGGTTGCAGAAATAATAATTGTTGCAATTAAATACTTGATTTTTTTCATAAAACCTCCTATTATTTATTACAAAACCCAGCAGGAGTTACAAAATAATTAAAAAAATGGTAGAAAATCATTCATTTTTCTCCAGTAGAAAGCCAAGGCAAAGTCCAAAAATTTCAACTGCACTGCTATTGAAAAACACAAAAAGATAACCCTTTTCCCGACGCTCAACATAAAGCTCCACTCCGTTTTCGAAACACTGATATGAAACTATCTTATTTAAGCTAACATTAATTTGCTTGCTACCAGACACTGGAACAAAAAGTAGCCGTTGATTGGTAATAACAAGCACCCCACGTGCAATTTCGACATACATCTGATCTTTGACTAAATGCCCACGATGGGCTCCAACACGATAAGTAACCCCCTTCATAACTCTTATACTTACTCCTTGAGAACCTCCGCTGTAACCCAGGGTCACAGTTCTCCATTCTTTCAAAACGCAGGTGGTAGCGAAATGTATTATTTCGTCCTTCTTAAATACAATATTCAGACTGCCTGTGTTAAGGTCAACCTTCGGCAAGATGCCCTTGGTTCTTATCGCCCACACATATATATATGGAAGCACTCGTGTGTCGTAATCAACTTCTTCCTTGGTCAAGCCAAAGGTGTCCTGAAATTTTTGAAGAAAGTCGATTTCGCTTTCATCCATTTCTTTATCTTCGGTGAACTTTTCGTAAAGGCGGTTGTAAATTTCAAGCAAGCTTTCTCTGGGTTGATTCTTCAAAAAAGCAATCGTTTCGTCGTGCAACTCTTTGCTTTCGGCAATCTGTTGTGTAATAATTAACTTTTTCTGTTGCAATTCCATTATTTGACGGGCTTTTTCGGCTTGTTCAGCAGCTTCGCATTCTTTGCAAATTTTTCGTCGTGAGAACCAGGAAAGCTTTTTCCCACATCTCTGGCAATATCGAGCCATAATTTCCTAAATATTTATTTTGGAATACCCTATTTACAAAATTTTTTGAATTTTATACTAACTGCAAACCAAAAAATAATTACATAGAATTTTTCTCATTCTCTTTCGAGTTCTGATTATTCTGAAACTTAGAATTAAGCTTGATAATTTTCAACTCAGCTTCGTCCAGTATTTTTCGCAACTCAACAGCAAGTTCCATCCCCTCCTCGTATAATTTAATAGCGTCGTTTAATGAAATACTCCCCTGATCGAGCAAATTTACAATCTCCTGCAATCGCTTTAATTTATCTTCGAAAGTTTCAGACATTTTTTGCCTCGTTTGTTTCTATTTTTACATTCCTGGCTTTCAAATAATTCAAAACATATTCAAAATTTTCACTGTTGCGAGCCAAAATTTCAGGGGGGATAATTCCAGACTTTTCAAATCTATTTTGTAGTAGGAGATTGGCGACGGCACAAGCCACAAAGCCTGTTGTCCTTCCCATCGATGAATCTCTGCCAACTTCATCGGTTCTGTCGAAAACTTCATAAATTAATGTTTTTTGGTTTTCTTTGAAATACAAAACAATTCTCATAACCGTAAATTCTTCGTCTTCGGGCAAAAGCTTCCACCGCGGCAGAAGCAATTTTTCGAGAAGATGTAAAGGGACAACTTTGCCATCTTTGGTTTCCACGGGGTCGGAGCTCAAAAACCCACATTCCTTCAAGAAAAGAATTTTTTCGGCATAACCAGGGTAGCGAAGGGTTTTCTCGCAAAGATTTGGTATGTCT
>Ga0197142_1002099_pt1 | contig 17684 bp, 9 predicted proteins | sample GBS60_MetaG_FD_148614 | JGI IMG/M metagenome (GOLD analysis project Ga0197142, IMG submission 148614) | Sediment microbial communities from Great Boiling Springs, Gerlach, Nevada, United States - GBS 60_MetaG | ecosystem: Environmental > Aquatic > Thermal springs > Hot (42-90C) > Sediment...
TTACCAGTTTGAGTAGTTACCCAGCCGGTTTTTCCTACCGGGATGGTGGTACAGGCGGCAAAACGGACGTCCACATTTCCGAGGCTGCCCGTTATCGGGGAGGCCGGTGGCCCATGGAGCATCCGATGCTTGGGTTTTTGAACGAACGGGAACGGTTCATTCCGGTGCAGGTGCCGACGCTGGTGGAACGGATATTGGCCGACAAGCGGCTATCGGCCGAAGAGCAGGAACAGATGGCCGCCTTGGCCCAGATGCTTCAGGCCCGCATCCATTTCGAATTCCTCGATTTGGGCGAGCGGGTCAAAGCCCTTTACGATCCGTTCAATCCGGATCGGGATACGTTGCCGCTGCAACCGGCAGACCGAAGTGGGGAACAGCGATTGGCTGGGGAGTCGTTGACGGGTCCACCACCGTCTCAAGAAGTTGCCGGATCAGGGGGACTGCCTTCGCTGTTGGGGCCACAGCCGGACCAAGGAGCCGCTGCGGGAGGGGGGACTCCTTCGCTGCTGGGCCAAATACCGGTCCAAGAGGTTGCTGGGTCGGCGGCATTGCCTTCGATGGCGGGCCAACCGCGGCCCGACCGGGACAACCAGTTTGAACGGCTTCGGGAAGGGATCGAATTCATCCTGAACAAAAGCAACTATACCAAACTGACGCCGGAGCAATTGGCCGCCTGCATGGAATCGAAAAGCCGATGGGGCTTGGCCGTCAAGATCGATCCCAGCCAGTACCGGGAGATCGATGTTTATTATCGGGGTGTGCGGCAGGAGAGGCGAACGGAGTGTACCTGGCGCACGTGGTGGCGGCCGATAGAGATGCCGGTCTGGGTATTTTCGCGGGTGGCGGTGTTGGTTCGGCAAACCGGCCCGCCGCATGGTGACCGGGTTCTGCTGAAACTGTTCAAAGAGATCGTCATCGACGATCTGAAGATGACCTGGCCGAACTTGCGCATCCTGATGCGGCCGCTGGACCGGGTGATGCTGGTTGCCAGCGCCCTGGGCGGTATCTTTGCCCCCCTGTGGAAACTGCTGGTAGCGGTTACCCTTTCGCCGTATGTGGTGGCCACGGTGGTTTTCGGCTGCCTGAGCGCCATGGTCCGAGCTGTGTGGAACTTCCTATCCTGTAAAGATAAATACGTGAAAACTCTTACCCATAACCTCTATTATCAAAACCTAGCGAATAACCTGGGGGCTTTGGCCCGGTTGGTCGAAACCGCCGAAGCCGAGGAAGTGAAAGAGACTCTATTAGCCTATTATCTGCTTTATGTGGAACGCCACCGGGATTACACGGCCGAAGAGGTGGACCGACGGATCGAACAGTGGCTGGCCGACGAGTTTCACCTAGCCAGGGTGGATTTTGAGATAGAAGATGCCCTGGGCAAACTGGTGGACAAAGGATTGGCCGTTTGCCGGACGGCAGCGTGCCGATCGGAAACAGCACCGCCTGACGGCCAGCGGGAGGCTGTTTTTCCTGGAAAAGATTCCTTAGCAGACACACCAACCAGCCGGGGACCAGGGTCCTCCGCTGCCTCTTTTTCCGGAAGCGGTCCGGCATCGGCGACAACTGATCACCCCTTCGAGGGCCCAACCAGCCTTCTGGCCCAGAAATCTAGAGTGGATGCCGGGTCTGGTGCGGCCGATCAACCTTCCGGGGGCCAAACGAAAAAAATCTGGAAGGTCTATGATTTGCCCAGCGCTTTGAGTCGGCTGGACCAATGGTGGGATGCGCGGTTTGCGTATCATGTGCCATCGACCGACCAGGCGCCGGACCGTCTGGCCGAGGCCGACTAACCGCCCGAAAGATCACGCCGGGATCGTCCGGTGTAGCAGCGGCTGGCGGGGCAGTAGCAGATGGGTTACCGACGGCGGGGTGAGTGATCGGATTCCAGGAAACTCAGGAGGCAGCGGGGACGGGCGTAGCAGGACGTTTGCGGGCCGCTGTAGGCAACCGATCTTGAAGGGCTTCGACCTCGATCGGTTCATGCCGGAGGATCTGCATGGCCTGGACGGCGGCTTCCATGGCCCGGATGGTCGTTAGATACGGAATGCTATAGCGGACGGCGGTGGCGCGGATACGGCCTTCATCTGTATGGGCGCCTTTGCCTGTCGGCGTGATCATGATCAAATGTACCTCTCCGTTTCGCATCAGGTCGATCAGGTTCGGGTGGCCTTCCTGAACCTTTTTGATTAGCTCTACCCTGATGCCGTCATCTCGGAGCACCTGGGCGGTGCCTCGGGTGGCGATGAGCCGATAGCCCATCTCGTCCAACCGCCGGGCAATCGGAGCAATGCGGCCTTTATCTCGGTCGGCCACGCTGATGAAGATACACCCGGCGGTCGGAAGCACGGTACCGGCGGCCAGTTGGCTTTTGGCAAAGGCCATAGGGAAAAGTCGGCTGATGCCCATCACCTCGCCGGTAGATTTCATCTCCGGGCCTAGGATGGTATCGATGCCGATGAATTTGGTGAAAGGAAATACACTCTCTTTCACGCTTACCCGATTGGGCGTCGGCTCCCGAAGAATCCCTTGTTCGGCCAACGAAATGCCCACCATCACCTTGGCCGCCACTTTGGCAAACGGCACGCCGGTGGCTTTGGAGACAAACGGCACGGTGCGGCTTGCCCGGGGATTGACCTCCAGGACATACAGGACCGGCCGGCCCTGTTCCCATTTGACGGCGCATTGAATGTTCATCAGACCTCGGACGTTCAGGAATCGGGCCAGCGCCACCGTCGCTTGCCGGATTTCTTCCACACTTTCCGGCGGCAGGCTATAGGGCGGAAGCACACAGCCAGAATCGCCCGAATGGATGCCGGCTGCTTCGATGTGTTCCATAATGCCGGCGATGACTACATGGTGGCCGTCGCAGACGGCGTCCACATCCACCTCGGTGGCATCGTCCAGGAAGCGGTCGATCAGGACCGGTTGACCGTCGGAGGCGGCAAAGGCCTCCTGCATGAATCGCTCGAACTGATTTTGGTCGTAGCAGATTTCCATAGCCCGACCGCCTAGCACGAAGCTGGGCCGAACCAACAGGGGAAAGCCCAATCGGGCGGCCTCTTGGCGCGCTTGGGTCAACGTTCGGGCAATTCCGTTGGCCGGCTGCCGAAGCCCTAGCCGCTCCAACACCAACTTGAACTTCTCGCGGTCCTCGGCATCTTCAATGGTATCGACGGAGGTACCGAGGATCGGCAATCCGGCATTAGCCAACGCACGGGCCAAATTGAGCGGCGTCTGCCCGCCAAATTGCACGATCACGCCGTCCGCCTGGACCCGATCGTAGATATTCAGCACGTCTTCGGTGGTCAGCGGCTCAAAAAACAGAATGTCGCTGGTGTCGAAGTCGGTGGAGACGGTTTCTGGGTTGGAGTTGACCATAATGGTTTCGATGCCCAACTCCCGGAGGGCGAAACTGGCATGGCAGCAGCAGTAGTCGAATTCGATGCCTTGGCCGATGCGGTTTGGCCCACCGCCCAGGATCATCACCCGGCGCACGCCCGGTTTTTTCGGCGGCACTTCGTCTTCTTCTTCGTAGGTGGAATAGTAATAGGGGGTATAGGCTTCGAATTCAGCAGCACAGGTGTCCACTGCTTTGAAGGTAGCCACGATCCCCCGCCGGCAGCGCTCCCGACGGACTTCCATTTCGGTGCTGTTCCAGAGGATGGCCAATTGGCGGTCGGAAAAACCCGCCTGTTTGGCCTGCCGAAACACATGATCGGGCACTTGGTCCATGCCGCCGTATTGCCGAAGATGGTCTTCCATCTCGACCAGCTCGGCAATTTCACGTAAAAACCAGGGGTCGATCGCCGTCAGGGAATAGACCTCGTCGATCGACATGCCGTATTTGAAGGCGTAGCGTAGATACCAGGCACGATGGGCATTAGGAATAGCCAGTTTCTGGCGGACCTCTTCAATGGGCGGTTGTTCCGGGGTACCCCAGAGGTCTTTGGCGTCGCTGCCTAGGCCGAACCGTCCGGTTTCCAGCCCTCGCAGGGCCTTCTGGAAGGCTTCTTTGAAGGTTCGGCCGATGGCCATCGTTTCGCCGACGCTTTTCATCTGGGTGGTAAGCGTCGGATCGGCTTCGGGGAATTTTTCGAAGGCAAATCGTGGAATTTTGACCACAACGTAATCGATCGACGGTTCAAAACTGGCGGGCGTCTTGCGGGTAATTTGATTGGGAAGCTCGTGAAGCCGATAGCCCACGGCCAATTTGGCGGCAATCCGAGCGATGGGATAGCCAGTGGCCTTGGAGGCCAGGGCACTGGATCGGCTTACCCGGGGATTCATTTCAATCACGACCGTCCGCCCGGTTTCTGGATGGATGGCAAATTGGATGTTTGCCCCGCCAGCGGCCACTCCTACCGCCCGAATGACGGCAAAGGAAGCATCCCGAAGGAACTGATATTCTTTATTGGTCAGCGTTTGCGACGGCGCAACCGTAATGGAATCGCCGGTATGGATTCCCATCGGATCAAAGTTTTCAATCGTGCAGACCAGGATGACCGTATCATCGGCATCCCGCATGACTTCGGTCTCGAACTCTTTCCAGCCAAGCACCGATTCTTCCAGCAGCACTTCGGAAATCGGCGAGGCGGCCAAGCCACGGGCCACCAACTCCTCAAATTGCTCCCGGTTATACGCCACATTGGAGCCGGTGCCCCCCAGCGTGTAGGCAGGCCGAATCACACACGGAAGCCCAATTTCCGCAATGGCCTCTTTGGCTTCGGCTACCGTGTGCACAATCCGCCCTCGACAAACTTCCAGTCCGATACTTTCTATGGTTTTCTTAAACAGTTCCCGGTCCTCGGCTCGGGCAATGGCCTCCACATCCGCACCGATCAGTTCCACGCCGTATTGCTGCAGCACGCCGTGCCGATGCAGATCGGTGGCAAGGTTCAAGCCTGTTTGGCCTCCTAGAGTCGGCAAGATCGCATTCGGACGCTCCTTCTCGATCACCTTGGCGACCACTTCCCAGGTGAGGGGTTCAATATAGGTGCGGTCGGCCATTTCGGGGTCCGTCATGATGGTGGCCGGGTTCGAGTTGACCAACACCACCTCATAGCCTTCCTCCCGAAGGGCTTTGCAGGCCTGCGTGCCGGAATAATCAAACTCACAGGCTTGGCCAATGACAATCGGCCCAGAACCGATGATCAAAATCTTATGGAGGTCATCTCGTCGAGGCATACAATCTCCCTTGGGGGATTGAAACACACAAAGAAAAAAATGGCCGGAAATTTCTAAAATTGCTCTATTCTAGCATTCTCAGAAGGATCCTGAAAAGTCCCCACCCCGAGCGCAAAACCAGAAAAGTTTTTTTCCACTTCTTTATCTGGAGAAATCCCTGCCGGGATCAAGCGCAGGATACCTGCCGCACCAACCGCCACTCGGGAGCAAACCAAAAGAGAAAGCCCTACCCTTGGACTACCGGGAATCCGAAACACCTAGGAGGAGCCAGGGGTTGCCGCACCAAGAGCTTTCAGAACCAATCGGAGCGACTGGGTCCAGGTTTCCATCAGATTGGCCACATTTTCAAATGTCATCCGTCCGTCCCAAACGCATTTGCCGATCAGACCCCCTCGGCCTTGGTCCAAGGCTTGGCGAATCCGGCCCACCCACTGTCGGCACTCGGACGGAGTGCCCCGGAGCAACACTTCCGTTGGATTGCCGCCCCAAAACGTAATCCTTCCCTGAAACCGGGAGGCCAAATCCTGCAGATCCACTCCGCCTAAATCGCATTCTACCGCATCCACGCCGATTTCCACTAGATCCTCCAGAATGGCCGTCAAATTCCCCGCCGATTCAAAGAACACATATTTGTCCTGCTCCCGGAGAATCTGGCAATATTGGCGATACAGGGGTTTGAAAATATCCCGCCAAAGATCGGCGGAAAGCACCAGGCCTTCGGCCGTGCCCCAGGCGTCTCGGAAGCAGACGCCGTCCACCTGGGTGTTAGCCCACCACTGGATTTCCTCTAGGTAACATTCATGCACCGCCTGAAGCAGATCGCGAATGGCCCGGTTGCCACAGGCCAGGTCCACCCGGCTGGCCTCTGCCCCGTGCAAAAACTGCAGCCGTTCAAACGGCCGGACATCGGTCCGGGCCAACACAAATCGGCTCGTCGTCACACAGGATCGATTCACCTGCTCCGGGCTGAGTTTCTCGAAAAGCTTTTTGGGCGGCTTGTAGGAGGGTGCAGCAGCTAAATCGGCCAAGGGGGATTCGACCAACTCGGCCGGTTTTCCCAACTGTTTGACTTCCCATACACATCCCCAGGCATCGGTAAATTGCCCTACCCGATCAGAGGAACCTCTGGACCTCTTCCCCTGGGGATATTCGAAGTCCGGTTCCTGAATATCGCTCGGATACCGAAAACACATCTCTTCCACGTCGTCTTTTTGCACCAACTCCAGCCCGGGGAAGATATCCAATTGCCGGGCAATCCGCTCGACCGGATGATGGCACAAGGTATGAATCACCAACTGCCGGGATGTCATGGGCGCGGTCCTCTATGCCTTTCTGGGTTTCTGCGGCTCGGCTGAATGGTGCTAGCACGCTTTGGTAGCAGGGCTTCCTCCAAGGGAAAGGAGGAGGTACCAGGCCACCTAAACCCCTCCAAACGAGTCATTCATGCCCCCCACATTCCAGGTAGTTTTTCCACGAAGGCCAATGTATTTACCCGTTGGACTATTCTGCTGGGGTGGGAAAATCTTCCTATTATTTGTTGCGGGAGGCGTCTTGAAAAGGGGTTAGACGGTCCCGGAAGCTCTAGCAGCCTTACCCAATCCTCCCCAGAAGCCTTTTGGGGGTAGGAAATTCCGACGGTAGGGGATCAGGAGCTCATCCACAAGGGGGGGAATGCCCATTTGTACTAGGTGCATTTCCCTCTGAAGAAGGGGAAGCAAGATAGCCACTTGTTGGAAGCTCCGTGCCCGGAGGAGCGCCCTCGGAACAACTCTCTTGAATGGTAGGGGAAAGGGGAAGTGCTCCGGAACGACCGAAGCCAATGGTGCGAAGGATTAATTTGCCTGCTAGCAGGAGGTATTGGACCCCCCAGAGGGCGGCAACGGCAAAACAGACCCCGGCCGCATACAAGGCCACATCATGCTCCGGATTACCCCCCCAGAGCCAGAGCATTCCACAGCCCAACAGAAGGCTGAAAACAGTGGCCAGAAATTTGGCCCACACAGCCGCCCATGTCTTTCGCCGCTGATGGTGCTCCAGGGCAGAATGCGCCGACAGATTGGCCAAATCTCGCATGGCTTCCAGATTTACCCCCCGTTCGGGAGCGACGGCTCGGGGTACCCATTCGGCGGTACCACGGCGCCGAGCGCGTTCTGGCCGGGATGGTACCGATCCAGCTCTATCTTCTTCCTTTTCTTCCTTCTGGAGAGCAGATTTTTCTGCCGGGAACCGGTTCCGTGTTTCCCCCTCTGCTTCGGCGGACTGGGTTTGGAAAGTTTGCTGCCAGGATCGCCCTAACAGCCGTTCCATATACGCATGAATAATTCCCTCTTCCTGTTCGGAGCTATCCGGTGGGCTTGGTTCGCCCCGGCTCGTCGGACTTGTAGAGGTAGGAATCTCGGGTTGCTGGGGGGGGGCTGTCCCCTGCACCGCCTCCTCCTCCAAAAGGGGCATCATCCCCAACCGGCGAAGGATTTCCTCGGTACTCGAGGCACTCCGGGGTTCTGGCGCTCGGGTGTACCGCTCGAAGCGATCTTCCGGGACCGTGGCTTCCGGAACGGTAGCTTCTAACTGGGCTTTCTGATCTTGCCAGTGCTGCTGTTCCTGCGCCAGGAGGTCCCGTTGGTGTTGGAGGGCTTGTTGGGTTTCGGCTAAGGCGGCTTCTCGTTGGGCCAGCGCCTGGGTTTGGGTTTCCAAACGTTGTTGCCAGTCGGCCAGTTCCTGTCGTTTTCTGGCCAGCAACTCCTCCTGAGCCTGAAGGGCTTGTTGCTGCTGCATCTGCTGCTGGCGGAGGACCTCCTGTTGGGCCTGAAGTTTCTGGAGTTCTGCTTGGAAGGATTGCTGGGTCTGCTGGAGTTCGGCCTGTTGCTGCTGGAGGGCTTGGGCTTGACGCTGCAGTTGCTGCTGAACTTGAGCATGTTGGGCCTGCCATTGGGCCCATTGTCGCTCCAACCCGTAGCGTTGGGCTTCCAGGTGGGCTGCCTGTTGCTGGAGTTCAGCTTGGTGGCGGAGCAACCGATTTTCCCAATCGGCCAACCGACGGGACTGCGCTTCCAATTCGGCACCCTGTTCGGAGAGAGTCCGAAGCCTTTCTTGCTGGGAGCGAACGGCATCCAAATCGTGGCGAAGTTGCTCCATTTGGGTTTGCAGCGCGAGGGTCTGTTGGCGGGCCTCTCGGAGCAGGGCAATCAGGCGTTTGACACGGCGATGGCCCAGCTGGCGGACTATCTGGTCCTTTCGGGGGGAAGTTTTCCCAACTGTGAAGGGAGCAGACGCTCCAGATGCTGCCAATCCTCCAGAAATTCCCTCCCCCCCCGAAGGAACCGAGGCCTCAGCCCCTGTGGGCTTCCGGACCGAAACCGGAGACGTTGGGGCCGAAACGGTAGGTTTCGGTGCAGAACCATGAGCAGCTATCCCCGGAGCATTCGAGAGTGGTTTTGGTGCCGGGCCGGTACCGATCAATTGAATTTGAATGGGCCCAAGCTGGAGTCGATCTCCCGGTCGGAATAGGGCGGTGTGGAATTCCCGCTGATTTAACCAGGTCTGGGGTGCCACCCGCTCCACATGGATTTGCCGCTCGGAACGAATAATGACGCAGTGGACCGGTTCCACGCCCTCGGCCACCAAACGTAACGTACAGTCGGGTCCAGAACCGACCACACATCGTGGGGATTTTATATATACCTTTCGGGGAGGGTAATTCGGAGCTAAAAGCTCCAATACCATCATCCCCCCTGAATAAGGGGGTTTTTCTACGATGGAAAAGCTACCGGCTTCAGGGGAACCAGCAGACATCCAGAAACCTCCCCCTGTTAACATTAGTTTGGGGCCAACTACCCTGCTGCCTGGCAGGAGGAGCACTTTTCAGGGGCTCGGATCCCAAAAAGGCTCAGAAAAATACCCAAAAAGGATTGCCAAATCCCCCCCTCAAGGGGAGAACATGTTCCATCCCTAGCAAGTATGTACCTAAAACTCCCAAAATTTCCAAGTCCGGATTTTGGAATTTCCGGTTTCTTTATGATTCCGAGGAAAACGGCTATATAACCATACGGATTTTGACGATTATCGGATAGCGTTTTTTGTAACTATTTAGCCGAATGAAAATGCCCTTGGCGGGACCTGCTTGTCAGGTCCGCCGGGCATTGCATTGCCCCCCTCACCCGGCCAACCTGTCGGTTGGCCGGCCTCTCCCGCCAGGGGAGAGGCGAGTTGTTTCGTTCGGCTTGACTGTATCCACCGGGACCAATACTCACAATCTGTGGTGTTCGACCGATTTTTACCCCCCTACAAGTGGTAGGGGCCTGGCCGGGGGATACAGTCAAACTAAAATGTTACCGTTTTTTTTATCTGGTTTTGGCAAGGATTTTGGGACCCTTTTCGGGCAACGTGTATCGATTTTATAAGTGTCCCAAAATGGCTGCGATGTCTCCGAAAAAAGTGCCCGAAAAATCTTCCTAACCGAAAATACCATAACTCTTTTATTTACCGAAGGTTGTGGCAATCAAAAACTGCGGGTTGGCAGAGAGGGCCATTTTTTTCCGGTGGCGGCTGTCTAATATTAGTCCGGGAGTAATATAGTTATTGGGCCTTCGTCCGGGCGAAGAAGGCTTGGTGGGATCAATGTCAAGGATCCGGATAGCTCTGCGATACCTTATCCAGGGGGATATAGCTCCACCTGAAATGAGGTGGGGTCCGGCTGGGGAAATCTTGGGCAGCTTGGGGTTAAGCAGGGAAAGCAGGTTTTCAGTAAAATGGGGGGAGCAGCCCGGCCCAGGTTTTTTTCCTGGAAGGTGAAACCGGTGAGTTCCCCTACGGATGCCCTGGAGCATATTTCAGTAGCGGAGGTAGTCGGGGATCCGGTTGGAACCAGAACTCTTCTTGAATATTTTGCCTAGATAAGCTATTTTTTCTAGATTTCCCCATTTGGTACCTCTAAAAATTGTAAACTTGAAAAAAACGTAACACTTTAGCCGAATGAAGTAACTCGGCCTCTCCCCCGGCGGGAGAGGCCGGCCTGGCCAAAGGCCAGGCCGGGTGAGAGGGAGAAAAGAAGGCGGCTCTCCACTTATAATTCCCCTTATTCCTCTTCACCCTACACTGTCCCACCGGGCAAGAGGGGACTTGGCTGGTACGACGAGCCAATCCCTCCATTCGGCTAAAATGTTACAAATGTTACTAAAAAACAGAGAGTTCGGTAACTTTTATCAAAGTGGATTCGTAAAGCCTTAGGACGAACAGAGAGAGGCATTCGAGACTTCTGAGGGTGCCTTGGAAGTCTCCACCAGGAGGTTGGAACGGATGACACGTAAAGAAGCATTGATGAATCTTCGTCAGGTGTTGCTGAAACGGCGAGATGCCCTACGGAAAGTGCTGGCTGGCGATTTAAGCCAGTTGAATTCAGTCCGGCCAAATATGACCGGAGATATGGTCGATGCCGCTCTAGATGCGGTCCATGATGAGATTATTTCTCAACTGGCCGAGGTCGAAAGCCGGGAATTAGCCCAGATTGAAAACGCCCTGGAACGGATGCGTACCGGGCAGTATGGGATATGTGAGTCCTGTGGGCAGAACATTTCCCTAGCCCGGTTGCAGGCATTACCCTATGCCACCTTGTGCATTAAATGCCAACGAGAATTGGAACAGGAGATGGCTTCCGGGGGCTCGGAGGTGGACTGGAGCCGACTGACCGAATTGCCCTCCGAGACCGACACGGATGTCTCCATCAACGATATCGAACTGGACGTCTCTTAAACCGATTCCTTGGCGTCGCCAGCAATAGGAACTCCTTCTGAGCGGTCGGAGCCGTTTCTGGCCGGTCAGAAGGAGTTTTTCTTTTCCCCGCTTGAAACGGCCAAATGGTCCAACCCGGTTCGTAACCGTTTAGCCGAATGGAGAGGACACGAGGTGTCATTCCTGCGCAAGCAGGAATCCAGGTTGTTTTGTATGTGCTACTGTGTCCTCCGGGACAAGCGGGAATTCTGGGATACCTGCTGGATTCCCGCTTATGCGGGAATGACATGCCGGGTTTAGTCCACCGGGCAGTGGCGAGGGGCTTCATTTGGCTAAAATGGTAAGCCGGTTCCAAAGTGTCGGACCGGGGGAAAAAGGAAAGTTTTTCTTCTCCCCCGCAACTCTTGACAAAAGCTTTGGGCAAGCCAAGAATCAAAGCCGTCTAAGAGGCTGTCCCGAAAATCCGTTTTCCCCTGTCCGAGCGGTTCCAGCCTGGAGCCAGAGGATAACGGAAAACCCCTGTTTTTGTGGGGTTCTAGCAACTGGATGGCGAATCTCGGTTGGTTGCCAACACCCAGATTTGGCAATTTCGGGACAGCCTCTAAGGCTCTGGAGTGGGGGGCTTGGGCGGGCAGATAAAACTCCGGTAACACTTTAGCCGAAGGGCAGGCCGGGTGAAGGGGAAAAAAGAAGGCGACTGCCCACTTTTGTATCCCCCTCATCCCCAACCCTCTCCCGCCCGGGGAGAGGGGGCACCATGCTGTTCCATTCGGCTGAAATGGTACAAAAACTCCGGTGGACGAAGGATAGGAGGCTGGACCAGTGGCTGGGCAGCAAAAAAAGTCGGTTCCGTTGGATGCTTCGCTGAAACGTCGGGCGAGCCGAATCGTTCGGCTTTTGGCCAAGGCGTATCCCGATGCGAAATGCGCCCTTTTATTTACCAATCCCCTGGAGCTTCTGGTAGCGACGATTCTTTCCGCCCAGTGTACTGATGAACGGGTCAATCAGGTAACCCGCAGTTTGTTTACCAAATATCGTTCGGCAGCCGATTATGCCAACGCCCTTTTAGCTGAACTGGAGCAGGATATTCGGCCCACCGGGTTTTACCGGAATAAAGCCCGGACGTTGCAAGCCTGCTGCCAGCAATTGGTCCAACAGCACGGCGGCCAGGTACCCAAAGATATGGAGGCCCTGGTTCAGTTGCCCGGTGTGGGGCGCAAAACGGCCAACGTGGTCCTGGGGACCGCCTTTGGCATTGCTAGCGGCATTGTCGTGGATACCCATGTGAGCCGGATTGCCCGTCGGCTGGGCCTGACCCAAAACACCCAGGCAGACAAGATCGAACAGGACTTGTTGGCCTTAGTGCCGAAGGAAGAGTGGATCAACTTTGGACATCGGCTAATCCACCATGGCCGACGGATTTGCACGGCCAGAAAACCAAAATGTCCGGATTGCCCTCTGGCCAACGTTTGTCCCCGGATCGGCGTGAACTAAATAAGTCCACAAAAAGCCGGAGTGCCCCAGAAGGCGTCCCCGGCGAGTCAATAGAAGTCTCAGTGCCGAAAAAAGCGGGCATCCAAACCAGACCAGTTCCCTCTACCCTTTCGCTTTTTTGTGGAGCTCAAACTGTAAATGAAACTGCCCAACCCCAGCGAACACCAAGGGAAAACGACCGGTTCGGCCCCCCCGAATGGAAGGAATAGATTCGCCGACAGAACGCAACTAACTCCTTATTTTACAATAGGTTATGGCAAAAACTGCCGTTTCCGTTTACGATTTGAGTTGTGGAGTTATTTAGTCCGAGAGGTTCGAACCGTTTTGGGATGACAAAGGGGGAAATACGTCAGCCGAAGAAGGCTATTGGCTGCGACGATAGTAGCCGGGAGTGTAGATGTTTTGTGCACCATTTGGGTACCGTCGCCTGCGCTCTCGGCCTGCCAGTGCCGAGGTTCCGTCCGGAGGCTTACCGGGTGCACGCCCTGGCCAGCCGGATGGCCTCCGCTAGGTGGGGCTTGCCCACCCGGTGCAAAAGTATCCGGCGGATTCCTACCGGCTAGCCATCCCACTTCCCCGTTTTGGGTAGGTGTTCTGGCTTTTCGGCAGCACAAGCTTCTCTCGGCAAAACCAATACAAAAGTTCCTCAACCATCCTGCAGATTCCCCTCACGGAGTAAGGTGTTGAGATGATTTTGTCAGGTCCGGAAATTAAGTCGCAACTTGGGAAAAACATCATTATTGAGCCATTTGACGAGTCCAGGCTCAACCCCAACAGTTACAATCTGACGCTCCATGACGAGTTATTAGTGTATGAGGAAGTGGTGCTGGACATGCGTCGGCCGAACCGTACCCGGCGGATCAAAATCCCGCCGGAGGGATTGGTCCTGACGCCCAACCAACTCTATCTGGGCCGAACCGTCGAACGGACCGAAACCTACAACCTGGTTCCCATGATCGAAGGCCGCTCTTCCGTGGGCCGATTGGGACTTTTTGTTCATGTAACCGCCGGCTTCGGCGATGTGGGCTTTCGGGGCTATTGGACTTTGGAAATGTTCGCCATCCATCCGGTACGCATCTATCCCGGCATCGCTATCTGCCAAATCTTCTACCACGATATTCGCGGCCCCATCGTGGAATATTCCAGCGACAAATACCAAAATAATACCGACATCCAACCCAGCATGTTGTTCAAAGAGTTAAGTCCTCGTTCTGCCTGGCAGATTGCACAGCCACTTCTTTTTAACGGCCTGGAAAATCCCCCGCAAACATCCTAATCCTACAGCGTAAGTTACCATCTTCGTGACACGTTAGCCGAATGAAGCAACCCTTCTCTCCCACGTATAGGGGAGCCCCTTTTGTGTCATTCCCGCGCAATCGGGAATCCAGAAAGGATCCCTCAGTTCCCGATTGCCCACTAGGCCCACAGGAGCAGGCACAAAGCAGCCTGGACTGCTGCTTCCGCAGCAGTGACACATCACCCCCTTCATGCGGCTAAAGTAGCATCTCAAACTGTAAATGAAATCGCCTAACCCCGGCAAAAACCCGCAGAAAAACGAGTGGTTCGCCCCCCTCGAACCAAAGGAATCGGTCCACCGGGAGAACGCTATTAAATCCTTATTTTGCAATAAGTTATGGCCAAAAGACGGCGTTTCCGTTTACAGTTTGAGTAGCATTTTAGCCGAATGAAGCAACTCGCCTCTCCCCCGGCGGGAGAAGAAGGCTCCAGAGCAAAACGAAGCTGGCTGAGGGGTGTCATTCCCGCGAAAGCGGGAATCCAGAAAGTAAAACTCCATATAACCTGGGTTTCCCCCACCGGGAGAATAAACCTGGATTCCTGCTTGCGCAGGAATGACACTTTCTTCCCCCTTCATTCGGCTAAAATGTTACTTAACATAAAACCGTAACATTTTAGCCGAAGGAAACAACACGCTTCTCCCCTGGCGGGAGAGGCCGGCTGCCTGATTCGACTAAATTGACTGTATCTACATCTACCGGACCTAATTACCGCAATCTGTGGTGTTCGGACCGACTCGTAGCACCTACATCTGGTAGGAGCCGGTCCGGTAGATACAGTCAAACTAATGGTACCCCTTTTTTTTATCTCCCTAGTTGACAGCACCCGCGAAAAGGGACTACTATGGCCTTAAAGTCAGTTCCGAAAATCCATTTTACCCTATTCGAGTAGTTCCATCCTGGAGCCAGAGGCCCTCGGGGAACCGCTATTTTTAGGGGGGTTTCGCAACTGGTTGAGGGCCCCAGCTTGCAGGATCACACCCGAATTGGCCCAATTAGGGACCGCCTCTTTAGGAAGATAGGGAGGAGGCAGTTAGCCGGTCTTTTTGGTTATTTTTTGCCTGCTTGGGCCTGAGGGACTGTCCCGAAATTGCCCCATCGGAGTATTGGCCACCCAACCGGGGCTTCCCCTCCCGTTACGAAAACCTTCCAAAAGCAGGGGTTTTCCGAGATCCTCCCGCTCCAGGCGGGAACCGCTCGGATAGGGTAAAATGGAGTTTCGAGACAGCCTCTGAGGGCAGAAGGAGTCGAATCCCGACAACACAAGAGGCGGGAATTATATTGCCTGTATCTACCGGGCCCGATTACCACAATCTGTGGTGTGTGAGCCGACTGGTAGCTCCTACACCTGGTAGGGGCCGGTTCCGGGAGATACAGTCAAATTATTGATCTTTGCAAGTCTAGAGAACGCTAAAATCCCTTAGTTGCAGCCATCTTGGGAGTCTTTGGGTTTTGTGGACATCACTAGTTACAGGTCCAGTAACAATCGAGGAGGGTGTTGCCATGACTGGAACCAATTTCAAAACCAAATTGCACGTCACCAAGCGGTTCAAGAAGGTAGTTACTGGAGGTTTCCTGATTTTTCTTCTGCAGATGCAAGTGCAGGCGGTTTTGGGGGCCGAGCCCCCTGTGATTCCTGTGGGTCTGGACGCTTACCGTCAGTGGGACCGTTGGTACTTGCAGCGAATCGGGGTTCGGGCATACATGAGGAGCACGTACGACCGGACTGGGGGCAATCGGGGGGCGGATGCGAGTCATTTTCTTTATCAGTGCGCCGATGACTTCAATGTAACGCTTGATGTAGTCGGACCGGGGGTCCTTTATTTTGCCCGTTACAACCACTGGCATGGCAGTCCGTGGCATTACGAAGTGGACGGAAAGGACTATATCGTCAAGGAGACGGGGACGGACGACCCGGTGAATGCCCGTAAGTTGACCCATACGGTGTTTATTCCCGAGGAAGCCTTTCCCAATCCTCTGACCTGGACCTGGCCGGTGACCAAGGGAGCCGATCTGATGTGGGTTCCCATCGCCTTTGAACGTTCGTTCCGGATGGCGTATGGGCGTACTCATTATGGCACCGGTTATTACATTTACCATATTTTCGACCCTAGTGCCCGGCTTTCGCAACCGATCCGTTCCTGGTCGATCCAGGATCGGCCAGCGAAGGATGTCTTGGACTTACTAGCCCGAGCCGGCAGCGATTTGGTTCCCGAACCGGACTCTCCGGAGGGCAAGAAGTTGGGGCTGAAGACCGTCTCGGGGCGGTGCGATTTGGACGTTGGCAAGACCCAGAAGCTGACAGAGTTGACCGAAGCGCCGTCGGTGATCCGTGCCTTGGAGTTTGTGGTGCCCCGGTCGCAAGCGATTGCTTTTGGCCGAGCGCGTTTGCGGATTACTTGGGACGGTCGGGCGCATGCATCCGTCGATGCTCCGGTCGCCCTCTTTTTTGGCGCTGGGACACTGTACAACCGGAACGACGCGGAATACCTGGTCAAGGGGTTTCCGATGTATATTCGCTTCGAGAAAGACCGCGTCCGGCTGAGCTGTTTTTACCCGATGCCGTTTTTTAAGTCCGCTCGTATAGAGCTGATCGGCACGTCCACGGCGAATGTCTCCGGGGTGGAATGGCGTGTTCGGTTCATGCCTTTGAAAGAGCAGCCATTTGAAGTTGGCTATTTTCATGCCACGTATAGCGACCATCCGACGCCGGAATTGGGGCATGACTTGCTGCTGCTGGACACACGGGGTGTCGAAGGCGTCCAGGAGTGGTCGGGGAATTTCGTGGGTATGTCCTGGATTTTCACGCATAACTGCGAACTCAGGACCCTGGAGGGGGACCCCCGGTTTTTCTTCGATGACAGTCAGACACCCCAGGCGCAAGGTACCGGAACTGAGGAATGGGGCGGCGGGGGCGATTACTGGCGGGGCGGTCAAACCATGACGCTGCCGCTAGCGGGCCATCCGTGTGGCGCCCCCAAAAAGGAATCGGCCAAAAACGAGGAAGACCTGATCCATTCGGCCTATCGCTTTCTGCTTGCCGATCTAATGCCGTTTGGCCATCGTGCCATCATCCGCCTCGAACACGGCGGCGAAAACCAATCCACCGAACATTATAAAGCAGTCGTCTATTGGTACGGCGCTCCTGCGCCCTCTTTGGTTCAGACCGATATGTTGAAGATCGGCGATCCGGAAAGCGAAAAAGCCCATCGTTACGTTTCCCCGCAAGCCTCGGAACCCTACTCCATCACCTCCCGCTATGAATGGGGGCCTCATGAGGTCAGTAAGGAGCCGAGGAAAGTCATCGTTGTATATCCCGAGCATACCGATTGGGGCCGGAAGACCACAGGAACCTCAGAGTTTTCGATCAAACTCAGACCGGATAACTTCGGGGTTGTCCTCCGTCGGAAACTCGATTATGCGTATCCCAATCAGCGTGCCGAGGTGTTCGTCGCCGACGAGACCGATGGGCAACCCGGCGAGTTCAAGAAGGCAGGGATATGGTACCTGGCTGGTTCGAGTACGTGCGTTTATTCCCGGCCCCCGGACGAACTTGGGGAGACACAACACATCGTGATCAACTCGAATCGCCGTTTTCGCGACGATGAGTTCATCATCCCCAGATCCCTGACCCGGGGCCGTTCGAGCATACGCGTCCGTATCCAATTTGTGCCCGTTCCAACGCCCCTTTATCCTGGATATCCCTTAACTGAATTGGCTTGGACTGAGATTAAGTACACCGTGTACTGTTGGGTGTTACCGGAATGGAAACCATAACCAGCACTCCCCATGGGCGGAACGAACGGGAACTCCCAACCCCGGTCTTTCGTATCATCACACGCACCTGCCATTTTACTGCCGCCAGTGGATGAGGCGTGATTGGATTGCTAGCCCCCTAAGTTCGAGTTTTGCCATTTTTGGGGTACCGCCCATGAGGAAAATGTCCTAACTCTTTGTAAATCTTAGAGTTAGGGAAAAATATCT
>Ga0197142_1002100_pt1 | contig 17681 bp, 18 predicted proteins | sample GBS60_MetaG_FD_148614 | JGI IMG/M metagenome (GOLD analysis project Ga0197142, IMG submission 148614) | Sediment microbial communities from Great Boiling Springs, Gerlach, Nevada, United States - GBS 60_MetaG | ecosystem: Environmental > Aquatic > Thermal springs > Hot (42-90C) > Sediment...
GCGGCGTGTGGTCGAGGCCGGTCGCCTGCTCAACATCGAGGTGTTCGACCATCTCATCCTGGCTCGTACCCGCTGGATCAGCCTGAAAGAGCGCCGGCAGGGTTTTGCGTAAACCGAAGGAAGGGCCGGGATTTGCGGTTGTGGGGGGTGGAGCAAGGCCGACGTCATCGGACAGGCATGAGCCAGATCATAGACAGGGCCATCAATCGGTGAAATAATTCACAAAGTTGGCGTTGCCCTTCCTCTCACATTTGACACAAATTCGGATCGGGCGCAACGCCGTGCCTCTAAGCGTGTTTGCTTATTTGCCATAGCCGGATGTCTGAGGTTATAATGCCTCCTGTTCACCGGCCTTGGCAAACGATTCGATAGTGAGAGCCAGACTGCAAGCCGGGCCCGTTGGTTTAGTGGTCTGCCTCAATCGCCTTGACAATCTGTGTTGCTGACAACCCTGCAGGTTACTCGGTGCTCTTGGTCAACCCTGCAGATGCCGTCCGCCGGCCCTCACCATGGTGAGCGGCCTTCCGGGCGGTCAGATGTCGTTCCGGCTCCTTGTTCTACTGCGTTCCTTTCCCGTTGCATCCCCATGCAGAACCGGCCGACGATACCATACGGTAAGAGGCATCCCCTCAACCCGCTAACGGGTGTGTTCGGCGCGTGTTCTGCTTTTTTGTTGGCAGGTGGGGAGTTGTCCGTCTTTGCGCGTTTTCGCTTAGGAGGTGATTATTGGAGGGTAAATCCATAAACACACATTCCATCGTCTAGCGTTTTTACCCATTTCGTTGTCATTTTTTCCACGTTCTCTACAATGAGGTAGAACTATGTCGAACCCTCTCCTCGGTGAATTTCTCGGCACGATGATGCTGATCATTCTGGGCGACGGTGTCGTCGCCAACGTCGTCCTGGCCAAGAACAAGGGACAGGGCAGCGGCTGGATCGTGATCACGACAGGCTGGGCCATAGCCGTGGTTATCGGTGTGTTTACGGCCATTTCGGCGGGTTCGAAGCAGGCCGATATCAACCCGGCCGTGACCCTGGCGAAGACCATCATGGGGAGCTATGCCTTCCCCCAGGCCATCGTGACCATGGTCGCCCAGGTGGCCGGCGCCTTTGTGGGTGCCGTCATCGTCTGGCTGGCCTATCTGAACCACTGGGAGCCGACGACCGATGCCGGTCTCAAGCTGGCGGTCTTCAGCACCGGCCCGGCCATCCGCAATACGGTGAACAATCTCATCACCGAAATCATCGGCACCTTCGTGCTGGTGGCGGGTGTGGGTGCCATTTTCAGCGGCGCTACCGGCGGGAATCCGGCGACAGGCCTTGGCCCCTATCTGGTGGGCATGCTCGTTTGGGGCATCGGCCTCAGCCTGGGTGGCCCCACCGGCTATGCCATCAACCCGGCCCGTGATCTCGGCCCGCGCATTGCCCATCAGCTCCTGCCCATCCCCGGCAAGGGCAGCAGCGATTGGAACTACGGCTGGATCCCGGTGGTCGGTCCCTTCATCGGTGGCGCCCTGGGTGCCTTCTTCTGGATGGCGGTCTTCTAAATCGTGTCTTCTCGGGCGTCCCGGCTGCGGCAACGGGGCCGGGACGCCTTTCCCCGGAGTGCTCAGGCCATGAAAAAGTTGATCAACAAACCCGAAGATGTCGTCGTCGAGGAGCTGCAAGGCATTGCCGCCGCGCACCCCGACCTGGTTCGTGTTCATTTCAATCCGAATTACATCGTCCGTGTGGATGCCCCGATTCAGGGCAAGGTGGGCATCGTCTCCGGTGGCGGGAGTGGCCATGAGCCCATGCACGGCGGCTTTGTGGGGGTGGGTATGCTCGATGCGGCCTGCCCCGGCGCCGTCTTCACCTCGCCGACGCCGGATCAGATGTTCGAGGCCACCAAAGCCGTCAACGGCGGCGCCGGTGTGCTGCATATCGTCAAGAACTATACCGGCGACGTGCTGAACTTCGAGATGGCGGCCGAACTCGCCCAGGCCGAGGGTATCGAAGTGGCCAGTGTTGTCATCGACGACGACGTGGCCGTCCAGGACAGCCTCTACACGGCCGGCCGTCGTGGGGTGGGTACCACCGTGCTGGCCGAGAAAATCTGCGGTGCTGCCGCCGAACAGGGCCGCAGCCTGCAAGAGGTGGCCGATCTCTGCCGCAAGGTCAACGGCTGGGGCCGCAGCATGGGCATGGCGCTGACCTCCTGCACCGTGCCCCATGTCGGCAAACCGACCTTCGATCTGCCCGAAGACCAGATGGAAATCGGGATCGGCATCCACGGCGAACCCGGCCGTACCCGCATGCCGCTGAAGACCGCCGATGAGATCACGGAGATGCTGGCGCTGCCGGTCATCAACGACCTGCCCTTCAAGGCCGGCGATACGGTCATCGCCATGGTCAACGGCATGGGCGGGACGCCGCTGATCGAGCTGTACATCGTCTACCGCAAACTGGCCGAGATTTGCAAGGGCCACGGCATCACCATCGCCCGCAGCCTGGTCGGCAACTACATCACTTCTCTGGAGATGGCCGGTTGCTCGATCACGCTCCTCAAGGCCGACGACGACATCCTCAAGCTGTGGGATGCTCCGGTTAAGACGGCCGGCCTGCGCTGGGGCATGTGAACGGTTGGTTCCGGGTAAGAGGCGGAGCCAGGCTATGACCGTCTCTTACCCGACCTTTGCTTCTGCTTTATCCTCTTCGCTCGCGAGGTAAGGTGTGATCACCCGAGACGACATCATTTCCTGGTTGCAATGTTACCGTGAAGTAGTCGGTGAGCATAAAGACTATCTCACCCAACTGGACGCGGCCATCGGCGACGCCGATCATGGCGCCAACATGGACCGCGGCTTTGCCGCCGTGCTCGCCAAGATGCCGACCGTGGCCGAAAAGGACATCGGCGCCATCCTCAAGATGACAGGGATGACCCTGGTGGCAACGGTCGGTGGGGCCGGCGGTCCCCTCTACGGTACCTTTTTCATGCGGGCCGGCGCTACGGCCGACGGCAAGATGGAACTGTCGCCGCTGGAGTTCCTGGCCGCCCTGGAGGCCGGTCTGGCCGGAGTGCAGCAGCGCGGCAAGGCTACCACCGGCGAGAAGACCATGGTGGATGCCCTCACCCCGGCCTGTCAGGCCCTCCGCCGCGCCCTGGAGGAGGGTCAACCCCTTGCCGTGGCCTTGCAACAGGCCGCACAGGCCGCCGAAGAGGGGATGAAGGCCACCATCCCCATGCTGGCGACGAAAGGCCGGGCCAGCTATCTGGGTGAGCGCAGCATCGGCCACCAGGATCCCGGCGCGACGTCGTCCTATTTGCTCTTCCGCTGCGCCGCCGATTGTTTCGCCAACAAAAATAAGGCATAGCGCCGGGTCAATGCCGTTCCCGGCGTTTTCGTCGTGCTTATTCTCATCAGCCCTTTCCTGAACAAAGGAGTTCAAACCATGGCTAAATACGTTGCTGCAGTCGATCAGGGTACGACCAGCACCCGCTTTATGATCTTCGATCACGGCGGCAATGTGATCGGCATTCACCAGCTCGAACACGAGCAAATTTATCCCCAGGCCGGGTGGGTGGAACACAACCCGATGGAGATCATGGACCGCACCAACGAGGTGATGGAGGTCGCCCTCCGTCAGGCCGGTCTTACTCCTGCCGAGCTGGCCGCCATCGGTGTCACCAACCAGCGGGAGACCACCATCGTCTGGAACAAGAACACGGGCAAGCCCTACTACAACGCCATCGTCTGGCAGGACACCCGCACCGACAAAATCTGCAATGAGCTGGCCAAAGATGGCGGCCAGGACCGCTTCCGCCCCAAGGTCGGCTTGCCGCTGGCCACTTACTTCTCGGGCCCCAAGATCAAGTGGATCCTCGACAACGTCGAGGGCGTACGGGCGGCGGCCGAACGCGGGGATGCGCTCTTCGGCAATATCGACACCTGGGTCATCTGGAATCTGACCGGCGGGCCCAACGGCGGCGCCCATGTCACCGATGTCTCCAATGCCAGCCGTACGATGCTCATGAACCTGGAGACCCTGGATTGGGACGATGAAATCCTGGGCATCCTGGGCATCCCGCGGCAGATGCTGCCGGAGATCCGCCCCTCCAGCGACCCCAAGATTTACGGCTATTGGAACGGCGTGCCGGTCTGCGGTGACCTGGGCGATCAGCAGGCAGCACTCGTCGGCCAGACCTGCTTCGGCGTCGGCGAGGCCAAGAACACCTACGGCACCGGCTGCTTCATGCTCCTCAACACCGGCACCTCGCCCGTACCCAGCAAGAGCGGTTTGCTCACCACCCTGGGCTATAAGATGGGCGACGCGCCGGCGGTCTACTGCCTGGAAGGGTCGATCGCCATCACCGGCGCCCTGGTGCAGTGGCTGCGCGATAACCTCGATTTCTTCGATTTCTCCAAGCACATCGAGGATTACGCCAAGCAGGTGCCCGATAGCGGCGGCATCTACTTCGTCCCCGCCTTCTCGGGCCTGTTTGCTCCCTACTGGCAGTCCTCGGCGCGCGGCCTTATCATCGGCCTGACCCGCTACATCAACAAGTATCATATCTGCCGGGCGGCCCTGGAAGCCACCGCCTATCAGACTCGCGAGGTGCTGGACGCCATGGAGAAAGACTCCGGCGTCAAGCTGACGGCGCTGAAGGTGGACGGCGGCATGGTCTACAACGACACGCTGATGCAGTTCCAGTCCGACATCCTCAATGTGCCGGTGGTGCGGCCGAAGGTGGCCGAGACCACGGCCCTGGGCGCGGCTTATGCCGCCGGTCTGGCCGTCGGCTATTGGAACAACCTGGAAGACCTGCGCCAGAACTGGCAGGTGGACAAGGTCTACGAGCCGAAGATGGACGAGGAGACCCGCAGCCGCCTGTACAAGGGCTGGCTGAAGGCCGTGCAACGCTCGATGAACTGGCTGGACGAATAAACCGTTTTCCCACGCACCGGGGATCGGCGTCGGCCGATGCCGATCCCCGCCTTTCCCTTGAGCTATGGCAACCCAATTCCATGTGGTGGTTATCGGTGGCGGTTCCACCGGTGCTGCTCTGGTGCATGACCTGACCCTGCGAGGCCTGAAAGTCACCCTGGTGGAACGGGGGGAGCTGACATCGGGGACGGCGGGCCGGCATCACGGCCTGTTGCACAGCGGCGGTCGCTACGCCGTCAACGACCAGGAGTCGGCCATCGAATGCATCGAAGAAAACCGGATCCTCCGCAAGATCGCACCCGGTTCCTTCGAGGAAAACGATGGGCTGTTCGTGGCCATTACCGATGAGGATGTGGCCTATCTGGAAACATTCCTGGCCGGCTGTGAAGCCTGCCATATTCCCACCCGGGTGCTGACGGCCGAGCAGGTCAAACGCCTGGAGCCCCACATCAATCCCCAGGTCAAATTGGGAGTGCAGGTCCCCGATGCGACGATGGACTGCTGGCGGTTGCCCATGCGCTTTTTTGCCACGGCCAAACACAACGGCGCCGATATCCGCCCCTATACCGAGGTGATCGGCATGTTGCGCACGGCCGGGATCGTGACCGGCGTGCGGGTGCGTTCCCACGTGACAGGCCAGGAATACGACATCCAGGCCGACCTCGTGGTCAATGCCACAGGCGCCTGGGCCGAAAAGGTCAGCGAGATGGCCGGCGCGCGCGTGCCCGTCAAACCGACGCCGGGCGTGATGGTGGCCGTGCGCGGGCGCTGGTGCAACATGGTCATCAATCGCCTCAACAAGCCCTCGGACGGGGACATCATCGTACCCCAGCGGGGGCTCTCGGTCATCGGCACGACGTCGTGGACGGTCGAAGACCCCGACCGGTTGGGCCTGCCCGCGGACCATGTCCGGCTGATGTTTGAAAAGGGCGGCGAGTTGATCCCGGCGGTGCGCCACGCGCCCATGCGGGCGGCCTGGTCGGCGGCCCGGCCGTTGATCGCCGAAGGCAGCGCCCAGGAAGGCCGCGCCCTGCCCCGCACCTTCAAATGCTTCGACCATAAAGTGCGCGATGGCGTCGAAGGTCTGGTCACCATCTCCGGCGGTAAAGGCACGACCATGCGTGCCATGGCCGAGGCCACGGCCGATGTGGTCTGCGCGAAATTGGGGATTGATGCTCCGTGTCGGACAAAAGAGGTTGTTTTATTGCCTTATTGGGCTTATTATCAATAAACGACAACCGATAATTGGTCCGATAAACGCGCATTATTGCCAAAATATTAGCCATTATCCAAAAAGTTATTGTTTATGAATGATAACGGGCTTTTTGGCCAAAAGAAAACAATTACCCTGAAAGTCTGGCGTTACAAGCCGGGCGCCATCGATCCCCCGCGCTACGATACCTTTCAAGTCGAAGCCAATGCCGTGACCACGGTGCTGGATGCGCTGGAGGAGATCAAGGCAACCCGGGACGGTACCTTGCTCTATCGCCATTCGTGTCATCATGCCTCCTGCGGGACGTGTGGCATGCGCGTCAACGGCCGCGAACAGTTGGGCTGCGTGGCCCGGTTGCTGGAGCAGGGCAGCGATGTGGTCGTGGTGGAACCGCTGGCCGCGGCGCCGCTGGTCGCCGACCTGGTCGTGGATATGACCCCGTTTGCGGCGCATTTCACCCCGGCCGGGATGCGCCTGGTGCGGACCAGCGAGTTCAACGCCGAAGCCGAAACGCCTGCGGGGGTCGAGCGGTTCACCCGCTACGAAGACTGTATCGAATGCAACCTCTGTCTGTCGGCCTGTCCGGTGGCCAATACCAACCCGGCGTTCATCGGTCCGGCAGGGTTGGCCGCCGCCTATCGGGCCTTGATAACCGGCGAGCGCAGCCCGGCCGAGGTCTTTGCCTATGTCGACCACGAGGACGGCGTGTGGCGTTGCCATAGCGCCATGGAATGTAGCGCCGTATGCCCCAGTAATGTGAATCCGGGCCACAAAATCATGGCTCTGCGTCGGGAATTGATTTCGTATAAGGTCAAACGCTTCTTCAAGGGAGGGTAAGGAAGCCGCTATGGCCGTGCCCATTCAGCAAAAATCGCCTGTCGCCCGCGTCGTGCAGGCGTGGTTCAACCCCCTCAAGCGTTCGGCCGGGTTTCTGGCCTTCGTGTTGATGCGCATCACCGGTATCGGCCTGGTCGTGTATCTGTTGCTGCACATGGTGGTCATCGGCAATCTGTTACGCGGGCCGGCCGGCTGGGATAGCCTGATCCAGACCATGAAGGCGCCGTGGGTGCTGGCGTTGGATGTCCTCCTGATCGCGGGCATTCTGATCCACATGCTCAACGGTCTGCGGGTGACGATCATCGGCCTGGGTTTCGGCACCCAATCCCACAAAGGCATCTTCTGGACCTTAATGGCCGTGGCTTTGCTTTTGCTGATCTATAGCGGCTGGCTGGTTTTCACGAAATGAGGTGGACTATGCGCAGCATCGAAGAAAAACGCCGCTCGGGGACGTGGATCGGGCAGGCCATCACCGGGGTGCTGCTGGTCATTTTGCTCTCGCTGCACATGATCGTCCATCACTTTGTGGTGGAGGGGGGGCTGCGCACCTATGAGCAGGTGCTGGCCTACATCGGCAACCCGCTGGTGGTCACCATCGAGATCCTGTTCCTGGTGGTAGTAACCTATCATGCCATGGTGGGTGTGCGCGCCATCCTGTTCGACCTGCCGTTGAACGAACGGCAGAAAGGGCTTATCACGCGGGCCCTGACCGTTGTCGGCGTCGTCATCGTGGGATGGGGGGTGTTTCTGGCCCTGTGGCTGTTCCGCATGGCCCGCCTGGCCTGATTCCTGAGGCGACCGGAGCCGCCGTCCTCGACCCCTGGGAGGCAGCCTGGGCGCCTTATGATGAAGCCACCTACCAGGCCGTGCTGGCCGCCATCGGACCGGAGGACGTGGTGTTGGACATCGGCGCCGGCGATCTGCGCCTGGCGCGGCGGATGGCGGCCGTGGCCCGCCGTGTGATCGCCTGGGAACGACGACCCGAGATCCTGGCCCTGGCCCCAAAGCCGCTCCCCGCCAATCTGGAGATGATCTGCACCGATGCCCGGCTGGAGCCCATCCCGGCAGGGGTCACCGTGGCCGTATTGCTGATGCGCCATTGTCGCCACTATCGCCACTATGTAGCCCGGTTGCGCGCGGCCGGCTGTCAACGGCTGATCACGAATGCGCGCTGGCATCTGGATGTGGAGGTCATCGATCTGAGCCCCGCCATGCCGTGGACGGCGCTGACGATGGGCTGGTATGCCTGCCGTCGCTGCGGCGCCGTTGGTTTTGCCGAGACCGACCCGACCCGGATCACCGCCGAAACCCTGGCCGTGGTTCAGGATGTGGAGGGCTGTCCCGGGTGCGCCGACGGCTAGCCCGGCAGGTCCAGGGCCAGGCGCAACGCTCGCTCGACCTCGGCCATTTTGGCCGGCGTGAGTACGGCCACGCAATCGGTCAGCCATGCCTTGGGCAGACTGACCAGAGCATCGAGATGGATGCATCCCCAGGGCGTTGCCCCTTCTTCGCGCAACGGCACCTGGGTGTTGAGACCGATATAGGCATCCAGGATCGGCGCGCAGATGACGGTGGCATAGGCCGAATCGCACACCGCCTGCCGGCCGAGGATCACGAACAAGGTCGGCCGTTGTCCCTTGCGCTCCACCCGGTAGATTTCCCCACGTTTCACCGGCTTTCCTCCCGGCCCAAGGCCGCCAGCGTGACGCGGTTGAGGACCTCGGCGTGTTGATTGATGCGGACGAGATCGGCAGCGTGTTGTTCGGTCCGTTCCAGGTGTTGCAAAAAAGCCCGTACAGCCGTCTCGATAAACTCGGAGCGATTCTGGCCCCTTTGCTCGGCGCGGGCATCCACGGCGATGAGCAGGTCTTCGGAAAGGGTGATCGAGGTTTTGATTTTCATGCTACCATGGTAATATCCCTTTGTTTCCTCGTCAACTCAGGAGGTCATCATGCTACTGAACGGCAAACGGATTGCGTTTCTGGTCGGTCCCGAGTTCGAGGACCTGGAATTTTGGGCGGTCTACATGCGCCTGCTGGAGGAGGGCGCGCAGGTGACGGTAGTAGGGCTGAAGGCGGGCGAAGTCTATCGCAGCAAAAGCGGCGGCCTGACGGCCACGGCCGAGGTCGCCGCTGCCGACGTCGGTCCCGATGCGTTCGATGCCGTCGTCATCCCCGGCGGTTGGGCGCCCGACAAACTCCGCCGCTATGAAGCGGTCACGTCCCTGGTCAAGGGCATCTATGACCAGGGCAAGATTGTGGGCATGATCTGCCATGCCGGTCTTGTGGGCATTTCGGCCCGGATTGTGGCCGGACACCGTGCCACCGGTTCTTTGGGCATCAAGGACGACCTCATCAACGCCGGGGCCACCTGGGTGGATGAACCGGCCTTCCGGGACGGCAACATCGTCTGGGGTCGCGTGGTGCCCGATATCCCCGCTTTCAATCGCGAGCTGGTAAAGGCCCTGGCCTCGTGACCCTGTCCCGATAGCCGAAGCCTGGGTCGGTACGTCCGCAGGGAGCCGGGCCGCCCTGCAGGCCGGCCGGCCTGATTTGGCGGTATGACCGCGCAGGCCGGGAAAAACGTGAAGGAGTCGGAGGCCTGGCGGTTAGGGCGTATTGGCTTTGCCTATTCCGCCTGGCTTATGTACAATCGAAGGGCTTGTCTTTGCGCAGTCGTGTATCAAGCCCTGCCCTGACCGAGGCGTCGGCTTCTGGAGGCGGGGCTGATTTTTGGAGGACAGCTGTGATTGTCGTCTCCCATCTCTCGAAAGCTTACGGCGAAATCCAGGCCCTGGAGGATGTCTCGTTCACCATTCAGCGCGGCGAGATCGTCGGTCTGTTGGGGCCCAACGGCGCCGGCAAGACGACGCTGATGAAAATCCTCACCGGCTATCTGCAGCCGGACGAGGGCACGGCCATCATTGCCGACCGCGATGTGCTGACCCGGCGCCATGAGGTCCAGGCCCTGATCGGCTATCTGCCCGAAAATGCGCCCTTGTATCATGAGCTGTCGGTTCAGGGCTATCTCAAGCTCATGGCCGATCTGCGGGGCATTCCGCCGGCAGAGCAAACGGCCCGCATTTCCGAGGCGGTATACGCCACCGGGCTGGAAACCCATCTCACCCGGCGTATCGGAGAATTGAGCAAGGGCTATCGCCAACGCGTGGGGCTGGCCCAGGCCATCCTTCACCGGCCTCAGCTCCTTATCCTGGACGAACCGACCGTCGGTCTCGACCCCACCCAGATCATCGAAATCCGCAACCTGATCCGGCAGTTGGCCCGGCACAGCACCATCCTCCTCTCGACCCATATCCTGCCCGAAGTGGAACAGGTCTGCGACCGGGTCATCATTCTGATGAACGGTCGGGTGCGGGCGGATGCCCGTCTGGCCGAGCTGGCGGCGACGAGCAGCGCCGTTCTCGTCCTGCAAGAGACGACCCATGGCGTCGAAAAGGCCCTGCGCGGTCTGGACGGCATCGGCGAGGTGCGTGCCGAGCGTTCGGCCGACGGTTTTCCGGCCTATCGGGTCTTTGCCCGTCAGGCCGATGGTCGCGATCTCACCTGGTCCATCTACCGTCTGGCCCAGGCGCAGGGGTGGCCGGTGCGCGAACTGCGCCGTGAAACACGCACCCTGGAAGCCGTTTTCAATGAGCTGGCAGGCGCTCCGGGGCTTCCTTGAGCTGTCCTGAAGGCTTCGCTATCTCACCCTGTCACCAGCCATGAAGCAGGCCCTATCCCTTACCCGCAAAGAAATCGCTGCCTATTTCGGTTCGCCGATGGCCTTGATTTTTATCGGCGTTTTTCTGGCGCTGGCCCTGTTCTCCCTGTTCTGGGCCAATGCTTTTTTCGCCCGCGGCATCGCCGATGTCCGGCCCTTGTTTCGCAGCTTGCCGCTCCTGCTCATCTTTCTGGTCGGAGCGTTGACCATGCGCCAGTGGAGTGACGAGGAGGAGACGGGTACGCTCGAAATCCTCCTCACCCTGCCGGTAGAGCCCTGGCAACTGGTGATCGGCAAGTTCGTGGCCGTCATGACCATGGTGGCCGTGGCCCTGGGTCTTACCCTGTTCATTCCCATCACGGTCTCGCTGTTGGGGAATCTCGATTGGGGACCGGTCATCGGCGGCTATCTGGCCTCCCTGCTCCTGGCCGCGGCCTATGCGGCCATCGGCCTGTTCGTCTCCTCCCGCACGGACAACTCGCTGGTGGCCCTCATCCTGGCCATCCTGGTTGCCGGCGTTTTCTACCTTCTCGGTACGCCGGCCGTGGTCAATGCGGCCCCGCCCGCCGTGGCTCAGGTCCTGCGTGGCTTGGGTTCCGGCAGTCGGTTTGAGAGCATTTTGCGCGGGGTCATCGATCTGCGCGACCTGATCTACTACCTGGCCCTGACCGCTCTGTTCCTGGTCCTCAACGCCGTTTCGGTGGACAGCAAGCGCTGGAGCGAAGGCGAGAACACCCTGGCCTACCGCCGTCGGATCGGCCTGACCACCCTGCTCATCGGCCTCAACCTCATCGTCCTCAATATCTGGCTGGCGCCTCTGAGCGGATTGCGGCTGGATCTGACCCAAGGTCGCGAGTATAGCCTCTCGCAGCCCACTCGCGACGTCCTGGCCGGCCTGACCGAACCCCTGCTCATTCGCGCCTACATCAGCGAAAAAACCCATCCCCTGCTGGCGCCGCTGGTGCCCACCGTCGGCGACATGTTGCGGGAGTACGAAATCGCCGGTCGCGGCCGGGTGCGGGCCGAGGTCGTCGATCCGACCCAAAATCCCGAACTGGAAGAAGAAGCCAACCAGACCTACGGCATCCGGCCCACTCCCTTCCGGGTGGCGGGTCGTTACGAGGACACCATCGTCAACGCCTATTTCGACATCCTCATCCGCTACGGCGATCAGAGCGAGGTCATCAACTTTCAGGACCTGATCGAGGTCAATCCGCGCGGGGATGGCACCCTGGATGTGCGGCTACGCAATCTCGAATACGACCTTACCCGCGTCATCAACAAGGTCGTCCAGGGCTTTCAGAGCACCGATGCCATCCTGGCGGCCCTGGAGGAGCCGGCCCGGCTGACCCTGTATACCACGCCGGCCACCCTGCCGCCGGATTTACAAGACGTGCCGGCAACGGTAGCGCGGGTGGCGAACGAGCTGGCCGGCAAGGCCAGGGGCAAGCTCCTGTTCGGTCAGGTGGACCCCACGGCCCCGGGCAGTAGCGTAACGCCGCAATCCCTCTTCGAGACCTACGGTTTGCGGCCCTTTGCCGCCTCGCTCTTCTCGGCCGATACCTACTTTCTGCACCTGGTCCTCGAGGCAGGCGATAAGGTGCAGATCATCTACCCCGGCGCCGGGGCCAGCGAAGCCGAGTTACGGACGGCCATCGAAGCCGGTCTCAAGCGCAGCGCGGCCGGTTTTCTCAAGGTAATCGGCTTCTGGGCACCGCCGGAAACGCCCCAACCCGATATGTTCGGCCGGATGCAACCGCCGTTGAGCACCTATCGCACCATCCGCGAGCAGTTGGCCCGCGAATACGAGGTGCGCGATGTCGATCTCAGCAGCGGCCAGGTCCCGGCCGGCATCGATACCCTGGTGCTGGTGGCGCCGCAAAATTTGACCGATATCCAGCGTTTTGCCATTGACCAGTTCCTCATGCGCGGGGGCGCCATAGTCGCCGCGGCCGGCCGCTATCTCCTCGGACAAGATACCTTCACCGGCCAGCTGACCCTTTCTCCGGTGCCCAACGGCATCGAATCCCTGCTGGCGAGTTATGGCATCACCGTGGAGAACACGCTGGTCATGGATCCTCAGAACGAACCGTTCCCCGTGCCGGTTATCCGCAACGTGGGCGGGGTCCAGATCCAGGAGATCCAGGCTCTCAATTACCCACCCTTCGTGGCGATTCGTCGCAACGGCATGGCCGGCGACCATCCCATTACCGCCAATCTGCCTGCCATTACCCTCAGTTGGGCTTCGCCCATCTCGGTCCGGCCCGATCTCGAGGCCACGGTACTGCTGTCGTCAAGTCCGCAATCGTGGGTCACGGCCAACGCCAATCCCCAACCCGATCCCATCACCCATCCGGGTTTGGGTTTCCCCATCGAGGGACAAACCGGCCCGCGCCCCCTGGCCGTTGCCGTGCAGGGGGTTTTCACCAGCGCCTTCAAAGGCAAGACCCTGACCGCACCGGCAGATACAGGCGAGGGTACGACCCCGGATGTAGCAGCCTTGCAGGCTACGGCCATCGAGCAATCGCCGGCATCGGCCCGGCTCGTGATCATCGCCAGCAACGAGTTCCTCAACGACGTGGTCTTTCAGATCGCCTCTACCTTCAATCCCGAAAGCCCGCTCCACAGCCTGCAGCTCTTCCAAAATGCCGTGGACTGGTCGGTCCAGGACCTGAACCTGCTCGGCATCCGCGCCCGCGGGACGCAGGCGCGCGTGTTGCGGCCTCTTTCGGAAAGCGACCGTCGCTTTTGGGAGATCGCCAATTACGTCGTCGCCCTGGTGATCCTGGTGGCCATTGGCCTGGTGTGGAACACGCGACGTCGTCATGAGAAGCCGATGACCTTGCTGCCGCCGACCCGGCTCGCTGTGGCCGAGGGAAAGGAGAGCTGAGCCATGCTGCGTCGCCGTTTTATTCCCATTCTCCTCGCCGTGTTGGTCATCCAACTGGGCCTGGTGGCCCTGGTCTATTGGCCGCGGCCTTCTCAGGCCACGAGCGAACCCGTCTTTCCGAACCTGACGACGGCCGATATCATCGCCCTGACGATTGCCGATAACGCCGGCAAACAGCTCAAGCTGGCCCGCCGGGGTGAGGGATGGGTTCTGCCCGAGGCCGGCGATTATCCGGTGCAGGTCGATCGCATCAACCCCCTGCTCGAAAAGCTGGTGGGTCTGAAAACCGGTCGTCTGGTGGCCGAGACTGCAGCCAGCCATGCCCGTTTGCAGGTGGCCGAGGATACCTTCGTGCGTCGTCTGGAGCTGGAGACCGTGCGCGGGGAACGCCATACCCTCTATCTGGGCACGGCCCCGCGTGCCGGCGCCACCCATTTCCGGCTCCAAGGCCAGGACCGCGTCTATCTCGCCGCCAACCTGGCCGCTTTTGATGCCACCGTCGAGCCGATCAGCTACATTGACAGCAAGTACGTCAGCCTTCCCGGCACCGATATCGCGGCCGTCCGCATCGAAAACACCCACGGTGTGCTCGCCTTCAGCAAAGAGGGCGACACCTGGAAACTGGCCGGCCTGAGCCCGGAGCAGACTCTGGACAGCTTTGCCGTGCAATCCCTGGTCGGTCGTCTGGCGGGGTTGAACATGACCCGCCCGTTGGGGACCACGGCCGATGCGGCAACCCTTACGGCCTGGGGTCTGAATCCGCCGGCTACCACCGTCACCATCACGGTGCGGCCCGCCGCAGGGGACAGCAAGACCCACGTCTTGCAGATCGGCGCCAAAGATCCGGAAACAAATAATTACTACGCTAAATACTCAGAATCGCCCTATTACGTGCAAATCGCCGGTTTCAATCTGGATGATTTCGTCAACAAAACGATGGGCGATTTCATTGCTACACCGACACCTGCGCCCACAACGACGCCGGTCGCAACGCCAACGCCTTGATGAGGCCGGGGACGAGCGCCTGTCCCACCATGACCCCTATCATCCAAACCTACGGTCTGGTCAAGACCTTCGGCACTCTGGTGGCCGTTGACCATCTCGATCTCGCCGTATCGGCCGGGGTCATGTTCGGCTTTCTGGGGCCCAACGGCGCCGGGAAAACAACGACCCTGAAGATGCTGACGGGGTTGATGCGACCGACGGCGGGCACGGCCCTGGTGGCCGGTTATGATGTGGTGCGGAAGCCCCTCGAAGTCAAGCGCCGCATCGGCGTTGTGCCCGAAAACCTGGGCCTGTACGAACGGCTGACCGCCGATGAGTATCTGGAACTGGTAGGACGGCTGCATCGCCTGGACGAGGCCACCATCGCCCGTCGTCGCGACCGGCTGCTCGAACGCCTGGACCTGGCCGACCGTCGTCACGACCTGGCCGTGGACTATTCCGCCGGGATGAAGAAAAAGCTGGTGTTGGCCGCGGCCTTGTTGCCCAATCCACCCGTCCTTTTCCTGGACGAACCCTTCGAGGGTGTGGATGCCATCTCGGCGCGGGCCATCAAGGACCTGTTGCTGTCGCTGGTGCGCCAGCAGAAGACGACGGTGTTCTTCTCGACCCATATCATGGAATTGGTAGAAAAGCTCTGCGATGAAGTGGCCATCATCGACCACGGCCGGCTGATCGCCCAGGGCAATCTGGAGGCCCTGCGCCATCAGGCCGCTATCCACGGTCAGGCCAGTCTGGAGGAGGTGTTCCTGCGGCTGGTGCGGGCCGAGGTGAACCAGGGCGACCATCTGGATTGGCTATGAGGCGACTATGGGCCATGAACTGCGTACCCTGCTCTGGCTCCAGGGTCGCCTGCTGCGCAATTCGCTGCGCCGGGGCACAGCCCAGGACACAGGCCGTGTGGTGGGCGTGCTGCTTTTGGGATTGCTGCTGGTGCCGGGGCTTCTGGTCATCGCCGTCATCATGGGCGTGGGCCTGCGGCTGACCGACGCCGTCGGCGGCGGCCACATCCTGGCCCTGGCCTTTAGCTTCCTGTTGCTCATCTGGCTGACAACGCCGGCCTCGCATCAGCAGATCACCGAACCGCTCGACCTGACCCGGCTCTTCCATCTGCCCGTGGCTTTTCGCCATCTGGTCCTGGGCAGTCTGTTGCTCAACAGCATCGGGTTGGCGGCTTTGAGCACAGGCTTTTTTCTGCTGGCCGCTATCCTCGGCTATATGCGGACGGCCTGGCAGATGGTGCCGATGACGGTGTCGGTGTTGCTGTTCTTCGGCGTGGTGGTTGTGCTCAAGGCCATCGTGGACGATGTGTTGGCTCTGGCGGCTGCGGACCGACGCCTGCGCCTGTTGATCGTGGTGATCAGCCTGGCCCCGGTTTTGCTGATCATCTACGGGCAGCTTTGGTTTCAGGTGGGATTTTTTCTGGATGGTCCCCCTCCCGAACCGCAGGCGCTTTTGAGACAGGTCGATCTGCTGCGTTGGTTGAGCTGGTTGCCTTCGGGTTGGCTGGCGCAGGCCTTTGTGGCCCTGCGCCAGAACGCCTGGGAGGCCTGGCTGGGTTGGACGATGGCCCTGGCAGCCGTGCTCGTCACCGGTTTGGGGCTGCATGTGCGCCTGATGCGGCAGCTTTTCTTCGGTGACCTGTGGCGTCTGGCCGTGCGACGGCGTGCGGCGGTCAGGCAGACCCGCATCGGGGGCTGGGCATCGGCGCTGGGACGACGGCGGCCCTGGTTGGGGGATTTGCTTATGCTCCTCTATAAGGACTGGCTCAACTTTGTGCGCAGCCCGATGACGGCACGACTGTTTTTTCTGCCCGTGATGTTATGTCTGGTGGCTTATTTCTTCGGACGGCTGCCGCTACCGGGCTGGGGTATCGGCCTGGGCCTGGCGGGGTTGACTGCCTTTTTCGTGACCCTGATGGCGCATAATCAGCTCTGCACGTATGACCATATCGGCATAGCGGCGTTGTTGCTCTCGCCGGTCCCGCGGCCGCTTATTTTGCTCAGCTATGGGCTGCTCAATCTGGCCGTGGCCGTCGTTCTGGTCCTGGCCGCCGTGCTCGCGGCCTGGTTGGCGCGGCGGGATGCCGTTCTGCTCGGCTATGCCCTGAGCGCCATCGTACCGCTGCAGCTTGTTTGCAACGGCCTCACCCATCTCACCGGGCTGATCTTTCCCTACTACATGGACCTGGAGCGCGGGCAGGCGCCGCTGAATGAGGCCAAAGCCAGCTTTTTCACCGTTTTCAGTGCGATCCTGGGCATGCCGTTGCTGACGGCGCCGGTGATGCTGCTGATGGGGTTGGGGCGACTCCTGGCGCCGGGGTGGTGGTCGGTGTTCCTGCTTTTGGCCCTGGTATACGGGGTGGCGGTCTACGGTCTGCTGTTCAAGGTGGCGGTATGGCTGTTTCCGGCGCGGGAGGAAAGCTTGGTGGAGATCATGCTGGCGCGGCGATAGCGGCCGACGGCATGGGGCTCAACGGACGGCTCTTCGCACCAGCTCGCCGATGGCCGTCTCCTCGGCCGGCGTCAGTGCCTTGAGCCCGAAAGCCACCGGCCACATAGCGCCTTCATCGAGATGGGCGGCATCGGTGAAGCCCAGCGTGGCGTATCGGGTGTCGAACTTGTGGGCGCCCTGGAAGAAGCAGACGACCTTGCCGTCGCGGGCATAGGCAGGCATGCCGTACCACAACCGCGGTACGAGCATCGGGGCATTGGCCTTGATGATGGCGTGAAGCCGTGCGGCCATGGTGCGATCCGGTTCCGGCATCGCTGCGATCGCGGCCAGCACGGTGCTTTCGCCATCGGTCCTGGCCCCGCGGCGCGCGGCCGCTTTCCGTTCCTGGGCGCGCGCCTTCATGGCCGCGCGTTCGGCGGCGGTGAATCCTTCCGATTCGGCATCGGTTGTCATGGTGTACCTCCACAGGATGGGCCCCGGTTGTCGTCCGGATGGGTTGGAAAATAACCGCCATTTTACTCCCTTTTCGCCTCGGGCCCACGATGGGCCTCATACCCCGACCGCGCGCGTTATGACGGCCGCGATGGCAGGTCGCGCCACGCGTGATGGCGCCCGCCATGCCTGCCGCCCCGGTCGTCA
>Ga0197142_1002103_pt1 | contig 17669 bp, 10 predicted proteins | sample GBS60_MetaG_FD_148614 | JGI IMG/M metagenome (GOLD analysis project Ga0197142, IMG submission 148614) | Sediment microbial communities from Great Boiling Springs, Gerlach, Nevada, United States - GBS 60_MetaG | ecosystem: Environmental > Aquatic > Thermal springs > Hot (42-90C) > Sediment...
TAGCCGAGGGCTTCAGCCCCACGGCTAGCGCGGTATAGCGGAATAAATTCTCAATCCCCATTAGCCCGACGGCACAAGGCGCATAGCGGATTTAATGCTCAATCTCCATCACCCCGACGGCACGCGGCGCATACCGGACTTAATGCTCAATCTTCATGAGCACGACGGCGAATAGACTACGGATAAGCACGGATTAAGAATAAAAACATCCGTGCCCATCCGTCTCACCTGTGTGTACCCGTGGTTCATTTCCAAAGAGCACACGGATGATCACCGGTGGGCGCCGAGGGTGCGCTCGCGGACTCGCAGGAGCGCCTTCGGCAGGCGAACCGTCTCCATCCCGCGCGGTTGAACACGCCAGAACGCCCCACGCGCCACTTCCCAGCGCTCCAGCAGCGATGCCGCGTGTGGACTGCCGGTCAGTTCCACGTGCCGCACCAGCAGCGCCCGCACATTATCCTCATCTGCCGGGTCGAGCATCGCAAGGGTGACCGTCTCGGTGTTGCAGCGCGACGGGAATGCACCGTTTTCATCGTACACATATGCCATGCCGCCGGTCATACCGGCTGCAAAGTTACGTCCCGTCGGACCGATGACCAGCACCACGCCGCCTGTCATATACTCACATCCGTGATCGCCAACCCCCTCGACTACTGCAACCGCGCCCGAGTTGCGCACGGCGAAGCGCTCACCGGCGCGCCCGGCTGCGAAGAGCGTGCCGCCGGTCGCCCCGTACAGGCATGTATTGCCAATGATCGTGCTCTCGTGCCAGGGATAACGCGCTTGCGGCAGCGGTCGCACAACAATTTCGCCGCCCGCCATCCCTTTGCCGACATAGTCGTTGCATTCACCATCGAGCAGCAGCCGCATGCCGGGCGCCAGGAACGCTCCAAAACTCTGACCGGCGCTGCCGCGGAAACTCACCGTGATCATACCTTCGGGCAATCCGGTCTCGCCGAAGCGCCGCCCGATCTCGCCCGATAGCGTGGCGCCGACGGTGCGATCAACATTCGTGATCGGGTAGTGCAATTCAACGTGCAGCTGGTGATCGATCGCACAGGCGGCATCCTCGATCAACCGCCGGTTCAGCGCACCGATCTCGATCATTCCGTTCCAGGGCTGAACATTGCGGATCGGATCGCCGGGGCGGTCAAAGCGTGCAAGCAGCGCCGACAGATCGAGCGCATCGGCGCCCGCGTGACCGCGCCGGACCTGACGCAGCAGGTCGGTGCGCCCGATAATATCATTGAGCGACCGTGCGCCGATTGACGCCAGGATTTCGCGTACCTCCTGCGCCACATGGCGGAAAAAGTTGACCACGTGTTCCGGCTTGCCGGGAAATCTGGCGCGCAGGTCGGGGCGCTGCGTGGCAACGCCGACCGGGCAGTTATTCGTGTGACAGGTGCGCGCCATGACGCATCCCTCAGCGATGAGTGCAGCGGTGCCGAACGAGAACTCATCGGCGCCAAGCAGCGCCGCCATCACCACGTCGCGCCCGGTTTTGAACCCGCCATCGACACGCAACCGGACACGCCCGCGCAACCCGTTGAGTACCAGCGTCTGTTGCGTTTCCGCAAGCCCCAATTCCCAGTTGATCCCGGCATTCTTGATCGACGAGAGCGGCGACGCGCCGGTGCCGCCCGAATGCCCGGAAATATGAATCACATCGGCGCCGCCTTTGGCAACCCCGGCAGCAATCGTCCCCACGCCTGCTTCGGCAACCAGTTTGACCGACACCGCCGCTCGCGGATTGACCTGCTTCAGGTCGTAGATCAACTGCGCCAGGTCTTCGATGCTGTAGATATCGTGGTGCGGCGGCGGCGAGATCAGCGCCACGCCAGGCGTCGTATGGCGAATGCGTGCAATTTCCTCAGAGACCTTGATGCCGGGAATCTGCCCGCCCTCGCCAGGTTTGGACCCCTGCGCCATTTTGATCTGCAACTCCAGCGCCGATGCCAGGTACGCCGGCGTGACACCGAAGCGCCCGGAGGCGACCTGCTTGATCGTACTGTTGCGTTCGTTGTTGTAGCGCGCCGGGTCTTCGCCGCCTTCACCGGAGTTGCTCATGCCGCCAAGCCGGTTCATCGCAATCGACAGCGTTTCGTGCGCTTCGGCGCTGGTCGAACCGTGGGACATCGCCGCAGTCGAGAAGCGCCGCACAATTGCTTCGATCGGTTCGACGTCATCGACAGGGATCGGCGCGGCGGGTCCTGCTTCGCGCTCATCGGGGGGCACGATTTCGAGCAGATCGCGCAGTTCGACCGGTGGACGGTCATGCACCAGTTTGCTGTAGGCGAGATAGTCGGCGTAACTGCCGCCGTTGGCGGCGCGTTGCAACGCATGGACGACCGCTGGCGAGAAGGCGTGATACTCGCCATCCTTCTTGAACTTGTAATATCCCGGATGCGGCAGTGTCGAGCGACCGGCGAGGAGCGGCAGACGATTCGAGAATGCTGCATCGTGATGTTCGAGCACATCGGCGGCAAGTTTGCGGAAGCCATACCCGCCGAGGTGAGAAGGGACGCCCGCAAAACAGCGTTCGGTGACTTCTTTCGCCAGACCGACGATCTCGAAAATCTGAGCGCCGCAGTAACTATCCACGGTGGAGATGCCCATTTTGGACATCACCTTGAGCAACCCCTTTTCGAGCGCGTGAATGTAGTTCTGTTCGGCTTCGTCAGCCAGTTCGCCAGCCGCGCGCCGGTCGTGGGTTTCGGCTGCCTTCCCGCGCACCTCATCGCGCTCGACGGCGAGCGCGCGCACGGTTGCCAGCGCCAGGTACGGATTGACCGCTTCAGCGCCCATCCCGACCAGGCATGCCAGGTGATGCACCTCGCGCGGTTCGCCGCTCTCGACCACCAGGCTCACCGACGTGCGCAACCCGACGCGAATGAGATGCTGGTGCACCGCACCGAGCGCCAGGAGCGCTGGAATTGGTGCGTGGCGTTCATCAACGCCGCGATCGCTGATGATCAGGATAACTTTATCGGCGGCAATCGCCGCTTCCGCCTCACGACACAGGCGATCAAGCGCCGCAAGCATGCCCTGAACGCCATCATCAGCCACGAAGGTTGCATTGAGCGTTGTCGTGGCAAATGCCGGGTCGCTCAGATCGCGCAGCATCGCAAGATGTTCGTTGTTCAGCACCGGGCTTGCCAGACGGAGCAGATGGGCATGTTCCGGCGTTTCCAGCAACAGATGACCACGCCGCCCAAGACTGAACGAGAGGGACATCACCAGTTCCTCGCGGATCGGGTCGATCGGCGGGTTGGTCACTTCGGCGAAGCGTTGTTTGAAGTAGTTGTACAGCGGGCGTGGGCGGTCAGCGAGAACGGCAGTCGGCGTATCATCGCCCATCGAACCGACCGGTTCCTGACCATCGCGCAGCATCGGCTTGAGGACGACCGCCAGTTCTTCGGCGGTATACCCAAACGCACGCTGCAACTCGCCGAGCAGCGCCGACTTGCTTTCACGTGAGGCGTGGCTTTCCGGCTCATCCGGTTCGCTGACGCGCGGTGCGCCTGCCGGGGCGAGCACGCGCATATGGCGCTTGAGCCACTCGGCATACGGACGGCGCGCCGCAAGCGTGCTGCGAATCTCATCATTTTCCTCAAAGCGCCCGGTGCGCAGGTCAGCGGCGATCATCTGACCGGGACCCACCTTCCCTTTGCGCACAATCCGCGACTCATCGATTACCACCGCGCCGACTTCCGAGCCACAGATCACCAGACCATCATCGGTCAACAGGTAGCGTGCCGGACGCAACCCATTGCGATCGAGCGCCAGACCGACCACCTGCCCGTCGCAGAACGCCAGCGCAGCCGGACCATCCCACGGTTCCATCAACCCGGCGTGATACTGGTAGAACGCGCGTCGGGCGGGTTCCATGTCGTGAACGCGCTCCCAGGCTTCTGGAACGAGCATCGTCAGGCTGTGGCGAATATCACGCCCGCCCATAACCAGCAGTTCGAGCACATTATCGAGCATTGCCGAGTCGCTGCCGCTGGTATCGACAACCGGTCCGATCGTTGCAGCGCTAAGCGCCATCGCCAGCGGATCGCCATCGATCGCCGCTTCGATCAGCGAGGGTTGTTCAACCTCCATCGCCGCACGGCGCCACTCCGCCTCACGCGCCTGCATCCAGATAATATTGCCGCGCAGCGTGTTGATCTCGCCGTTGTGCGAGAGCATACGGAAGGGTTGCGCGCGTTCCCAGGAGGGAAACGTATTGGTTGAGTAGCGCTGATGATAGAGAGCGATTGCCGTCTCATACAATGGATCGCGCAGGTCTTCATAGAAATCGGGCAATGCTGGCGCAACCAACAACCCTTTATAGATCAGCGTGCGACTGGAGAGCGAAGGGATGGAAAAACCTTCCAGATGATGGGCGCGCGCTTCGGCTTCAATCGTGCGGCGTGCCAGGTAGAGGGCGCGCTCATACGCGTTCGGAGCGGTGTGATTATGCGGCGGGCGGGCAATCAGCGCCTGTTCGATGACCGGACACGTCTCACGCGCGCTCGCGCCGAGGGCATGCGGGTTAACCGGAACCGGGCGCCACGCCAGCAGCGCCATGCCATACTGGGCAAGAACCTGTTCCACCACACTGCGGGCAGTATTGCGGTGTCCTTCGTTCTGGGGCAGAAAGAACATGCCGACGGCCAGATCGTCGACTGGATAGCGAATCCCGCGGATTGCCAGCTCACGCGCAAAGAATGCGCGCGGAATCTGCGTCAACACACCGGCGCCATCACCGCTTTTTCCATCGGCAGCCACGCCGCCGCGGTGCGCCATACGCCCGACCGCCATCAGCGCATACGCCAGGATCGCGTGGTCCGGCTCACCGCTGAGGCGCGCGACAAAACCGATACCGCATGCATCTCGTTCAAATCGCGGGTCGTACAGACCGCGTTGCTTCAGGTTTTTCAATTGGTTCATCTCGTCTGTCACCTTGCTACCTGACATGGCGTACACAGAACCAGCGCTCCGCAGACCCGGGGGAGCGGCGCTGCTATCAGCGGAAAGCGTATATGCGGGATGCCCTGATGAATGCGAACGAATGACCGCTTTGGGAAGCGTTGCAACAGCCGTAGCGCGAGTGCGCTGATGAACGCCGGTGTAGGCGTCGCTTACCGATAGACGACAAACGCCCACAGCACACACTCCTCAATCGAGCAGGCCGCGGGCGTCGCTGCAATCCGCAAAATCAGGTTAAGGGTTACTATAAAGCGACAGACGAGATTTGTCAAGCAGAAATGAAGACAGGAAAGAGGAGAACACGCAGGTTACGTTTCTCCGGCGGAGTTGATATGCGCGATGTTCACCTGGGGAAGATCGTTCCACAGGAACGAGGTCTGGAGCGTGCGCTCCAGACCTCGCCTTGCCTGGCTTACTCAGCCGTGCTGGAAGCTGGCTTCCCGGTAATCGTGCGGATCGTCTCAGGTTCGGGCATCTTATGGATATCCGGGTACGCGACCGTCCCGTGCTCGCCGATATCGAGACCGAGTTCTTCCTCTTCCGGCGAAACGCGCAGACCAATCGTGCGCTTGATGATGAAGAAGAGCAGGAAACTGGTCAACGCACTCCAGACGCCGATTGCCAGCACGCCGACGATCTGAGCGATCAGCAACTGCGGACCGCCGCCAGCGAACAGACCGACTGTACCGGTATTGCCTTCGATGGTTGCAAACAGACCGACCGCCAGCGTCCCCCAGACGCCGTTCACCAGGTGCACCGGCACCGCGCCGACCGGGTCGTCGATCTTCAGCGCCTCCAGCCACTTCATCGAGATCACGTAGAGCGGACCGGCGACCAGACCGACGATCACTGCATCAATCGGACGCATATAGGCGCAACCGGCGGTAATCGCTACCAGACCCGAAAGCACGCCGTTCAGCGATGCGCCGAGTTCCGGCTTGCCACTCTTGATCCAGCTTGTGATCATTGCGCCAACCGCGCCCGCAGCCGCAGCAAGCGTGGTCGTCACAGCCACCAGCGCAATCGCATCGGCATCATCCTGGGTTTTGAACGCCAGCTGACTGCCGGGGTTGAAGCCATACCATCCCAGCCAGAGAATAAAGACCCCCAGACCGGCGAGCGCTGCACTGTGTCCGGGAATTTCGCGCGGCTTGCCATCCGGACCATAGCGCCCCAGGCGCGGACCGAGGAGCCATGCTCCCATCAGCGCCGCCCAACCGCCAACACTGTGAACCACTGTCGAGCCGGCGAAATCGGTGAATCCCCAGTCGCCGGTGGTGGTCGGATCGTAGTCATTGAGCCAGCCGGCGCCGCTCCATACCCAGTGGACCACGACAGGGTAGATAAGGATCGAGATAACCAGACTATAGATCAGGTATGCAACAAACTTTGTACGTTCCGCCATCGCGCCAGACACGATCGTCGCCGCAGTTCCCGCAAACACCACCTGGAACAGCCAGAGGGCAAGAGTCGGCACGCTCCCCGCCTCACGTACATCTCCCAGGAAAAACTGGTCGGTTCCAAAGAACCCGCCGACCGTCGCGCCGTAGGCGATACCCCAACCGATCATCCAGAACGCCAGCGCAGCGATACAGAAGTCCATAAAGTTTTTGAACATGATGTTGATCATGTTCTTGGATTGCGTGGAACCGGCTTCGACGAGCGCAAAGCCCGCCTGCATGAAAAAGACCAGGAAGGCGGCGATCAGCAGCCACATCGTATCGGTGACAACCCCCATTTCCGCAATCGCCGGATCGATCTCCTGGGCAAAGGATGTTCCGGTTGTGCCGATCAACAGACCGGCGAGCGCGCCAATGCCGAGCATCAGTTTTGTTCGTCGCTTGACCATGCTGTTCCTTCCTTCTGTGTGAGGATAGTGCCGGGTATCACAATGTCCAACCCCAATGCGTGACAGAACGAAAAACGTCCTGCGACGCGCGCGGGCGCAGGATCCGCTTCTTCGCATCAGGTTGAACACGTGTGACGATTGATGTGCTGAAGAGTACGACAGAAGCGGCGTTTGCGCTACGTCCGGTTCATATGAAATATCCGGTTTCGATCTTGTTTACTTTGTACAAACCAGATGTTTTTAGTGCCCAAATAAGGGTTTTTAGCGAAATTTTGCTTGTATGATCTATCTGACTCGATGATGCACAAACAGGCACAGGGGCGTGGGAGAACAACGTCCCTGTGCCTGCGCAATGGGGGAAGCGCATCTATGCGTCGAAGTACATAAAGAACTCGTAGGGGTGGGGGCGGATGGCAACCTGGATCAGTTCACGCGACCGTTTGTAATCCAGATAGGTTTCGATCACGTCGGGGGTGAAGACTCCGCCTGCCAGCAGAAAATCATGATCCGCCTCAAGTGCGTCAAGCGACTCTGCCAGTGAGCCGGGTGTTCCACGGATGTGCGCCTTTTCCTCCGCCGTCAGTTCGTAAATATCGACATCGAGCGGCGGCGGCGGCTCGATCCGGTTCTTGATCCCGTCGATGCCAGCCATCAACATCGCCGAGAATGCCAGATACGGGTTGCACGTCGGATCGGGCGCGCGGAACTCGATGCGGCGCGCCTTCGGCGAGTCCGAATAGGTGGGAATGCGAATCGCCGCCGAGCGGTTGCGCTGCGAGTAGACCAGGTTGATCGGCGCTTCGAAGCCGGGCACCAGACGGCGGTATGAGTTGGTTGTCGGCGCACAGATGGCCAGCAACGCCGGTGCATGGGTCAGAATCCCGCCGATATACCAGCGCGCTGTGTCGGAGAGCAGCGCATACCCCTTCGGATCGTAGAACAGCGGCTGTCCTTCCTTCCACAGACTCTGGTGACAGTGCATACCGCTGCCGTTATCGCCGAAGAGCGGCTTGGGCATGAACGTCGCCGTCAGACCAAACTGTCGTGCGGTGTTTTTGACGATGTACTTGTATTTGACCAGTTTATCCGCCATGCGCAGCAGCGAGTCGAAGCGCATGTCGATCTCGCACTGACCGGCGGTGGCGACTTCGTGGTGATGCACCTCGACCTCGATGCCAGCCGCCATCATGTTGAGCGTGATCTGTGAGCGCACATCCTGAAGTGTGTCGAGCGGCGGGCAGGGGAAGTACCCTTCCTTGTAGCGCGGGCGGTATCCGAGGTTCTTTCCGCCGCGATCGGCGCCGCTGTTCCAGATGCCTTCATCACTGTCGAGGAAGTAGTAGCCGAAGTGGCTTCCCTGATCGAAACGCACATCGCTGAACAGGAAGAACTCCGCTTCGGGACCGAAATAGGCGGTGTCGGCGATGCCGGTGCTGCGGAGATATTCTTCCGCCTTCTTTGCAATGTAGCGCGGATCGCGGCTGTAGTTTTCCCCGGTCAGCGGATCACGAATGTCGCAAATGAGGGCAAGAGTGGGAATCTTCAGCATCGGATCGATAAATGCGGTATCTGGATCGGGGACAACCAGCATATCGCTTTCGTTGATTGCCTGGAAGCCGCGGATCGATGATCCGTCAAACCCCAGACCATGCACGAAATCGTCCTCGCTGAGCATGCTGGCAGGCAGCGAGAAGTGCTGCCATGTGCCTGGCATATCGGTGAAGCGGACATCGACCATCTTGATGTCGTGCTCTTTGATCAGTGCCAGGACATCTTTTGGAGTCATTCCCATTGAGCCATCCTCCCAGAAGTGTTGTGCGCCATGTCGCAGACAATACGCAGGCGCAGATGACGAAACGTGGTCATCCGCGCTGCGCCCTTGCATGACACGTGCCAGGAACGTTCAATGTTCCGCATTATATGAAATCGCAACCATTTTCGGTAGGGCGACTCGGTACGAAGATCGGCGAAGGCGATTTGGATGGAATGACTAAATCAGGAGCGCACTCTTGACGGTGAAATGGCAGGATGACGGGGCTACAGGGCTGGCGAACGAGGCGTGACGCCATGCCCGGCTTCGATCAGTGTCAGGTCGATCGTGCCGCCGTGGTAGGTCATGCCGCCATCAAACGGATTCTCCGCCAGGAAGAGGGGCGTATCCAGATCGACGAAGCGAAAGCCGCCCTGCCCGGCTGCAAAACAGGCAGAGACGGTCATTGCCAGCAGCGACTCGACCATGCCGCCGATCATCAGGTGCAGACCGGCGGTGCGGGCGATGGCAGCAATGTCGAGCGCTTCGACAATGCCGCATTTCATCAGTTTGATGTTCAGCACATCCACGGCGGCATTCCGCGCCAGCCGGGCTGCGTCAGTTGCACTGGCAACGCTTTCATCGGCGGCGACCGGCACGCGGCGTGTTGCGGTCAGGCGGCGCAACCCTTCCTCATCGTCCTTTGCGACCGGTTGCTCGAAGAGGGCGGGAACGATGCCGTGCACGCCAAGCATATCGAGCAGCCTGAGCGCGTCGGGAGCGGTATAGCCGCAGTTGCCGTCGAGGATGAGGCGCGCGGTGGGCGCAACGTCTCTGATGGCGACAATCCGCGCCAGATCGTGTTCCATGGTGCGGATGGTGGTGGCGTCCGGGTCGCCAGCGCCGATCTTGATCTTGATCGTCGTCACTCCACGCGCGACAATCGCCTGCGCCGCGCGCGCCGCCGCCGCAATGCCGCCGGTTGTGACCGTGACATCGGTCTCAATCCGGGTGGCGACGCCGCCGAAGAATGCCCAGAGCGGCAGGCGCGCGCGGCGCGTCAGGGCATCGAGGATCGCCGTTTCAATGGCACAGCGCGCTGAGCCGGTCATACCGGGTAGAGCGGGAAGCGCCAGGGCGATCCGGCGCCATTCGCGCACATCGGCGCCTTCAACCAGCGACCGCGCCGCCAGAATGGCGGCATGCGCCATGTCCTGCGTCTCGCCGTTGAACGCCGGGAATGGCGCTGCTTCACCGTAGCCGCGTGTGCCGTCGGTCAGTTCCACCGCAACCAGCAGATTGCGCGCCACCTCCTGCGCGCCGCTGGCAATGCCGAATGGTTCGTGGAGCGGAATATCAAGCGGCGCAACCGTCAGGGCGCGAATGGTTGTCGGTGCGGTCATAGCGGCGTGCTACAGGTATCAGGGCAACGGTGTGGTATCATCCGATTGCAGGTGTGCAATTGTTGCATGGGCGCGCAAAAATGTCAAGCGATGGAACTGTTCACATAGGGGTTTTCCGTGATCGATCTGGACGACCTTCTTGCGGCAGGCGGGCGACTGGCGTCACCGGTGTATGCGCGTCAGTTCAGCGGCTTCTCGTATGACTCGCGGTTGACCGCTGTAGGGGAACTGTTCCTGGCGCTGCGCACGCCGCGCGGCGATGGTCATGCCTATATTGCCGATGCGCTGGCGGCTGGCGCCACTGGCGTGATCTGTGAGAAGCCGCCCGCCGATCTGTCCAATACCACCATGATCGTCACCGATGATCCGGCGCTCCTTGCGGCGCGCTGGGCAGCAGCGCGGTTGCGGCAGGTTGCGCCACGGGTCATCGGCGTGACCGGCAGTGTCGGCAAGACGTCGGCGACCCGCGCGATTGCTGCTGTGCTTTCCGGTCTTGCGCCGACCTTTCGCAGTCGTCGCAGTTTCAATTCGCTGATCGGGCTGCCGGTCTCGCTTGCGCGGCTCCAGGACGATCACCGCTTTGCAGTGCTGGAGTACGGCACGGCGTATCCTGGCGAGTTGCAGCGTCTGACGGCGCTCTTTCCGCCGCACGTCGCGGTTGTCACGTCTGCCGCTCCGATGCGACTATCGGCATTTGGATCGGTTGCGGGTTTGCTGCGAGAGTATGGTGCACTGGTCGCTGCACTTCCCGCCGATGGATGGGCAGTGGTGAACGGTGACGATCCTGCGCTCGCCGGGCTGTGCGACACGACCCGCGCCAGAGTGCTGTCGTTTGGAACCGGCGCATCCTGCGATTTGCGCGCAGAGGCGCCGCAGTATGCACTCGATGGGACGCGCATGCGGTTGTGTTATCGCGGCGAGTCAGTCGATGCGGTCATTCCGCTGATCGGTGAACCGGCGGTCGGCGCGGCGCTGGCTGCCGTCGGCGTGGCGCTTGCGTGCGGGATGCCGCTGGATCACGCTGCCGAACGGCTGGCGCTGGTCGAGCCGCCAGCCGGACGTCTCCGTCCACATCCGGCACGCAGCGGCGCGATCGTGATCGATGACACAGTTGGCGCTGAACCATCGGCGATGCTGGCGGCGTTGCGAACGCTGGCGATCCTTCCGGCGCAACGGCGGATCGCAGTGCTCGGCGATCTTCCTGCCGACAGTGCTATCCCCGGTGAGCAGAACGACACGTATGCGACAATTGGAACGCTTGCGGCGCGTACCGCCGATGTGTTGATCTGGAAGGGGGATGCCGGAACGCACGTGATGCGCGCCGTGCAGCGGATGCGTGCTGGTGTATCGGCGACGGTCGTGCATACGATTGCCGGTGCACTTGAAGCCATGCCGCCCAATCTGGGTGCAGGTGATCTGGTGCTGGTCTGCGGCGGTGCAACAGCGCGCCTGGAGCGCCTGGTCGCTGCGCTGATCGATCCGTCGGTGGAAGCATCGCAGGCGCTGGTACGTCAGGATGCCGGATGGCGCGCCACGCGCATCGCCGATCCCGACCGCCCGACGTGGGTGCGGATCGATCTGGATGCGATCCGCGACAATCTGCGTGTGTTGCGTTCAATTGCTGGCGTGCCGGTGATGGCGGTGCTCAAGGCGGATGCGTATGGTCATGGTGCGGTGCGTGCGGCGCGCGCGGCGCTGGCTGGCGGCGCCGTCGCCCTGGCAGTCGCAACGCTCGGTGAAGCGCGAATGTTGCGCGAAGCCGGCATCGGTGCGCCAATTCTGGCGCTCGGCTACACGCCGCCGTGGCAGGTGGCGCAGGCGGCGCGGCTGGGTGTCGCCATCACGGTCTTCGACAATGATGCCGTGCGCGCCTGTGCTGCCGTCGCCGAGACCGGCGTGCCGGTTACAGTGCATGTCGAGGTGGATACCGGTATGGCGCGCACCGGTTTGAGCGTGGACGAGTTGGGTCCGTTTCTCCGCTCGCTTGCCGGATTGCCGGGGGTGCGCGTCGAAGGGTTGTACACCCATTTTGCCGATGCCGACGCTGCGGATCCCGGCGCAGCAGAGGCGCAGTTACGCCGATTCCGCAGCGCGCTCGACGCGGTGACCGGCGCTGGGCTGCGTCCGCCGGTCGTGCATGCCGCCAACAGCGCTGCTCTATTGCGTCTGCCGGGGGCGCGCTTCGATATGGTGCGTCCTGGCATTGCGTGCTACGGGCTGGCGCCATCACCCTGGGTTGCGCTGCCAGCAGCGCTGCGTCCTGCGCTCTCCTTCCACTCTGAGGTGGCGCAGGTGCGTGATCTGCCTCCAGGAACGCCGGTATCGTATGGCGGCACATTTGTCACCCGCCGCCGTTCGCGGATTGCGACCATTCCCGTGGGGTATGCGGACGGCATGCGCCGTGCACCGCCGTGGCGCGAGGTGTTGGTGCGCGGTCGGCGCGCCCCGGTTGTCGGGCGCATCTGCATGGATTACGCCATGATCGACGTCACCGATCATGCAGACGTCAGACGCGGCGATCTGGTAACGTTGATCGGCGCGCAGGGCAATGCGTGCATTACCGTTGCTGAGGTCGCCAGCTGGCTGGGGACGATCAGTTACGACGTGGTGGCGACCATCCTGTCGCGGGTGCCGCGTGAAGTGAGTGAATGAGACAGGTTCCATCGATCACGGAAGAGGCATGAATGAGACGACGGTGATCTCAACAACGCCGCCGCCGCGGGTGCGCCGGGCGCAATCTACCCGATCAGTACCGAGCACGAGCGACTGCCAGTAGTCCATGCTCTCCCAATTCGGTCGCAAACCCCATTCGTACAGAACCTGCCTGGGATACCCCGACTGCGGATCGAACAGAACCTGCAGGTGCGTGGAAACGCGGCAGGTGCATTGAAGGGACGAAGGGTAGCAGAGTCTAGCCGGTTGACCGAGTTGCCTGACCCAACTGAAGAGGCGAGGCACCGTCCAGATTGGCGGCTGTGCACACTGGTTCAGGTACACCGTCTGCACACGATCATTGCGAATCTCGAGATCCTGTTCGCAGACCCCGGTACGCGTCCGTTGTCGAATGACGATCCGGTAGTGATGGCGAGACTGCGCGTACCACACCCGCTCTGCGTGCATCTGCTCATCACGCACTCCAGATGCACCCGTCCAGTTGACAAGCGCGAAAACCATCACCAGTGTCCCGATGAGCAGCAACCCCACTCCTGCCAGCAACAGACGCAACCTCATACGCGCATCATTTCACGAGCAACAGCGCTGTTGGAGGCAGGGCTGTTGCGTCTTACCCGACGCCCAGATACGCATGCTGAACAAGGGTATTCTCGCGCAGCGCCTGCGCCGTATCCGCCAGAACAATCTCACCCGTCTGGAGCACATAGCCGCGATGGGCGATTGCCAGCGCCATCAGTGCGTTTTGCTCAACGAGCAGGATTGTTGTGCCCTGCGCATTAATGTCGCTGATGATACTGAAGATCTGTTCGACCAGCACCGGGGCAAGCCCCATGGACGGTTCATCGAGGAGCAGCACGCGCGGTTGTCCCATCAGCGCCCGTCCAATGGCGAGCATCTGCTGTTCACCGCCGGAGAGCGTGCCGCCGCGCTGATTGAGGCGTTCGTAGAGGCGTGGGAAGAGATGGAAGACGCGCTCCATATCTCTGGCAATCCCGGCTTTATCTTTGCGGAGAAATGCGCCGATTTCCAGATTTTCGCGCACCGTCAGGCGCGGAAAGATCCGGCGTCCCTCCGGCGCCTGGATCACACCCATCTCGACGATCTTATGTGGCGGGAGATGGTCAATCCGTTCTCCCTGGAACCAGACCTCGCCACGACGTGGCTTCAACAGCCCGGAAATGGTGCGCAGCGTCGTACTCTTCCCCGCGCCATTCGATCCGATCAGGGTCACGATCTCACCCGGCTCGACCGCCAGCGAGATGCCTTTCAAGGCGTGAATATTGCCGTAGTAGGTGTGAACGTCTTTGAGTTCGAGTAATGGCATAGTGATGAGAACTACCGCTTAACCTTCAACCTTCACCATCCCGTGCGCAGCGGCGCCTTTGCCCAGGTAGGCTTCGATCACGCGTGGGTTGGAACGGATCTCGTGGGGAAGACCCTCCGCAATTTTGGTGCCATAGTCGAGCACGGTAATGCGTTCCGAGATGGTCATCACCACCCGCATATCGTGTTCGATGAGCACCACCGTGATTCCCAACTCATCGCGCAGCCGACGGATCAGATCGGTCGCTTCGGCTGTTTCCTGCGGATTCATGCCAGCGGTCGGCTCATCGAGCAGGATCAGTTTTGGTGAAGATGCCAGCGCCCGCGCAATTTCGAGGCGACGCTGATCGCCGTAGGGCAGATTGCGCGCCAGCTGGTTACGCTGGTCGTCCAGGTTGACGAATCGGAGCAACTCGCGCGCCCGTTCGAGCGATGCCTTCTCCTCAGCACGGACGGACGGAGTTCCAAAGATGATCTGCCACAATCCGGCATTCAAGCGCGTATGCATCCCAACCTGAACGTTTTCGAGCACGGTCATTGCGTTGAACAGCCGGATATTCTGGAATGTGCGACAGATTCCCAGCGCCGTGATCTGGTCGGGGCGCAGACCGGTAATATCCTTTCCATCGAAGATGATCGTCCCTTTGGTCGGCTTGTAAATCCCGGTCAGCACATTGAAGAAGGTCGTTTTTCCCGCACCGTTAGGACCGATAACGCTCACAATGCTGCCAGCTTCAACGGTGAGCGACACATCGTTGACCGCCGTGAGTCCACCGAACTGCTTGGTAATATGTTTTGCTTCAAGGAGCGCCACAATCAAACCTCTCAACCTTCAGCGCTTTGCGCGGTTTCCGTAACAGATGCTGCTTGCTGCGTCTCAGGCGCCGGTTCAGGTTCATCGTGGTGCAACTCCTGACGGCGGCGATCCTCCGGCAGCAATCCTTCGGGACGGAAAATCATCATAATGATCAACAACAACCCAAAGAGCAAACGCTGATACTGCGCCGGGTCGAACCATGCCGGAATCGGAACGCCGCGACGCTGAAGCGCTGCCAGTTCGCTGGCAATGCGCGGCAGCAGTTGCAGGTCGAGCAGGGTCACGATCACCGCGCCCAGCATCGTTCCTGGAATACTCCCCATGCCGCCGAGAATGACCATCGAGAGAATGCCGATCGACCGCAGCAGGTCGAACGTCGGCGGGTTGATGAAGGTTTGCAGGGCGCTGAAGATGACCCCCATCACGCCGGCGAACGACGCGCCGACGGCAAACGCCAGCAGTTTCATCCGCACCAGCGGAATCCCCATCGCAATCGCGGCGGTCTCATCCTCGCGGATTGCAGTCCAGGCGCGCCCGATGCGCGAGTTGTTCAGGCGGTAGACGACAAAGACGGTAAGCCCAAGAATGATCAGCACCAGGAAATAGAAATAGAGTTGATACTCCTGTACCCGTGAGATGGTGATTCCCAACGACTGGAAGACTGGCTCGATGAAGAGTGGCGGTCGTCCAATATCTTTGATGCCCTGAGAACCGTTCGTAATATTGATCGGTCGGTCAAGGTTCGTGGCGAGCACCCGGATCACCTCGCCAAGACCAAGGGTGACAATCGCCAGGTAATCGCCGCGCAACCGCAGCACCGGCAGACCGAGCAGCACGCCGAACAGGGCGCCTACCGCCAGACCGATCGCCAGGAACAGCCAGAACCACGAGCCGTGCAGCGGTTCCATACCGGGAACAATGTTGGAGATCTGCGGCGTGCTGAAGATGCCCCACAGATAGGCGCCAACGGCGAAGAACGCCACATACCCCAGGTCGAGCAGACCGGCAAACCCGACGACCACATTCAGACCCAGCGCCAGCGCGGCAAACATCCCCGCCTTTGTCACAACATCGATGTAAAACGGATTGAGGACGCCAAAGATCGGCATAACAACTGCCAGCAGGATCGTGCCGAGCGTCAATTTGAATGCCAGCATCGTCGGCGCGCGATAAATGACGAACATCAGCAGCAGGAACAGCACCACGACCATATCGGTGCCAAGCCCGGTCGTCGGGTTGGACAGCAGCAGCGCCGATACAATCGCCGCATATGCGGCAATCAACACATACGGCGCCGGACCGCGTCCCGCTGTTGACCGCAGTTGCGCCCAAAGCGATGGAGACGGACTGACTTGCCGCTTCTCTGTAGCCATACCATCACACCTTCTGCGTCACCGCTTCGCCCAGCAAGCCAGAGGGTCGGAAGATCAGGATCAGGATCAGAATGCTGAACGCCACAATATCGGCGTAGCTTGCGCCGGAGAACTGCCCGCGTGTGAACAGCGACAGATATGAAGCGACGAACGCTTCCAGAAAGCCGAGCACAATACCGCCGACCATGGCGCCGGTAATGTTGCCGATGCCTCCAAGCACCGCAGCGGTGAACGCCTTGAGACCCGGCAGGAACCCGACGTAAGGGTTGATCGTGCCAACGCGCATTCCGAACAGAATACCAGCCGCACCGCCAAGCGCCCCGCCGATCAGGAACGTGATCGCAATCACGCGGTTGACATCGATCCCCATCAGGCTGGCTGCCGCCCGGTCCTGCGCCACAGCGCGGATCGCCTTCCCCAGTTTGGTGATATTGACCAGATAGTTCAGCCCGATCAACATCAGGATCGCCACCACGATGAAGATCAGCGAACGACTATCGATGCTGACCGGTATGGTGCGCTCGTCCGCAATCGGCATTTGCGCCAGCACCAGCGGTTGACCAAGGTCAGGTGTGCGGAACTGTGCATTGAACCCCAGCCCTGTGTTCACCGCGATCATGCGCATCACGTCCTGGAGCACAAGTGAAACGCCGATCGCCGAGATGAGCGGCACCAGGCGCGGCGCATTGCGCAGCGGGCGGTAGGCGACGCGCTCGATCGACATTGCCAGAACTCCAGAGACCGCCATGCCGAGCAGGACGGCGGCAATGACGAACAGAATCGGGCTGAGGGTGGTCAGCATGCCGGAAGAAGCCAGCGCCGCACTAAAAAAGGCGCCGACGAAGGCGCCGACCATGAAAATTTCGCCGTGGGCGAAGTTGATGAATTCCAGCACGCCGTAGACCATCGTGTAGCCGAGGGCGATGGTGGCGTAGAGAAAACCGCGCACCAGACCATCGATCATGACCTGCGGCAGGATAGTTATCGTACCCTGAACCAGATCGATGTCTTCGCGTGTGCCGCGCAGCATCACGGCAAAGAGGAGCACAATTCCCCCGAGGACAATTGCACTGCCGATGACGAAAAGAAAGACCTGAAGGAGCGGACCGAAAACCTCACTCACAAACGAGCGGAAGGAGCGACGCCTGATCAGCAGATCCGAACCGGTAGTTGCTTCAGCTGCCATGAACCGTCTCTTGCCTCAATCTACTTTGAGAAGACCCGAAGTGTCTATTTTGAACACTTCGGGTCGCTCTCCGCTGTCATTCAACGGTAGAACTGGAACGTCGCCTACGGTGCAGCAATCTCAAGGCGCTTGACGACTGCATTCTTGTTCCACACATCAGCCGGAGCGCCTGACTCGGTGCTGACCTGCAACACGAAGTACGTGCCTTTCACCGGGTCACCCTTGGCGTTGAATTCATACGTGCCAGTGATGCCCTTATAGGCGCCCAGGGTCTTCATTGCCTCAAGCACCTGAGCGCGGGTTGGTTTGCCGTTGGCTGCC
>Ga0197142_1002105_pt1 | contig 17655 bp, 14 predicted proteins | sample GBS60_MetaG_FD_148614 | JGI IMG/M metagenome (GOLD analysis project Ga0197142, IMG submission 148614) | Sediment microbial communities from Great Boiling Springs, Gerlach, Nevada, United States - GBS 60_MetaG | ecosystem: Environmental > Aquatic > Thermal springs > Hot (42-90C) > Sediment...
TTGAGGCACCTGCACCGTTCCGGAAAAGAGGGTAGCAACGCTCACAGGGTGGAATAACCAGTAGCCCGCGCGGGATGAGTGTTGCTCCTGGAAAACATCCATGCGCCCGTTGTGGGATATACCGGTTGGCCAGCGTCCATCCTGGTGGCAACGTCGCACTCCGCCCCAGATGCTCGCGGGCTCATTCATTGTGCTGATCGTGATCGGCACTATCGGTTTGAAGTATCTGCCAGGGATCTGCTACGAAGGTGTGCACCTGTCCTGGTTGGATGCCTGGTTCACCGCCACCAGTGCTGTCTGCACCACTGGCTTGATTGTCGTCGATACGGCAACCACCTTCACACCTCTGGGTCAGGCTTGGCTCTTGCTGCTGATTCAAAGTGGCGGGATCGGCATTCTGACCTTCACGACTTTAGTGATCACGGCATTAGGTGGACGGCCCTCTTTGCGACAGGAAATCTCCGCTGTAGGAACTCCCCAGGACATCGGCTTTCATCGCATCAATGCCCGTCAACTAACCCGACACATCGTCCTCTTCACTTTCGTTTTTGAGGGGATTGGGGCAACCTTACTGTATCTGCATTGGGTCCCCAAGTTCGGGTGGGAAGGTGCTGCCTGGCCAGCTGTTTTCCACGCCATCAGTGCGTTCTGCAATGCGGGCTTTTCCACCTTTAGCGACAGCCTCATGTCTTTTCGGGAAGATATTCTCACCTTGATGATCGTTTGTGCTCTGGTCATCTCAGGAGGCTTAGGATTTCTGACTTGGGAAGAACTGTATCTCTACTGGCGTCGGAGATCGACTCACCGGTTCACCTTGTCTCTGCATTCTCGGCTCGTCCTGACCACAACGGTAGCGCTACTGATCCTGCCGACTCCCGTGTTGATCTGGTTGGAGTGGGACACTACGCTCAGGGAGTTACCCCAAGTCGATAAGTGCGTCAATGCGTTCTTCATCTGTGTCAACACCCGGACTTGCGGCTTCAATACCGTGGATCATGGTCAAGGGAGCGATGCCGCCAACTTTCTGCTGATTCTGCTGATGTCGGTAGGCGGTTCACCGGGAAGCATGGCGGGGGGTATGAAGACGACCACCCTGGCCTTGTTGCTGGTTCTGGCATGGTCGCGTTTCCGAGGCTGGGAAGTAGCAAGTGTCTGGGGACGCTCCTTGCGCAAACAAACGACGGACCGAGCCATTGGCCTGTTTGTGATCGGCTTCATTGCGGTTACTTGTGGCATTCTGTTGCTATCCATTACGGAGGCTCATGGCAGCCCCAATGGCTTTCTGTCGCGGATGTTCGAGGCGGTGAGCGCCTTCAATCTGGTGGGCTTGTCCATGGGACTCACACCCCATTTGTCCCCGGCAGGACGATGTGTCGTTATCGGATTGATGTATCTGGGGAGGGTGGGTCCCTTGGCAATGGCCGCTGCCCTGGCCGTCCAGGCACGTTTGCCCGGCAAGTTCCGCTATGCTTATGAAGAAGTGGCTGTCGGTTGAGTATCGACGGGAAAATAGCCCTGGCCTTCGAACGAGGATTGATGCGCAAGCATGGTCCTCGATGAAACTTGGACTCGAGCATACCGGAAGCAAAACAAAGCCTCCTGATCGACCTTTTCGATGAATACGGCCGGCCATTGGACACTCACAGAGCCCCGAAAGAGAGCGGGTAGTATGTGTTATGAAAAGTCCGCATCCCTTTAAGATGGCGTTGAGCTGACGGGGAGGCGTCCAGAACACAGCTCCGCTTTGCCAGAGGTGCTGCCTGAGAGGGTAGGGGAATGAAACGGTTTGTGGTAATTGGTTTGGGTAATTTTGGTGCCAGTGCGGCGGAAGCATTGCATGCGAAAGGCCATGAAGTGATCGCGATCGACCCTCGGGAAGAAGCGGTGGACCGTATTGCTCCGTTTGTCACCCGGGCCGTTGTGGCGGATGGCCGAAACGTGGAAGCTTTGGAACGCATCGGCGCACGCAACGCCGATGTGGGGATCGTCAGCACCGGGGATGACATCACCGCCAGTATCCTGGCAACACTGGCACTCAAAGATTTGGGGGTGAAGGATGTGTACGTCAAGGTGGTGTCCCGCGACCACGCCCGGGTCATGGAGCGTGTGGGAGCTACAGAAACTGTGTTTCCGGAACGGGATACGGCACTGGAGTTGGCCTCGCGACTATCGGGAGCGGCTATTCTCAATTATGTGCGGTTGGCAGCAGGCTTCAGCTTGCAAGAAATGGCAGTGCGCGACGAGTGGGTCGGCAAGTCTTTACGCGAACTGGAATTGCCGCGTCGTTACGGTATCACAGTCATTGCTATGCACGATGTCTTGCATGACAAAATCATTTCCACGCCGGATCCCGATACTGTCCTGAAAGGCTCGGAAACGCTGCTGGTTGCCGGACGTGATGAGGATTTAGCCCGTGCTGCTGGCGAAAAATGACCCTCAACGGCGTACAGAGGAAGGGGTAAGCACTGGCTGTAATGCTCTGCACTCTATTCCACGGCCTGCTCCTACAAACGTGACTGGCCGATGAAGCAGTGAAACGCCTAAAACAATGATAGTAACTCGCCGGGGGTGCCTGTGCGTGGGGCACAGGCTGAGATCATACCCTTGGAACCTGAACGGGTCATGCCGTTGAGGGAGGCGAAACCCATCTTCGGGCCGCTTCAGCTCGATCCATGTCCCTTCTCTGTCCAGAGGTTCGGGGACATCCGGGTGACATGGAACTTCCCCCATCGCCCTCAGCGTGTGGCCTAGGACTTCGATTCTTGAGAGACGCCTTATGACCCAACTTGAAGCAGCTCGTCAAGGTATTATCACACCCGAGATGGAATATGTGGCACGTCGGGAAGATCTGGAACCGGAGTTGATCCGTGCCGAGGTCGCCCGTGGTCGCATGGTCATTCCAGCGAATAAGGTTCACCTCCAGAAGCGTCTCGAACCGATGTGCATCGGGATTGCCGCGCGGTGCAAAATCAACGCTAATATCGGCAATTCCGCCGTGACTGGCACGATTGAAGAGGAACTCGAAAAACTCCACACAGCCGTGCATCTCGGCGCTGATACGGTCATGGACTTGTCCACCGGCGGAAATATCGATGCCATCCGACAGGCGATTATCGATGCCTCACCGGTACCGATCGGCACGGTACCCATCTATCAAGCTGTTCAGCAGGTCAAAGATGTTCGTGATCTGACTCCGCAAATGCTGTTGGATATGGTAGAACACCAGGCCCGTCAAGGGGTCGATTACATGACCATCCACGCCGGAGTTTTGCTGGAATATATCCCCTTAACAGAGAATCGTCTCACTGGCATCGTCAGTCGAGGCGGCTCCCTCATCGCGGCATGGATGATTGCCCACCATCAGCAAAACCCCTGGTACACCCATTTCGACGAACTCTGTGAGATCATGCGGGCTTACGACGTCACCTTCTCCCTAGGGGATGGCCTGCGACCGGGGTGCCTGGCCGATGCCAACGACGCCGCCCAATTCGCCGAGCTGAAAACCCTCGGCGAGCTAACCCTGAAAGCGTGGCAACATGGTTGCCAGGTGATGATCGAAGGACCGGGCCACATCCCCCTCCATCTGGTCAAGATGAACGTAGAAAAAGAACGGGAGTTGTGCCATGATGCGCCCTTCTACGTGCTTGGTCCCCTGGTGACCGACATCGCACCCGGTTACGATCACATCACCAGTGCCATAGGGGCAGCCCTGGCAGCTGAAGCAGGTGCAGCTATGCTCTGCTACGTTACCCCGAAAGAGCATCTGGGACTGCCGAACAAGGAGGATGTTCGCCAGGGGGTGATTGCGTACAAGATTGCTGCCCATGCCGGGGATATTGCTCGCGGACGCAAAGGGGCACGCCTGCGGGATGATGCTCTCAGCAAAGCCCGCTTTGAATTCGACTGGAACCGCCAATTCGAATTATCCTTGGACCCGGAAACGGCCCGCCGCATGCATGACGAAACTCTGCCTCAAGAGGTCTTCAAAAGCGCTAAGTTCTGCTCCATGTGCGGCCCGAAATTCTGCTCCATGCGTATCACCCAGGACGTTCACAAACTGGCCGAACAAGCTCGCAAAATCAGTCTGGAACTGACCTCGGTCTGATCCGAGGTGGACCCCACAACTCCATCCCTCCCTACTCAGTCGATCAGGCAACCAACGGGGTTCCTCCAGAATCAAGGGGAATACCAATACGTCCCTCTGTCCAAAGGAGGGCAGAACGACTATATTGCCTATTCTTACAGGTGGGACCTTGCCCGGAGCCGACCCACCAACAGGAGGAGATAGTCGTATTGTTCACAAAGTGAAGCAAGGGGGATACGAAACTTTTTCCAGACCCTTTTACCCCATTCATGGGAGGCAACGCGCTGAATTCCTTAGAAAAAGCCAGTATATCCCGGGGATAAGCTATCGCTAAAAGAAACGACCACGGAGTCACCGAGGATTATGCGGTTTCACCTGATCGACCGGATTGTGTCGTGGACCCCAGGTCAATCCCTGACAGCGGTCAAACTGTTGGCCCTGGGGGAAGAGTATCTGGCAGACCACTTCCCACGTTTTCCGATCATGCCAGGAGTTTTGATGCTCCAGGCGTGTGTGGAAGCAGCGAGTTGGCTTTGGCGGATCAGCGATCAATTCCGCTATCCGGTCATTGTTCTGCGTGAGGTGAAACAAGTCAAATTCGGCGCATTTATGACTCCCGGCCGGCAGTTGGAGGTAAATGTGGAAATAACGCAACTTCAGGATTCACATGCCACTTTCAAAGCGCGTGGTCGTAGTGACGCCGGGGAGCAAACGGTCTTCGCGCAAGTGACTCTCTTGGGGTATTGTTTAGCCGAACGGATACCCTCAGGTGCAGAACAGGACGTAATCCTCAGAGACTATTGGCAAAAACGCTGGCTGGCACTCACGGGACAGTTGTGGGGTTCAAAACCAGCGTCTGTATCTGCCCGGACTCCGACGAACTCATAAGCTTGGGAATAGTCATCATGGGACAACTCCAGAATCAGGTAGCCCTCGTAACTGGCGGAAGCCGCGGCATTGGACGAGCGATTGTTTCCACATTGGCCCGCGAAGGAGCCAAGGTAGCCTTTGTGTATCGGGGCAATGCAGAGGCCGCCCAGCTCCTGGAGCACGAACTAGCCCAGCAAGGCGGAGTAGCCAAAGCCTACCAGGGAGACGTAAGCGACCCCGCAACCGCCGAACGGATTGTGGAAGCCGTAGTGGCAGAATGGGGTCGAGTCGATATTCTGGTCAACAATGCCGGAATCATCCGGGACAAACTCTTTCTCCAGATGGAGGCCGAAGATTGGAATACTGTGCTGCAAACCAACTTGGGCGGAGCCTTCGCCTTCTGCAAAGCGGTAGCCCGACAGATGGCCTTCAAACAACGTTCCGGTCGGATTATCAATATCTCCAGTGTCGCTGCCGAACACGTAAATCCCGGCCAGGCCAATTACGCTGCCAGCAAAGGGGCGTTGAATAGCTTCACTCGGGCCCTTGCCGTGGAATTGGCTCGACGCAACGTATTGGTCAACGCTGTGGCTCCTGGCTTCATCGCAACCGATATGAGTCAAGCAGTGCGTTCCCTAGTGGGTGAGGAGAACTTGAAGAAATGGATTCCGATCCGAAGGCTCGGGCAGCCTGAGGATGTGGCCGCTGTGGTCCTCTTCCTGGCGGGTCCCGGAGCAGCTTATATCACCGGACAGGTCATTACCGTGGACGGCGGACTGAGCCTGGGAGCCGCCCATGTTTGATTGATGCGGGGAGAACCTGACTCATGACCTACGATGACATTTTTACCAAAGTCCGTTCCATTCTGGTTGAGGCCCTCAACGTCGAGGAGGATGAGGTTACCCCTGCCTCCCGTCTCAAAGCCGATCTGAACGCCGAGTCGATCGACTTCCTCGACATCGTCTTCCGACTGGAAAAGCAATTCGGTCTGCGCATTCCCCGCGAGGACCTGTTCCCCGAATCGATCTTCCAGGGCGATCCTCGCTTCGTAAGCAATGGACAGGTAACCGCCGAAGGACTCGCCGAATTGCAACGTCGGATGCCCTACGCTGACCTGACTTCCCTCCGGGAGAACCCCCGCGTTGAGCGGATTGAGGACCTCTTTACCGTGGACCTGATCGTACGTTACTTGCAGTCCCGCCTGGCTACACCCGCTCAGTAGGACCGGTAACGACTGCTGCGTCCCCTTCTCGCCCAACGCACCTTCACTCCCCTACCGCGCCGAGAACTGACCATGCGCTGGACATGGATTGATCGTTTCGTCCGTTTGGAACCGGGGCGGCTCGCCATTGCCGTCAAGAATCTCTCCTGGGCCGAGGACCATTTCGCCGATCATTTTCCCGGCTATCCCGTCATGCCAGCTTCGCTGATTCTCGAAGGGCTGGCCCAAACGGGGGGTATTCTGGTCGGCCATACCCATAACTTCCAGAAAAACGTCGTTCTGGCTAAAATCACCGCCCAATTCCAACGCGAGACTCATCCGGGCGAACAATTGACTTATCAGGCGGAACTGCTGGATTTGAACGAGGCGGGCGCACGGGTCCGAGGAACTGTGTCCAGCGGTCCGGAAATGATCGCCGTGGCAGATATCATGTTCGCCCACGTGGAACGTGACCAACTACCCCCCGAAATCGACAATCCCCAATTCGTCTTTCAGGGTGAACTTACGCATCTCCTGCGGCAGGCCCAATCCGTTATCCTGCCACCCCCGCCGCCAACAGCTTCGTGATCCCCTACTCCCAGAAGGATCCCAATTCCCCGCGTTTCGGTTCTACTGCGGGATCGGGAAATCGCCAGCAAACCACCTCTTCCTCTCCTCTCTTGCCAGGAGGCGGTGTGTCGGAAAAGGTGAGGCGCTCAACGCCTCATGCAGGTATCGGCTTGGTAACACCCGCAAGGAAACCCCCACGCTCCTCTCAACCGAGAAGAGGCTGGTGCAGACTCTCCATCGAGAAGAGGCTGAGAGCAGAGGACAACATTCGGAGGGATCCAGGAGACAAGATCAGCTCTTCATTGATCGTAACGGTTGATGCGTTGTTGAATCTGTCGTTTGAGCTGGGGTTCCTGTTCTGCTGCTTCCAACGCTTTGGCACCCCATTCTTTGGCCTTTGCGATATCACCGGCGACAAAGTGAACCTCAGCCAGGAAGTACAAAGCCACGGGATCTTTATCTCCGTTGATTTTCAACAGCGCCTCCGCGCCACGTAAGGCCAATGCCACTAATTCTTTATGTTGGCTCGCCTGAGGGGTGGTTAGCAGACCGACCAGGCTTTGCAGGGCAGCAGCATCTTCACGGTGCAGAGCCTGATCGAAGATGCGTTCCGCCGCCTTCTGAGCCTGCTCGACTTTGCCGAGTTGCAACAAACTGAGAACCCGTGGAGCGTTGAAGTAGGGAATTGCTCCCATCTCCGGGTGGTTCTTTTCGAACTCCTCGAGCTTTTTGAGAAACTCTTCGGGGTTCCTCGAGGCCGCGAAGATGCCTTCGACTTGCTGTTCCACCTTCTCGACCTCGGCCAGATCATCCAGTTTCCACTTGTCCGCCACGACCTTGGGGAGAACGACATCGAGGTACATAGGATGACCGATATAGGCGATCTTCCCCTGGCGATCCACGACGAAGCAACATGGAATACCACCTCGACCCGCCGCTTTCATCCAGTTTTCGTAGGTGCTGCGATCGTCGCTGTAAGCCAGGCGGTATTTCAACTTTCGGCCTCGTTTCTCCACAAAAGCACTCACCTTGGCCAACGTGTTGTTGGGATCACGGGCAGTATAGCCGATGAAAACCACCCCTTGGTCCTTGTATTTCTCCTGCAACTCACTCAGGTGAGGCATCATCACGATGCAGGGACCGCACCAGGTCGCCCAGAACTCAACCACATAAACATTCCCCGCCTTCAACTGAGTAACCGCTTCCCCATTCCACCACCGGTCCGCCTTCAGGCCCGGAGCAGGATCCCCTACCTTGAGGGTCCTCCCTGCTTTAGGAGCACCAGTTTGCGCAGCTGCAACCTCAAGGGTCGCTATCAGCAAGCATAGGGCACTTACCCCCGTGAGTGCCCGGAACATTTTGGGCCTCAACCGCAACGGTAGCATAGGAATCCCCCTCATCAAGGTGGTGTGATACGGTGCTATCTCGCGTTTCTCTCAATCTCAACCAAGCCCTCACCTTACCAAGTTGCCTCTGTTGATGGAGAAATATGGGTTGCGTCCATACCCACTCACTGCACTGCCTCTTCTCGTTGTTTCAATAACAAGCCCATTGACTTTGAAATATAGGATCATTCCACATCCCCGTCTCTTTTCCAAACAAGGAATCCTCTTTCAATCGGGAAAGGAGGGGAGAAATCACTGGGAATGCTTTCTCAAAGACGGGTAAAATCCCTCCACGCACACAGCCTTCTGGAAAGAACCTCCTCCAGACTCGGATGGTCTGTAATGCCACAGGCTCACGGTAGGAACAGCAGCTACTTATAATTATGCATACAGGGACTGGAGATTGCAAATGCATAGTGAAAACGGGCCGCTTCTGGAAGAGTTGCATCGTCGTTGGCGTGACGATCCAACGTCAGTGGATCCCAGTTGGGCCGCTTTCTTCTCCGGGATGGAGTTTGCGGAACGATCCAGCTGGAATGGGCGACGGGGTAGTGCTACGCCCAATGAACTGCGTCGACAAATCGGTGTCGAACGACTGATCCAGGCGTACCGCCAGGCCGGGCACTTGCAAGCCCATGTCGATCCGTTGTCTTCGGGACCGCCGGTTCCTTCACCTCTATTGGATCTGGCCCACTTCGGTCTGACTTCTGAGGACCTCGACCAACCGGTCGATTCCTCCTCGGTGTTCGGTTTGGACGGGCCGGTCCGCTTACATCAGTTGCTGGAGCATCTCCAGGCCAGCTACTGCGGCAGTGTGGGTGTGGAATTCATGCACATTGAGGCGTTGGAGGTCCGTAATTGGATCGCCCAGCGTATGGAAACCCTACGGGGACAATGGCCCCTCGGACTCAGACAACGGTACCGAATCCTGATCACCTTGCTCCAGGCCGAAACCTTTGAAAAATTCCTGCATACCAAATACGTGGGTCAAAAACGCTTCTCTCTGGAAGGCGGGGAAACGCTTATTCCGATCCTGGATGCTCTAATCGAAAAAGGGCCGGAGTTGGGGGTGCGGGAATATGTGCTGGGCATGGCCCACCGCGGACGCCTGAATGTCCTGGCCAACATTCTCAACAAACCCCTGGCCGAGATTTTCTTCGAGTTTGAAGATAACTACCTGCCTCATTCCACCATCGACGGCGACGGTGATGTCAAGTATCACCTCGGCTTCTCCGCCGATGTGGCAACTTCGGATGGACGGACAGTCCATATCTCGTTGACACCCAATCCCAGCCACCTGGAAATCGTTGATCCCGTGGTACAGGGACGGGTCCGCTGCAAGCAGCGGTTGCACCAGGATCGCGAACGGAAACGAGGGATTCCCATCCTCATTCATGGCGATGCCGCCTTTGCCGGCCAGGGTATCGTTATGGAAACATTCAACCTGATGAACCTGGCAGGTTACCGCACCGGCGGCACCATCCATATTGTGGTCAACAATCAGATAGGCTTCACGACCAACCCTAGGGATGCCCGCTCCACCCAGTACTGCACGGATATTGCCAAATTTGTCCAGGTGCCGATTTTCCACGTCAATGCCGAGGACCCGGAAGCCTGTGTCGCGATCGCCCAACTGGCCCTGGAATTTCGACAACAATTCCAACGCGATGTGGTCATCGATCTGGTCTGTTACCGCAAGTGGGGTCACAACGAAGGGGATAATCCCAGTTTCACCCAGCCGTTGCAATGCCGTATCATCGAGCAGAAACGCCCGATCTCCCAGATTTATGCCCAGCGGTTGGCTGAGCTGGCCGCCGAACCCTTCCAGTCATCTCTGAGCGCCGAAGTATCCAGTGCTTTGGACGCCGAGTTTCACGATCGACTCGTGGAGACCTTGCGACAGGCCGACATTGCAGTGATGGAATATCGGCGAAAGCTGGAAAGCACATTGAATCAGGTCCGCGGTCAGGTGGCACGGGGACAGTACCACCGGCGCGGCATGGAAGGATTCGGAGGGCGTTGGCGGGGCTTGCAACGTCAGTACTCCCACGTTGTGGTGGAAACGGGGGCCGCCGGCCTCCACCTCGATACTGTGGCGGATGCTTTTGTGAATCTCCCCGCAGGGTTCACCCTCCATCCCCAACTGGTCAAAGTCATGCAAGGGCGGCACGAAGCGGTGCGTCAGCGTAAAACGGTGGATTGGGCCACCGCGGAGGCTCTGGCTTTTGGTACGCTGCTGCTCGAAGGGATTCCGGTGCGGCTCAGTGGTCAAGACAGTCGTCGCGGTACCTTTTCCCAACGCCACGCCGTCCTGGTCGATTATTACACCGGCGCGGAATATTATCCCCTGGCCCACCTCTCTCCCCACCAAGCCCCCTTCGAGGTTTACGATAGCAGCCTCTCTGAAGCCGCTATCCTGGGGTTTGAATATGGTTACTCCTTGGATGACCCATACACTCTCGTGCTGTGGGAAGCTCAATTCGGTGACTTCGCTAATGGCGCTCAAGTGATCATCGATCAATTTCTCATTTCCGGGGAATCCAAATGGAACCGTTCCAGTGGTCTGGTTTTGTTGTTGCCACATGGTTATGAAGGGCAGGGGCCGGAGCATTCCTCGGCCCGACCGGAACGATTCCTGCAAATGTGTGCCGAAGACAATATCCAGGTCTGCTATCCCACTACGCCCGCTCAGTATTTCCATCTTCTGCGCCGGCAGATGAAACGCCCCTTCCGCAAGCCCCTGGTGGTCTTGACCCCGAAGAGTTTGCTCCGCCTGCCCCAGGCCCAATCGCCTGTTACCGAACTGGAAGCCGGCCACTTCCGGGAGGTGCTGGATGATCCCTCAGCCAATCCGGAGGTGGTAACACGGGTGCTGTTGTGTAGCGGCAAGATTTATTACGAACTGCTTCGACACCGAGAACAGCTGCAAACGGTAACAGTCGCCCTGATACGCCTGGAGCAATTATATCCCTGGCCCGAAGAACAATTGGGAGCAACCCTCGCTCGTTATCGACGATGCCGGCAGTGGCTCTGGGTCCAGGAAGAACCCCAAAACATGGGGGCGTGGTCCTTCGTGGAGCCGCGCTTGCGAGCGATGGGTTTTCCTGTGGAGTACGTAGGACGGGATGCCGGAGCCAGTCCTGCCACTGGCTCCTTCCACGTGCATCAACGGGAACAACAGCTCCTGGTGGAAGGAGCGTTTGCGACGACACCTCCCGCCCCCATTGGCCCCGGTTCGACTGGATGGACCGTGCCGGCTCCCGATTCGCTCAACGGTTCCGGGGGGATGGACCCATCGGTTGCCTGGACCGACAAGCACCCGCCATCCGCCGCATCGCATCCCTGATAATATTCGACTTCCAAACCAAGCTGCGATAACCAGGAGCCTGTATCCATGTCCCAAATCGAGCTAATTGTGCCTGCCTTGGGAGAATCGATCAGTGAAGTCACGCTGAATCGCTGGTTGAAACCGGATGGGGCCTGGGTTCATGCTGATGAGCCGATCGTCGAATTAGGCACGGATAAGGCCACCCAGGAGCTTCCTGCACCCGTAGCCGGCAAGCTGAACATTCGTGTGGCTGAGGGAGAACGGGTGCCCGTCGGTGCCGTAATCGCCGTGTTGGACCCAGAAGCGGCAGCAGCGGCCGAGACCCGCACCGCTGTCGCTGTGACACCTCCTCCGTCTCGAGCAACTCCATCGGAGCACGGGGAACAGATGGAGAAAAGCATCCTCTCTGGAACCACGGTGATGGAGGCCGACCGATCGGGCCCATCTCTACCTATGTCGAATGTACCAACCCCAGCGGCTGTCCCACGCTCCTCCCCGGCTGCAGCGCGACTGCTCGCCGAGGCTCAGCTCAGCGCTGCCGAAGTCAAGGGAACCGGCCCGGGAGGACGCATCACCAAAGGTGATGTCCTCGCGGCATTATCGCAACGCAGCCCAGAGAGTTCTGAACGTACAGCACCTATCACCCCTTCTGAGCCGACAAGCGGCGATGGCTCCACACCGGCCGCTTCCGCCCCACCGCCGCCGGCTTTTGTGGCACCCAGTCTGGCCGTCTCCCGTTTCCCCCCCTCCTCTTCCTCCCCGGCACACCAGGCCGCCCCCTCCGGACGTACCGTCACCCGTGAGCCGATGAGTCACATTCGCCGACGGATTGCCGAACGCCTTCTGGAAAGTCAGCAAACGACCGCCACACTTACTACCTTCAACGAAGCCGACATGTCCGCCATCATGGAGTTGCGGCAACGCTACAATGAGCGATTTGAAAAAAAGCATGGAATCAAATTGGGATTCATGTCCTTTTTTGTGAAAGCGGTAATTGAAGCTCTCAAAGCATTTCCCATCGTCAACGCCAGAATTGATGGACACCATATAGTCTATCACCACTACTATGATATTGGTGTTGCTGTAAGCACCGATCGTGGCCTGATCGTACCAGTGATACGGGATGCGGATCGCCTCAGTTTTGCCCAAATCGAAATGGTCCTAGCCGAGTTGGCACGCAAAGCCCGCGAAGGGCGAATCTCCCTCTCGGAGTTGGAGGGAGGGACCTTTACCATCACCAATGGCGGAGTATTCGGTTCCCTGCTAAGCACGCCGATCCTCAACCCGCCTCAATCCGCCATCCTGGGAATGCATGCCATCCAGAAGCGGCCGGTGGTCGTTCAGGACCAGATCGTAATCCGGCCCATGATGTATTTGGCCCTAAGCTACGATCATCGATTGATCGATGGTCGGGAAGCTGTACAATTCCTGGTCCGTGTCAAAGAATGTATCGAAAATCCCGCGGTATTGATGCTGGAATTGACATAAAACCAGATTTGAAATTCGCCTTACAACATATACTGTGTACTTTGCTCGATGTATTTTGATCGATAACAATCCCGACTTTTATTGGCAGTGTTTTACATTATGGCTGACACTTACGATTTGCTGGTCATCGGTGCAGGTCCCGGAGGTTATGTGGCTGCGATCCGAGCAGCACAATCAGGTCTGCGAGTAGCATGCGTGGAGAAACGGAAGCAACTCGGCGGTACTTGTCTGAACATCGGATGTATCCCTTCTAAGGCGTTGCTGGATTCCAGCTATTGGTACGTCCAGGCGCAGCAGGAATTGGCTCGTCATGGGGTGCACATACCTGCCGTCACCCTTGATCTGGCGACTTTGTTAGCCCGCAAAGATCGGATTGTCCATGAGTTGACCCAAGGAATCGCTTTTTTGTTTCGAAAATACGGCGTCGATTCTTACCATGGGGCGGCTCGCTTGAATGGTGGACATCAGGTGCTCATCCAACAGCCGGATGGCTCGACCCTCATGCTCCAAGGACGGCATATCCTCCTCGCGACGGGAAGTGTCCCTGTGGAATTGCCTTTTCTCCCGTTTGATGGTCAGGTCGTTGTCAGCTCCACCGAAGCTCTTCACTTCACCACCGTCCCACGGCATCTGCTGATCATTGGAGCGGGATACATCGGTCTGGAACTCGGCTCCGTCTGGCGTCGATTGGGAGCGGAGGTGACAGTGCTGGAAGTGATGCCCCGCCTGCTACCTCACGCCGATAGCGAGATTGCGGGGGAACTTCATAAGCAACTGACACGTCAGGGACTGCAATTCCACTTTCAAACGCGAGTCGTCGAAGCCGAGGCCGATGAGCAGGGTGTCACACTCGTCACCACTTCTCCAGATGGTAGCCGGAGAAGCTTCCGAGGTGACCGTGTCCTCGTAGCAGTAGGACGCAAACCGTATACCGAGGGTCTGGGACTGGAAACGGTGGGTTTACGTCTGGACCCCGAGAGTGGACGTCTGCCGGTCGATGCGCACTACCGTACCGCCGTACCCCACATCCTGGCCATCGGCGATCTGATCGCCGGCCCCATGCTGGCCCACAAAGCCAGTGCAGAAGGCGTAGTCGTCGCCGAACAACTGACAGGCATGAAACCTCAAGTCAACTACTCTGCTATTCCAAGCGTGATCTACACACATCCCGAAGTAGCCAGTGTAGGGGCCACGGAGCAGGAGTTACAACAACGGGGCATCAAATACCGGGTCGGACGGTTTCCCTTTTCCGCGAATGGCCGGGCCAAAGCCTTGGGAGATACAACCGGCTGGGTCAAAGTGTTGGCAGAAGAGAATACGGACCGCCTTCTCGGAGTACATATCATCGGTCCTCAAGCTTCGGAATTGATTGCGGAATGTGCCACATTAATGGAATTTCACGCTAGTGCCGAAGACGTGGCCCGGTGTATCCACCCTCATCCCTCGCTTAGTGAGGCATTGGCCGAAGCCGCCCGGATGGCCTGGGCCGGTAAACCTCTGCATTCCTGAAGTTCTCTCCACACCACCCTGTCCGATCCGTCTCCGTTTACCCGCTTATAAGCGGCGCTTTATCCCTTGGGGCAATCGCATGTACGAGAAAAAGTACGAATTGTAATGGAAACGAGAGTTGTTCAACGAGTCGATGGACAGCGCCGCTCGACAGACTCCGCACCTCATTTATTCTTCGGTTCGGGTTGTAACGTTTCCATGCTCCTCTGTTTCTCGGTTGATGCAGTAGGCGAAGGTAGCGTGTCATGCCTGCCAAGTCGGCCAACCGATGGGTGTTGTGTGGGCGTAATGGAGATTATCCCATGTCGTTCCCTGAGAGGCAGTATGTTGGATCAGCCAGGAAGCGAGCCTTGTCGATGAGTAAGCAGAGCAGTAGGGGTCGATTTCTGGGTGTTTGGTTCCACCTTTGCTGGATATGCTGGCCAGCTCTCCCGGTAAGCGATTATGCGGCTCAAGCCTCACCCATGTCGATGAGGCCGGCTTCGGATAATTCTTCACCCCCCTGCCTGTGGCCGGAATCGGGACAGGCCACTGCCACCACCGGCATATGTTTTACAAACGGCAATGCCTCACCTCCTCAAGCAATCGGACAATGTCGTCACTATATGATTCTGTTTGGCGGTCAGGCGATACCATTTCGTCCCCGTACAGCGCATACTTGGGCAATTTTTGCAAAAGCCAGTCGCCAGACCGATGGGAGTTTGCATGTCGAGTGGTTCACCATCAGTTGGCTGCCTGCCGAGGGTCCTGTCCGACCGCTACGGCTGTGGCCCCAAAGGGGGAAAAACTATACTCTCGACGAAACCATGCAACGGGCCGCCGAGCAGAATGATCGCATCTCGATGTGGGGACCCTACGAAATCTCAGCTCTACGCTACGAGTTAGCTCGAGAATGGTTCTTCCAGCTCAATAGTGGACAGGTTCGCTATCGCGTTCTCGATACGCTTTGGTTCAATCCACGGATCGCCCATTGCGTGCATGCCGTTACCTATGCCGATCCGGTACTCTATCGCCGGATCCAGCCGGTGGTCCGCGTAGGGGAGCCAGGAACCAGTCGATTAGCCCGGATGTATGTCCAAGCCGGAGCGTTCCTCCAGCCGGAAATCACCCACGACTGGCTCATCCCTGTCATTGGCTTGGACCGCTATCCCTTCGTCCGTCGGCTTCCTGGGGAAAGAATCCCACGTGAGTTTCGCTGAAGTACAAACGGACGTGTCCTCTTCCTCACTTCTTTTCAAGAATGACCGTCTTCTGAGTCATGAGGATCTCATGCACCTGCTGGACCACCCGCAACGCTTCCTCCTTAGTGGCATAACCCACCACTCCGATCGCTAAGGACTTTCCCTGGGCATTTTTGATTCGGAATCGCCAACCATCTTTCGCCTGGTACACCTCAACCGTTCCCGCGTTCATCGCTTTGGTATCCTGAGATGCACCGGTTTCACCCTTCGATTGAGGTGTTTTACTTCCACTTTCTTTTTTCTCGGACCTCTTCTCTTTCTCCTGGGTCGGCACAGCCAAGGCGAGCATTTCTGCAGAAGTGCCTGCTCCCAACACAAGACCTAGGCCCATAACCCAAAGCACTATGCCCACACCACGCATCATAGGTAGACAGCCTCCGGAAACTTCGGGATCTGATCTTCTCGGCCGGAAAGCCAAGCCCCGACGGCTCAGCAGTCGAAATCCCGGCAAAACAGATCGAAATTCATGGTAAAAATTCGTCCCATCACAAGCCAGAGTTCACGAGCTTGTTCCCCACGCCGGGCTGCTGATTCAATCCGAAATCATGTAAGCCCTAGTTCGATTCTCACGATTCGCCTGACGAGAAAAGGTAATTCTAGCCCAGGTGATTCCTGCCGAAGTCGTAGGGAATAATTAGCTGTGGCCAGGTCAGGGTGAGCAACCCTCTGGGCCCAGGCCAAACAGGAGTAACAGGTCCACTGTTTGACTCAGGTTTGCAATGCTCGGGAGTTTTTGCGGAACTTTGGCCAGCGATCGGCGTCCTAGTCTATAGCAGTGGCAGGTGGCCTGAAGTTCTCGCATACCAGGGCAGTTACGTCTTTCCGGGGCTGCACCAGGTTAGGTTACCAGGGCACCGCTGAGATCGGGATGAATCGGTTTGCACCCTGATCGTTATGTGACACGGAGCTTAGCCATGTTTGGTATCACAGATCGCCGACACTTTCTTCAACACAGTATTGCGTCTGCTGGCCTGACGCTTCCGGGACTGGAGTTTCTGGCCAAAGTTCGAGCTGCCGCTCCCGAGATGCGAAAAAAACAGAAGAGTCTGATCATCCTTTGGATGGCTGGGGGACCGCCTACTATCGACATGTTCGACATGAAGCCGGGTAGCCCCAATGGCGGCCCACATAAGCCCATCAACACTGTGGTCAGCGGCATCCAGATTTCAGAGTATCTCCCGAAGCTGGCGAAAGTATTCAATCACCTGTCGATCATCCGCTCACTCAATTCCCGGGAAGGCGATCATGATCGTGGTACTTATATCATGAACACCGGCCGACAGCGCAATCCGTTGCTGGACTACCCCTCCATCGGCTCGGTGCTGGCTTACTATCAGGCCATGGATATCGAGGCGATGCGCAATGCCGACCTGCCCGCCTTCATATCGGTTGGTGGACCCCGAGGGGGGCCCGGCTTCCTCGGAATGCGTTACGCCCCGTTCAATATCCAAAACGCCGGTCAGCCACCGGAGAATGTCAACTCACCGGTCGATGAAGGCCGGACGGCACGTCGAGCTGCTTTGTTCGCTCGCATCGAGAATGGATTTACCACCAACGTGCCTGGTGACGCCGCCACGGCTCATCGAGAGGTGTATGAAAAAGCGCTCAACATGGTGGTGTCCACCCGCAAGGACGTTTTCAGCCTGGACAAGGAAATCGATGGTAAACCAATCGATCCGAAACTCAGGGAAGAATATGGCAACACAGCCTTTGGTCGGGCTGCCTTACTGGCTCGCAAACTGGTCGAAGCCGGCGTGGCCTGTGTCCAGATCACCATGGGTGGCTGGGACCTGCACAACAACACCCATGACGCTCTGACCCGTATGCTTCCCACACTGGACTCGGCCTTCGCCACACTGGTCAAGGACCTCTATCAACGGGGCAAACTGCAAGACACCGTTCTCGTCTGGATGGGGGATTTCGGTCGCACACCCCGAATCAATCAGAATGCCGGACGGGATCACTACTCTCGAGCCTGG
>Ga0197142_1002106_pt1 | contig 17655 bp, 18 predicted proteins | sample GBS60_MetaG_FD_148614 | JGI IMG/M metagenome (GOLD analysis project Ga0197142, IMG submission 148614) | Sediment microbial communities from Great Boiling Springs, Gerlach, Nevada, United States - GBS 60_MetaG | ecosystem: Environmental > Aquatic > Thermal springs > Hot (42-90C) > Sediment...
ATTTTTCTGACGGCAGGATTATGTTTAGCCGTTCAAAGGGGTTTCTTATCACATCTCCAATATTGGCCAAAATAGGATAATAAGAAATTTCAAAAAAGCTTTTGGGTTCCACGACGATCCACGCGTTGCCTGTTTGATCATCAACGCATTTGTCACCCGTTATGGTTATGGAAGTTACCAGTGAAATATCTAAAAAATCTCCTATGTCAACACTGCTAACTTCGGAAAAATCAACAATCAGAGGAGATTTGAGTGTCTGATTTAAATCTATAACCTTAATAGGAACGTTTTCAACGTAAACTGTAAGAGTTGATGGATGCTGAAAAGTGGTCTGGGGAAATTTTATAAAGAGAACACCTTTTGCTCCTTTCAAAGACATATTATGGCTCCATGGGATATGAATTCCTAACATTCCCTGAACACCACGGATTTGAACCGGCAAACGATAACCCAAATCGGCAAGGTTTATGCTCTTCCGAACCGGTATAAAAACGGCGTTGTTTGGATATGAATCGAGTTGCTCCGGTATTGCCGACTTGTCAATTTTCTTAATTTCTGCCAGAGCCTTTTCCATTATTTGTTTATCATCAAAGATTCCAAAGAATAGAAGGTTTTTTGAAGAAACATTTCCAGGCTTCCACAGCCCCTGTATGCGTGAAGACATATTAACCAATTTTGGATTTACTTTTATTGTCCAAAATACACTGCGTTCTGAGCCTTCAGAAAATGACCTGATCATTAAAAATGCCAACAAAAAAGAGAGCACGAAGATTCTTTGTTTTGCCACCATAGCCTCTTTCCTCCGTATGAATTACCGTGGTACCTGTCCACCATTGTTGTCAGGATTCTACATGATCTGATAATTTTTTCCATTTAAAAATTTACGGTTTGTGGCTTTGGCAGTTTGTCTTGAGTATGTTTGAAAATCGCTGCTAGGGGCAAGCGGTAGATCGCTACTCCAAGTGCACCCACAAATGGGACAGTTTTTCCACACCTCCCGTTTGTTTGTCTTTGACACAGGCTGGTTCATGAGTATAACATTATCTCGTGAGTTATGTCAGGCTCTTGAGGAGCCACCCAGACTCACAGTTTGTCTGGGTGGCTCTGTTTTATTTTGGGGGCTAACATGAAGAAACTTCTTATGATAGATAACTACGATTCCTTTACGTTTAACCTTTTCCAGTTATTTGCTTCCCTTGGGGTATACGTTGAGGTTTTCCGTCATGACGAAATTACAATTGATGAAATTTTAAAGAGATGCCCTAAATGGATTTGCATTTCTCCTGGGCCTAAGAACCCCGCTCAGGCTGGCATCAGTAAAGACGTAATTCGTTATTTCTTTGATAAAATTCCCATTTTGGGTGTATGTCTTGGGATGCAGGCCATAAATGAAGTCTTTGGTGGCCGCACCGTTCATGCTCCTGTTCCCGTTCATGGCAAAAAGGATCTCATTTATCACAGCGGTATTGGAGTATTCAAAGGATTGCCTTCCCCTTTCTGGGCAGCTCGCTACCATTCCCTCTGCGTAAAGCCCCAGTCTGAAGATCTTATTGTCACCGCATGGAGTAGAGATGGGGTGATTATGGGTCTGCAACATAAGCGGTATCCTCTGTATGGAGTCCAGTTCCATCCCGAATCATTTATGACCGAATATGGGAAGGAACTGGTTCTGAACTTTCTTTCGGAGGAATGAAAAAATGAACCTTCGGTGGCACCTCCAATCTATAAAATTACTCGAACAAAATGTCTCCGATGAAAGATTCATAGAATACGCAAGGGCTGTAAGTAGGCTATCCCCCGCTCTTATTCTTCTTAGCGGAAGTAATCATGATTCCGCCCTTCACTCTATAGCTATGTGGAATCCCTACGCCGTTTTTACATCAAAAGGTTTTGTTTGTCGGTTTCAGTGTGGAGATAATTGCGGAATCTGGCATGGCAAACCACTCGAAAAACTTGATCGTATAATAGAATCTTTTCTTACGTCCTATCCTCTTGAGATTCCACCTTTTATAGGTGGCGCAGCAGGTTATTTCTCCTACGAGCTAAAAAATACCATTGAAAGACTTCCCCAACAAGCTCAGGATGACCTTCTACTTCCAGACCTGTTTTTATTTTTCCCACAGGAACTGCTTATTTACCATCGCCGCACTGGGGAACTTTTCTACGCTGCGATAAGTCCTTCTGATGATTTTCAACCCTTGTTTTCGTTAAAACCTGTTCCACCTGATCCGTTGGCGGGCTTAAAGAAAGTTACCAATTGGTGCAGCAATTTTTCTAGAGAAGGTTATGTAAAAGCAGTTAGGCGAATTATAGACTACATAAGGGACGGTCATGTATATCAGGTGAATTTGTCTCAACGATACACTTTTGAATTAGAAGGAGATCTTTTTGAGCTATGGGTCAGCCTTTTTAGAATGAATCCGGCACCCTTTTATGCTTTTCTGAACGGGGGTAGCTACTGCATTCTTTCTACATCAATGGAGCGCTTCCTATTTTTGAAGGACGATGTTATAGAAACTCGTCCCATTAAGGGGACTCGCCCCAGAGGCAAAACGCCCGAAGAAGATGCTTTATTCGCTAGCGATCTTTTGAAACACCCTAAAGACGATGCGGAGCTTTCAATGATTGTTGATCTTCTCCGAAACGATCTTGGAAAAATCTGCTTCCCTGGATCTGTTCATGTTGCCGAACACAAGCGGATAGAAAGTTACCAAAATGTCCATCATCTTATATCAATAGTGCGAGGAAATCTGCGGGATAATGTTTCATACGGGGAGATCTTTAGTGCGACCTTTCCTGGAGGTTCTATAACCGGATGTCCCAAGATTCGAGCGATGGAGATTATCGATGAACTGGAGCCTAACTGCCGTCACGTATATACCGGTTCCATAGGTTACCTGGGCTTTCATGGCAATATGGACGTAAATATCGCTATTCGGACAATGATTGCTATTAGGCGAATTGCAATGGATGGAGAGAGTTATCAAGGCTTTCTATCAGTAGGCGGTGGTGTTGTCTATGATTCTGATCCGGAACTTGAATACGAAGAAACTTTGCATAAAGGGAAAACTTTCTTTGAAGTGCTGAAGGATATTTGTTCTTACTGAAATAATACATGAAGGGTGGCTTGGGTATCATGGCAGGAATTGTATGGTGGAATGGAACATTTTGCCCGATTGAGTCGGTTCGAATAAGCCCCTTTGACCGGGGTTTTCTTTACGGAGATGGTCTTTTCGAAACCATAAGACTTCAGAAAGGAAAGCCCCTATGGCTTGAGGAGCATTTGGATCGTTTGAAAAGAAGCCTTTCTTTCTTTAACATGGAAGATGTAGGCGAATTTTTTGATAGAATAAAAGTAGGCGAAATTATTGATGGACTCTATCGGAAAAATCCGCATCTTGGAGACGTGGCTCGACTGAAAATAATAGTGACGAGAGGAACCGAACCATCTCTGGGACTTCCTGAATTGAAGTACGTAGATAAAACATTACGACATGGTCCCACAATTATTTTCATGGCAACTCCTTATACTCCCCCATCTGAAGAAGATTATAACCATGGGTGGACTGCTAAAATTCTTGATGGTCGCTATTCCCCGCCTTTGGGGGCTCACAAGAGTTTAAATTATCTATTTTTTCTCTGGGCTAAAGAACAGGCTAAACAGGGTGGTTTTCACGAAGCCATTATTGAAGATCTGAATGGATATATTGCTGAAGCTTCCACGGCAAGTCTTTTGGTGTTTATAAACGGTTTTTGGGTTTTTCCGCAGAGCCAATGGAAACTTTCGGGTGTTACAGAAGGTATCATAGCAAGGTTTTTAGAGAATGACGGCAAGAAGACGGAAATCAGACCTGTTTACAGATGGGAATTGCTCCAGGCTGATGTTGTTTGGCTTCTTAACTCTATGATGGGTGTTATGCCAATCTGCCGTATAAATAACCATGTTATGCCAGATAGAATGTCTAAATATGCTTCAGAGCTTCGTCAAAAGCTGTTTTCTGGATAGGTCATAACATAGAAAATTGATGATTCGTTGAGAAGGATGTTAATGATTTGCCTCTGCATTGTACGAAGAATTTCTGTTAAAACTTGATGGTTCCACCTTATCTTTGCTACTCTAGTTTTCTTAATTAACCGAATATGTGCGTTCAAAAGCAGAAAGGATTTATCATGAGGCAGATTATCCTTGGGACGGCAGGGCATATTGACCACGGTAAAACATCCCTTATTCGTGCTTTGACCGGCATAGATACAGATCGCCTTAAAGAAGAGAAAGAACGCGGAATAACCATCGAGCTAGGGTTTGCTCACTTTACTTTGCCCAATGGTATTCGGTTGGGAATTGTTGATGTCCCAGGGCATGAGCGGTTTGTCCACCACATGGTTGCTGGAGCTACGGGGATGGATATTGTCGCGCTGGTCATAGCAGCCGATGAAGGCGTTATGCCTCAAACTCGAGAACACCTTGATATCTGTAAAATTCTTCGTATACCCCGCGGGCTTATAGTGCTTACGAAGATCGATCTAGTTGAAGATCCGGACTGGCTCGATTTGGTTGAGGAAGATATTCGAGAAGTGGTGAGGGGAACTTTTCTCGAGAATGCTCCGATTGTAAGGGTTTCATCTACAACTGGAGAAGGTATGGATCAGTTGATTGCCGTTCTTTCTGAAATCGCACAAACTGTGCCGGAAAGGGATAAAGGCGGTCCCTTTCGGCTTCCCATAGATAGAGTCTTTACTATTAAGGGCTTTGGAACGATTGTCACCGGAACGAGTGCTTCTGGTGTAGTTCGACTTGGAGATCCTTTAGTTGTTTACCCTTCTGGCCACGTTACCCGTGCAAGGAGCCTTCAGGTGCATGGAGAATCGGTTGAGGAAGCCGGGCCAGGGCAAAGAGTGGCAATAAATCTTCAGGGGCTTGAAAAAAACGAGGTGCAAAGAGGTGAAGTGGTAGCTACTCCCGAATCTCTTATTCCATCCAAGACGCTGGATGTGTATGCAGAGCTCCTTCCGGATACGGATCGCCCTCTAAAGCACGGTTCCGTTCTTCGCTTTCACGCCGGTACCGCCGAATATCTTGGACGGGTATTTTTGTTGGAAGCCATGGAAGTTATGCCCGGTGATCGCTTCTTTGCCCAGCTACATCTTGAGCATCCCGTGCCGGTAATTAAAGGCGACCGCTTTGTTCTCAGATCATACTCTCCTGTTATGACTATCGGAGGTGGGGTAGTTGTAGATCCGCTCCCGAAGCGGCATAAGAGACGTATGAGATTAGAAGCTGCGATGGTTTTAAATAATCTGTTTACCTCTGACGTAGAAGAACTTGTCAAAATCCACGTAATCAGAAGCAGGGAAAAGGGCATATCCTTCAAGGAGTTGCAGGTTAAAACCGGCATTTATGGAAATCGACTTGAGGAATTGATATCTCAACTTGAACATCGAGAAGAAATTTTCAATTTCGATAAGGACTTAAAATTTTATGTTTCAAGGGAAGTATGTGACGAACTTGAGCAAGCGATTATAGATAAATTGGCAACTTACCATGCTAAATATCCCTTGAAACACGGAATGCCAAAGGAACTTTTAGCTTATCAGGCAGCTAAAAACTATCCCTCCAAAATTTTCGCTTTGGTTCTTGATCGACTTGTTGGGAAAAAAGCGGTGGTTATTCGGCAGGATCTGGTATCTCTGGCGACCCATTCTGTAAAACTTGGGGACAAAGAACGTAAGGCAAGCGAGGCTATAGAACAGATTTTCCTTGAATCAGGTTATCAACCCCCGGCTTTTAAAGACGTAATTTCTAAACTCAATGTGTCGGAAAACGTGGCCGAAGCTGTTTTTAACTGGATGTTGGATGAGGGGATTCTGGTGAGAGTCAAGGAAGATCTGGTGTTTCATTCGAAGATGCTTGAAAAGCTAAAGGGTCAAGTCGTGGAGTTTCTTAGAGTTCACGGAGAAATTTCGCCTACCCAGTTTAAAGAATTAATCGGAGCAAGCAGGAAGTATGCGATTCCTTTGCTTGAATATTGCGACCGTGAGAAGATAACTCTTAGAGTTGGCGATGTGAGACGTCTTAGAGAATGAAGGGAGGAGATGGATGATTAAGCATGTTATAGTAATCAAGTTTAAGCCTGATGCGTCTGAAGAAGATAAGAAACTTTTTGAAGAGATGCTCGGGAGTCTTCCTTCGGTGATTCCTGAAATCAAAGGATTTTTGTTTGGAAGGGATGTGGTAAAATCTGAGCGATCTTATGATTTTGCTCTTGTCTCTGATTTTGAGGATTTGGGAGCGCTTGAGCGATATAGAGTTCATCCTGAGCATGTGAAGGTGCTTCAACACGTTCGATCTATTGCAGAACAAATTATCGCAGTGGATTTTGAGTTTTAGCGGTGGATATAAGTCGAGAAGGTATTTTCCACTTTACAACTGCCATGAAGTAAGGTTATATTAGTATTTGCCTGTGAACGGTAGGCCAGTAGCTCGAACGGCTAGAGCACCGGACTCCAAATCCGGGGGTTGGGGGTTCGAATCCCTCCTGGCCTGCCAGTTTGAGTCTTACGGTGGTGAGTGTAGCTCAACACGGTCAGAGCACTGGGTTGTGGCCCCAGGGGTTGGCGGTTCAAGTCCGCTCACTCACCCCATAAAATGCTCTTGAATCTGATAGTGGGAGCGGTCTAGATATCGCTCCTATTTTTGTTTTTGTGATTTTTAAACACAAAAACTTTTTGTAAAAATTCTGCTCCTTCCATCTGTTTCATCGCCTTATATTGACTATGTTTCTGAGAATGTTTATCGACTTTTTGAAAAACAGTTTTTTAGAATTTTTGTTTTAACTTAAAACTTTCACTAACACAGGAGGGGGAAGAATCATGGGAACTAATCATCGTAATGGCTGGAGTCCCTATTTGGCAGGTGCTTTGGTGGGACTTCTAGCTATAGCATCGGCTTTTGCAACAACTTATTTTACCGGCAAAACAACCTATCTCGGAGCGTCAACGACATTCGTCAGAGCTGCAGGATTGATTGAAGAAACTGTTGCACCAGAACATGTTAAAGCAAACGAATACTTCAAAAAGGAAAAAGTAAAAATTGAGTGGCAGTTTATGCTGATTATAGGTATTTTTCTGGGAGCACTTTTATCATCCTTAACAGACAGGAGCTTTAAATTGGAGTATATTCCTCCAACGTGGGCTGAATACTTCGGTCCCTCGGTAGCAAAACGAGCAATTGCGGCTTTCATTGGGGGGATCATAGCGATGATGGGAGCCCGAATGGCTGATGGCTGCCCAAGCGGTCATGGATTAAGTGGTATGATGCAACTTTCCGCAAGCGCATTTGTAGCGCTCGCGATGTTTTTCTTGTTCGGTGTTATTGTTGCCAATATCGTTTACAGGAGGAGATAGAGATGCAAACAGAACACTGGCTTGGGTTGGTTACAGGCGTAATCTTTGGTTTTCTGCTTCAGAAGGGAAGGGTGCTGAGGTTTGATAAACAAATAGGAGCGATGCTCTTCAAAGATATGACGATTCTAAAATTCATGCTGTCGGCGATCATAGTAGGATCGGTGGGTATTACTTTGCTTGCTCAGCATGGCGTTATAACTCTGAACCATAAACCTATGAATGTTGGCGCTGTGCTGATTGGTGGAGCTCTTTTCGGAATTGGCTGGGGAATTATGGGCTTTTGCCCCGGCACATCTGTTGGCGCCGTTGCTGAAGGACGATTACATGCCATATTTGCGATTATTGGCATGATAACAGGAGCAGCTATCTACGCCGAGCTTTATCCTTTCTTTAAAACCACTATTCTAGCATGGAAAGATTTTGGTAAAATAGGTTTGCCTGATGTTCTTGGTGTTTCCCCATGGGTCATAGTTGTTGCCCTATGGGTAGTTTCTCTGGGACTTTTTGCATGGTTTGAGAAAAAGGGCATCTAAAAGTGCGGGTAATAGATTCTCACGTTCACTGTGGCATTCAGGATAGATTTCCTCCCCAGGATATTGAAACCTATCGGGCAGCCTGTAAAGGGTTGCCCATAGGTGGTGCAGTGGTTTTTCCACCGGTTGGCGAAGTTTACGATAGGTATGATCCTTCTTTTGTTGATTCACCTGAGTGGCGAAAGATAAGAGCTAAGGCTCACGATTACCTTCTGGTCATTGCTTCATCAGTGAAGGATTTCGTCGTTTATCCTTTTTTCTTCGTGTGGAACGATTTTGCCTGGCAAGAACTTGATAGAGGCTTCAAGGGCATTAAATGGCATCGCCATTCCAATGAACCAAAATACAATTATAATGATCCCGCCTGTGAAATAATGATTAACGAAATCCGTAAGCGTTCTATGCCGGTCGTATTGGAAGAAGAATTTACCGAAACGGTAGTTTTTATTCGGGAACGCGCTGTAGGAGTCAAGGTTATTATCCCCCATCTTGGTTTGCTGAACGGTGGTTATAGTAGAATAAAAAGTGAAGGTTTGTGGGATCTTCCGAATGTCTATGCCGATACGGCTCTCGCAGACAGGTTCGCCATTGAAGATTATGTAAAAACTTACGGCACGGAGAAGCTTCTTTTTGGTTCGGATTTTCCCTTTGGGGATCCAAAAAGAGAACTTAGGAAAATAATGGATCTTTCGATTTCCGAATCAGAAAAAGCTCGAATATTGAGCGAGAATATTCTTCAGCTTATGAAGTAAAAAAGAAAGGGGCGGTTTCTGCGAGATTTTGATTTTTCCGCCCCTTTTTATTTTCCTGGGTATTTTTCAGGCTAAGTTGGCTATAAGTGCTTTTGCCTTTTCTAGAGCCTCGGACAGTTTTTCGGGCTGAGTGCCTCCAGCCTGTGCCATATCGGCTCGTCCTCCCCCTCGTCCCCCAACAATTTCTGACAGTTCCTTTATTAAATTGCCAGCGTGGCATGTCTTGGTAAGATCCGCCGTAACTCCTACCAACAGTAAAGCCTTCCCTTCATGACGGCTTCCTAGAACAAGCACGCTTTTTTCCCTGTATTTTTCTTTAAACCGATCGTATATCTCACGAAGTCTTTTTGGGTCTTCTACATCTACTTCAGCAATAATAGTTGTAATGTTTCCTATACGTTGTGGCTGATCCAGAATATCCTGAGACTTCGCCGCCACAAGGCTTTGCTTTAAGCGCTCTATTTCTTTTTCGAGCAGTTTTTGCTGTTCCTGAAGTTTCTCAATTCGGGCAGGAACATCCTCTGGTCTAGTTTTCAGCACGTTTGCAGCTTCTTTCAGAAGCTTTCTCCAACTTCTAGCAGCCTCTACGGCTCTTCTTCCTGCAACGGCTTCTATTCGTCGAACTCCCGCAGCAACGCTTGTTTCTTCCAAGATGAAGAACATACCTATATCTGATGTCCTGTTTATGTGAGTGCCACCACAGAGTTCTTTGCTGAGTTCGGCGATTTCTACAAGTCTTACACGATCGCCATATTTTTCTTCAAAGAGTGCAATAGCTCCTACTGCAACCGCATCATCAAAAGCCATTTCTAGAATGCTAACAGGTCGATCCCGCTGAATTTCTTCATTTACCAGATCCTCAATAAGTTGAATTTCTTCTTCTGTTAGAGCTTTAAAGTGGGTGAAATCAAATCTGAATCTTTCCGGTGCAACTAAAGATCCAGCCTGGCGCACGTGATCACCAAGAACCTTTCTTAACACTGCATGGAGAATGTGAGTTGCGGTGTGATGCCGAGCAGTATCTCGACGCAGGTCTTCGTTGACTGTAAGAGTAACCTCATCTCCCACCTTTACTTGTCCTTCTCGCACCTTACCGACATGAACAATCAGGTCACCCGGGAGCTTTTTTGCATCTTTTATCTCAACAACTCCTCTTAGTCCCTCGATGATCCCTGTATCTCCAACCTGTCCTCCCGATTCGCCGTAAAATGGGGTTTCCTTTGTGACAATTTCGACACTTTCTCCAGCAGAAGCTTCTTCGATCATGCGCCCATCGAAAACAATAGCCATAATACGGCTTTTAGCTTTGGTTGTTTCATAACCAAGGAATATAGTTGATCCATGCTCAGCAACGAATTCTCTATAAACTTCAGCAGGGAGTTGCTCACCGCTTCCTTTCCAGGACTTTCTGGATTGTTCTCGCTGTTGAGCCATAAGTTCTTCATAGCGAGCCAGATTCACCGATAGGTTTAACTGCTTTGCCATATCTGTTACTATGTCGGTTGGAAATCCGTAAGTGTCATAAAGCTTAAACACAAGTTCTCCAGGGATTTCTTTTTCTCCGGTATCCTGAAGACGTTCAATCTCCTGATGAAGAAGTCTTAAGCCAAAGTCCAAGGTCTCACTGAACCTTTTTTCTTCATGCAGAATGACTTCCTGTATGTAGGAGAGATTTTCCAGGATCTCAGGATAGGCGTCTGCCATAGCTTCTGCTACAGCTGGAGCGACCTCGTAGAGGAAGGGTCTATCAAGCCCCAGGAATCGCCCATGTCTTAAAGCACGGCGTATCACTCTACGCAACACATAACCCCGTCCTTCATTGGACGGGAGCACACCATCATTTATCAAAAAAGTGGCGGCTCGAGCATGATCAGCAATGACCTTTATGGATATATCATGCCGCTTATCGGCTCCGTAGGTGTGGCCACTTATTGCTCCAATTCTAGCCATTATTGGCACAAAAAGATCAGTATCGTAGTTGGACGGCACTCCTTGCACTACGGCTGCTATTCGTTCAAGACCCATGCCTGTGTCTATGCTCGGTTTAGGAAGCGGTTCCAGAGAACCGTCTGGTTTTCTGTTGAACTGCATAAAAACAAGGTTCCATAATTCAAGATAACGGTCGCAATCACAACCGGGCTTACAGTCAGGTTTGCCACATCCGTAAGCTTCCCCCTGATCAATGATAATTTCAGAACAGGGTCCGCATGGGCCTGTATCGCCCATCATCCAAAAATTGTCTTTTGTGGGAAAGGCTAAAATACGATCTTCGGGAAGGTAGCGAGCCCAAAGCTTGCGAGCTTCTTCATCGGGACCTATACCCATGGATGAATCGCCTTCATGTACTGTAGCGTAAAGCTTATCCTTTGGAAGTCCAAGATTTTCTGTAAGAAAGTGCCAAGCGAATTCTATGGCTTCTTTTTTGAAATAATCTCCGAATGAAAAATTTCCGAGCATTTCAAAAAAAGTATGATGACGGGCTGTATAGCCGACGTTTTCAAGGTCATTATGTTTCCCCCCCGCTCTCATACACTTCTGACTGGAAGTGGCTCGAGTGTAGGGACGTTTTTCTTCTCCTAAAAAACATCTTTTGAATTGCACCATACCGGCGTTTGTAAAAAGGAGAGTTGGATCGTCTTTTGGGATAAGTGAAGAACTTTTTACTATTGTATGTCCTCTCTCCTTGAAGAACTCCAAAAATTCTGCTCGGATTTGTCTTGCTTCTTTCTTATTCATGCCTTTCCCTCTGATCAAGCTGATTTCATTCTGCTTCAACCACTTCCGCACTGCCTGCAGTTTCGCTGCCTATTATCGTGAAAGTTGACGGGAGCGATCTTATAGATCGAATTTTTCCTTCGATCTCTTCAAGAATGTCTTTTCTTTCTTTCAGGAACTTTCGGGCATTTTCTCGTCCCTGACCAAGTCTGGTTTCACCGTATGAATACCAGGCTCCGGATTTGGTCACGATGCCAATATTGGCTGCAAGGTCAAGCACATCGGCTTCTCTTGATATGCCTTCCTGAAATAGGATGTCAAATTCCGTTTCTCGGAATGGAGGTGCAAGTTTGTTCTTGGCTACTTTAACTCGGACTCTGTTGCCAATAACTTCGTTACCTTCCTTCACACTCCCCACACGCCTTATGTCAAGGCGGATTGAAGCATAGAACTTAAGGGCATTGCCTCCAGTGGTGGTTTCAGAAGGACCATAAGTAACACCGATTTTTTGGCGTATCTGGTTGATGAAAACCACGCAGGTTTTGGAGCGATTAATTGATGCTACAAGTTTTCTAAGAGCCTGGCTCATGAGCCTTGCTTGAAGTCCAACGTGGGAATCTCCCATGTCACCTTCAATTTCTGCCTGAGGCACAAGAGCTGCCACCGAGTCAATTACGATCACATCTATAGCGTTGCTTCTTACCAAGACTTCAGCAATTTCAAGGGCCTGTTCTCCATAGTCGGGTTGGCTTATAAGAAGATCCTCGACGTTTACTCCAAGTCGTTTGGCATAATTGACATCAAGAGCATGTTCGGCATCAATAAAAGCTGCAATGCCGCCTTGTTTTTGAGCTTCAGCTATAATGTGAAGGGCAAGGGTGGTTTTTCCAGAAGATTCCGGTCCGTAAATCTCCACAATACGGCCTCTGGGAACTCCGCCAGTTCCTAGTGCAAGATCAAGAGATAACGCTCCGGTTGGGATAACGGAAATACTCAAATCATGTGCCTTCTCACCAAGGCGCATTATTGTTCCCTTGCCGTATTGTTTTTCTATTTGCGACAAAGCTGCTTCAATAACTTTTTGGCGATCATCTGCCATCTTTTTTACAGCCTCCTGGGCTCCATATTGGTTTTTGAGTAGCATAAGACTTTTTCACTCTACCATTCCTTCGCTTTTATGACAAGAACGGCAAAAAGATCCACGATAGAAATTACTGTAGATTTTCTTCTGAAAGCTTAGCGGCAGAAAGTTTCTGGTAAATTGCTCCCGATGGAGTAAGAGTGCTCTTAAAAAGAACGATTTCCTCGACCGTAAATGGAGATGACTTAAAGGTTGCAAATTTTGATAACGCTTGAGCAAGTTTTTCATCTCTGGAAATGTTTTTGGCTCTTCCAATTGTTAGATGAGGAGTAAATCGACGTTCTTCTTTAGGAAATCCGAGTTTTTCAAGGTTTTCTTCAAGGGTTGTGTAAAGGATTTTAAGCGGTTCCAGGTCGCCTTTCAGACCTATCCACACAACTCTTATGGCTTTCCACGAAGGAAAAACTCCACAACCCTGAGGAATAAGTTTAAACGGTTTATGTTGTGTGGAAACGTTAGCAATAACAGACTCAATTTTCGATATCCTTTTTAATTCTACGTCACCAAGGAATTTCAGAGTGAGGTGAACCCCTTTTGGATCCACCCATCGTATTCCCTTGGTTGAAGCCATTAGAGAACGCTGCAAGGTTTCCAGGTCTTTCTTGACAGCTTCTGGAAGGTCGATGGCTATAAAGGTTCGGATCATGTTTGAATTTCTTCCCATAGTACCACCAATGCTGCTTCTACCGATTTTCGGCGGATTTCTTCGCGATTGCCTTCAAATTTGAAATGTTCGATTCGAATGTCTTTTGGAGTTGCGCAGGCTATATAGACGGTACCCACGGGTTTATGAGGAGTTCCTCCCGTGGGACCGGCTATTCCTGTGATACTAATACTCACCTGTGCTTGAGATCTTTTAAGAGCTCCTTCGGCCATTTTTCTTGCTACCACATCGCTTACGGCGCCGAAGGTGGCAATATCTTCTGGCGGGACATTTAGCAATTCAGTTTTAGCTTCATTGCTGTAGGTAATGAAGCCTCGATCAAAGTATTCAGATGCTCCTGGAATAGAAGTGATAAATCCCCCCAGTAATCCCCCTGTGCATGATTCTGCGACGCAGAGCTTCCAGCCTTTAGCTTTTAAAACGTTTCCTATTTTTTCTGCTAGTATAGTAGCGGTATCCATGCAAAAATTTTAGCTCCCGGTTATTTCCGCAGGTGTGACCACTTCAAAAATGCCTCTTGCGTTTTTCCTAAGAAACCCGTCTTTTATAAGGTCTTTAATAATCATATCAGCCTTTTGAGTGATGGTTGTTTCCTTATACACATTTTTGAATTGCTCTTTAAGAAGTTTCATAAGATCTCTTCTATGGAAGTTTCGCTTTTCTTCTGAGAATTTTTTAATTGCCTCTTTCATTTGATTTGTTCCATCCACCACTCGAACTTTTTCTCTTCTACCTCTTCCCCTAGGTGCCCGTGCTTCAGCCTCTTCGGACACTTTAATTTCTGATTCGGCTCCTTTTCTAATTATAGCGCCTTTTAATGTGTTTATGCTGATGCTTATGCTGTCAACTCCAAAGCTGCTAGCCTTTTGTAAGATTTCGCCTATAAAAGCATTAATAGAGTTTAGGTCTTTTAAACTGGTGGTAATTTTAAATTCGTATAAAATCTTGCTTACCATTTCTGTGTTTTCCATGATGTTTTTACCTCCCCATATATTTTGCTATAGTTGCTTATTAACAAATTCAATATAAAACATTTTTCATCTATTTTCAAAAAGAAATTAACATCTTGACATAAAAAATCGGCTCGAGATAATAAGCTTCGCTGAAGTAAATATTACTTTCGGGAGGTTATGATTATGGAAGAAAATGAGAAAAAATCCTGCACCTTTATTTGTGCTAGAGACACCTATGATGGCGCAATTCCACCCTTTATTCTTGCGATTAATGCTCGTCGGCTTGGAATGGACGCTACAATCTTTTTCACTTTCATGGGGCTTAATGTTATCAGAAAGGGGGGAGTTAAGAAGTGCAAATTTATTCCCCCTGGATTCATGGGAGCAATTCCCGGCATGGCGTCTGTAGCCACTAAAATGATGAAGAAAAAAATGGATGCCGCAGGGATTCCTTCCCTTGAGGAATTGATTGAAATGGCTCAACTCGAAGGTGTTAAATTTGTAGCATGTAAGATGACAGTCGATATGATGGAACTCAAAGAAAGTGATTTTATAGATGGAGTAAGCATACAAACGGCTGAAGAATATTTGAAGCACGCAATCAACTGTCAGATTAACATGTTTATTTAAGGATTACATGATAACATGGGCGAGTCTTGCTTAGTAACTCGCCCATGTGTTTAGTTAAGCTGTTGATTCTTTAGGTATAATATCTTTGTCGGCTTCCTGAAGATTCTTTCTTATAGGGCAGAGTTCCATGTATGCTATTTTTCTTTCCATTTCTTCCTGTGTTCTAAAAACCCATAAAGATGGCTTAGTATAGCAATACACAGCATAATCACAATCCCGGCATTTTTCATGACTCGTCTGCTCTATTTTCTGCCGTTCCATCTTCATGAACCTTTTTGGTTTTTGTCATCTTTGAAAGATAGTCTTCCCACTCGAAAGGTAACCAATATTTTTTCTTGCTATTACAATCTTTACAAGCTGGTACTATGTTAGATTTTGTGGATAGTCCTCCTCTAATAAGAGGCACTATGTGATCCATTGTTAATTCATTCGGTGGGACAGTGGCACCACAATAGTAACACCGTCCCTTTGATATTTTACGTTGCCACCATCTTGTTTTTCTTAGAGCTCTAGCCTTTTCTTTTTCCCTTTTAATAAATTCTGGAGGCACATCTACAATAAAGTAACATTCACTCATTTTGCTTCACCCAGCATACCGGCTTTTAGCTCCGCAGATGCTGGTTTTGGTCCAAACCATATACTCCACAGAGCTTGCATAAATTCCTTACCTGGTAAAACACCCTTGGATTTTCCCTTTATTATTACCTCCGTTCCTTTAGCAGGATCATAGCTTATAAGCACCTCTTCACCTTTTTTAATCGGTTCGTTGAAAAAACCTATAAATTGATCTATCTGCTTTTTCAATTCTCCTTGTGCTTGTGGTGCCGTTATAGAAAATCCTTCTTTCCAACCTTCCTGCCATTTTTCCGCAGAGATTTCTTTATACACTACATGAATTAAAACGGCTTTTGGAGCATCAGATGATATAACTTCCTGAGCGTTTTTCGTGGGAGTCTTAAGATATAAACCTGCGTAATATCCTTCAATTATCATTTTCTTTCTTATACCAATACCATTAAGTGTGCAGATTTCATTTCCTATTTTAATTGTGTCAGGAAAGTTTACTCCCTTAAACTGCTTAGCCTCCACCGTTGAAATAGCCCAAAGCAGGAGCCCGATAGATACTAAAATAGATACTAAAAATGCAACCCTGGATGTGACACTAGGACTGATGGATCTTTTCATACTTATACCCTCCTTTTAAGTGCTTTATTTTTGTTGTTCAAGAGGTGGTAATACTACATAAAAAGTATGATCTCCTCTTTTGACTAACAAGAGAAGACTTTCTGTTTTTTTAGCACTATCGATTGCCTGTTTAAAATCGCGCACATTCTGGATCTTACGACGATTTATTTCCTTTATGAGATCGCCTGGTCTTAACTTAGATTCTTCTGCCGGGCTTCCTTCTTCTATATTGGTGACCACGACACCTGTTTCTGATTCGCTCCAGCCGAATTGTCTAGCAATTTCCGGCGTTAGATTTTGCACGTAAATACCCCATTCTTTTACTTTGTCACCTAATGGCTCTTCATTTTTGGAGAGTTTTTCACCTTCTTCAGGCATTGTGCCTATTGTAACTTCTATAGTTTTGTGCTGCCTATCCCTTATCAATTCAATTTTTACCTTTGTCCCCGGCTGAGTGGCTGCTACCATCCTTGAAAAGGCATGGTAATCCTCTACCTCATTACCATTGTATTTGATTATTATATCACCCCTCTGAATACCCGCTTTATCCGCTGGGCCTTTGGGTATTACATCGGCTACAAGCGCTCCTTTTGGTGTTTCCAACCCAAATGATTTGGCAATTTCGGGTGTGACATCTTGTATCATCACACCTATCCAGCCTCGAATGACTTTGCCCTTCTTAAGCTGCGGGAGAAGATCCTTTGCCATATTGATTGGAATAGCAAAACCAATTCCCTGCCCTCGAGCAACAATAGCCGTATTGATGCCGATTACTTCCCCCTTTATGTTGAAAAGCGGCCCACCACTGTTTCCAGGATTAATTGCCGCATCAGTCTGTATAAAATCGTCATAAGGTCCTGCCCCAATTATGCGGCCTTTGGCGCTAATAATGCCAGCAGTTACTGTATGTCCCAGACCAAAGGGATTTCCTACAGCAATGACCCAATCCCCTACGCGAATTGAGTTTGAGTCGCCCAAAATAGCCGGTTCTGGAAAATCCTTATCAGGTTTTACCTTAAGAAGTGCAAGATCGGTTTTTGGATCTCTACCCACAACGTTCGCTTCATATTCCTTGCCGCTTTCAAGCTTTATCTTTATTTCCTGGGCTTTTTCCACAACGTGATTGTTGGTTAAAATATAGCCTTCGGAGCTTATAACAAAACCTGAGCCGAGGGAGCGAGTTTTAAATGTCTGTTTTGGTATGTCACCAAAAAAACGCTTAAAAAATTCGTCACCAAAAAAGTCCTTAAATGGCGAGTCGGGACCAAAAAACGGCTGAAGAGGATGGTCTTTTATTACTTGAGTGGTGGATATGTTAACGACAGACTTTCTTACTTTTTCGACAAGATCCGCAAAAGAAGGTGGAGCCTGCGTCCCCCCGGCAAAAGGCCAAGAACAGTTTCCCTCAAGAATCCAAGCGAAGAAAATTACACATATTGCTAATAAAATTTTTTTGGCCATTTAGAAGCCTCCTTTTTAAGTTTTTTCTGATTAAAATGAGTCTCTTCCTACTAACTCACGCCAGACTTAGATTAGATAAAAGATTGTGAAAATCAAGCATGAATTCAACAAGGCGATTCCTCATTTTATTCCACCTAAACATAAATACACCATTTCATCTAAGTTCTCTCTATAATTATACCTGAATTCAAGTTCTTTCAAATAATACACAAAATTC